>Ga0207791_1000136_pt1 | contig 20438 bp, 14 predicted proteins | sample HigsolmetaGSP16D_FD_184844 | JGI IMG/M metagenome (GOLD analysis project Ga0207791, IMG submission 184844) | High solid enriched microbial communities from the Joint BioEnergy Institute, USA - SP1-6-D (SPAdes) | ecosystem: Engineered > Bioreactor > SSF (Solid state fermentation) > Aerobic >...
CGCAGGTGGTCACCATCGCCAGCAATCGTGGCAGCAAGCACACGCTGGAGGCCTTACAGAGCCTGTTGCCCGCGCTGCGTAAGGAGCATGGCCTGACCACGGAACAGGTGGTCGCCATCGCCAACCAAGATGGCGCCAAGCACGCGCTTGAGGCAGTGCAGCGGCTGTTCGCCGTCCTGTGCAATGAGCATGGTCTGACCCGGGACCAAGTGGTGGCCATCGCCAGCAATAACGGCGGCAAGCAGGCGCTGGAGGCAGTGCAAGGGCTTTTGCCGGTGCTATGCAAGGATCATGGCCTGACCAAGGAGCAAGTGGTGGTCATCGCCAGCTACGCTGGCGGCAAGCAGGCGCTGGAGGCAGTGCAACGACTGCTACCGGTGCTGTGCAAGGACTATGGCCTGACCAAGGAACAAGTGATGGTCATCGCCAGCAATGGCGGCGGCAAGCAGGCGCTGGAGACGGTACATCGGCTACTGCCCATCCTGTGCAAGGACCATGGACTGACTCCGGACCAAGTGGTGGCCATCGCTAACAATAGCGGCGGCAGGCAGGCGCTGGAGACGGTACAGCGGCTGCTGCCCGTCCTGTGCAAGGACCATGGACTGACCCGGGACCAAGTGGTGGCCATCGCCAGCTATGAAGGCAGCAGGCAGGCGCTGGAGACGGTACAGCGGCTGCTACCCGTCCTGTGCAAGGACCATGGTCTGACCCGGGACCAGGTGGTGGCCATCGCCAGCAATTATCGCGGCAGGCAAGCGCTGGAAGGTGTATTTGCCCAATTGTCTCGCCCTGATCCGGCATTGGCGGCGTTGTCCAACGATCGCCTTGTCGTGCTGGCCTGCCTCGGCGGACGTCCTGCGCTGGAGGCGGTCATCAAGGGGTTGCCGCACGCGCCAACCTTGATCAGACGAGCCAATCGTCAGACTCCCGAACGCTCCTCCCATCGCACTCCCGATAACGCGCAAATTGTTCAGGTGCTGAGCTTTTTCCAGTGCCACGCCCACCCTGCGCACGCATTCGATGAAGCGATGCGGCAATTCGGTATGAGCAGATCCGGGTTGTTAAGACTCTTTCGCCGTGTGGGCGTCACCGAACTGGAAGCTCTCAGGGGAAGACTTCCCCAGGTCTCCAAGCGCTGGCAGCGGATCCTGCAAGCATCGGGAGGGCAACCTGATCCGACTCCGATTCCGACTCCATTCACAGCCTCGCCTCAGGAGTCCTGGGACGTATTCGCCGAGTCCCTGGAGCAGGAACTGGACGTGCCCAGCTCAATGCAGGAACCAGGCCAAGCGCTGGCAAGCGGCAGTCGTAAACGATCGCGATCGGATGGTGATGTCGACCGCTCCCCACAGCAGCCTGCCGAGACAGGCGTTCCCGAACAGCCCGATGCGCTGCATATGCAGCTCCCCAGTGGCTGGGGTGTCAAACGCGCCCGTACCAAAGTCGGCGGCGGTCTCCTTGATCCAGGCACGCCCACGGACGCGGACCTGGCAGCGTCCAGCACCGTGTTCGTTGGGCAGGACACGGCTACCTTCGCAGGCGTCGAGGAAGATTTTCCGGCATTCGACGACGAGGAAATGGAATGGTTGATGACACTGTTGCCTATGCCTCATTGAGACAGCGACTTCCCCGACCGATGCGGCAGGCTATGCGTCGGGCAGAAGGCTATCGCGTTGTCGTCGGTCCACTGCATGGCCTGCAATGCGGCTGAGCAGCGCCCAGTCAGGGCGCTGCGCTGATTGCCTTGGCGGCGCGGGCGGCTTGTTGCTGGACCAGGGTCAGTGCGACGTTGTCGCGCAGATAGGCTGGCTCCACTCGCTCTGGTGCCACGCCTTCGCCGCGCAGCAGCGCAGGCAACGCGAGCGTAAGTACATCGGCGGCACGCGGAAGCGCGGCGGCATCGACACTGGCGAACCGTGTCGCAAAGCGCTGTTGGAGCAGTGCATCGGCAGCCGCCAGACCGGTGCCAACTCCGGCCATACGCGACGCCGTGTCAGGCAGTACGAGTGCATCCGGCGCGCAGACCACTTCCGGTGCCAGTTCCAGCAACGCCTCGCCATTGCGCGCGAACAGACCGGCATACACCTCGCCCATGCGCGCATCGATGCAGGCCAGCACATGGCTCGCCTCGGCAGGTGCGCGCAAGGCCAGTACCTGCAAGGTGGAGACGGCCAGCACCGGAAGATTCAGCGCAAGGGCGACTCCTTGCGCGATGCCGATGGCCAGACGCACACCAGTGAACGAGCCGGGTCCACGACCGACCGCAATCGCATCGAGCTGGCGGCGCGCGATGCCTGCGTCGGCTAGTAGTTGTTCCGCCCATGGCAGCGCCAGTTCAGCATGGCGGCGCGGCGCCAGTTCGAAGCGTTCGATCACGCGACCGCCGACGTGCAAGGCGACGGAGCAGGCTTCGGTGGAGGTCTCGAATGCGAGGACGTTCATGGCAGGGCCGCAGTCAGAAGGAAGAAGATCGATCATCGCCGATCGGCAACGCCAACGCGCCATTGTCGCCCACCGCCTCTACAACACCAAAAAACGCCTGCACATCGGCAATGGCATGCGTGCGAGCAAACGGCGGCAGCGACATCATGAATGTGCGACCGTAGCTCTTGTCGACCAGCCGCCGGTCGCACAGCACCAGCACGCCACGGTCGGTTTCGCTACGAATCAGCCGCCCCACGCCCTGCTTGAGCGCGATCACTGCCTGCGGTAATTGCTCGTCTCGAAACGGGTTGCCGCCCTCGCGGCGGATCGCATCCAGGCGGGCTTCAAACACCGGGTCATCAGGCACGGCAAACGGCAGCTTGTCGATCACCACCACGCTCAACGCATCGCCGACCACGTCAACGCCCTCGCGGAAACTGGCCGAGCCCAGCAGCACGCCATTGCCGGAAGCGCCGAAGCGCTGCAGCAAGGTCGCGCGCGGCGCCTGGCCCTGCACGAACAACGGCCACGGCGCGCCGCGCAGGGCTTCGGCTGCTTCACGCAGCGCGCGGTGCGAAGAGAACAGCAAAAATGCACGGCCATTGGACGCTTCCAGCACCGGCGTCAGCGCGCCGATCAGCGCGTTACCGAATCCGGGTGCAGCCGGGTCGGGCAGATTCGGCGGCAGGTAGCACAACGCCTGACGCGCCCAGTCGAACGGACTGGGTTGCAGCAAGGTCACCGGGTCGCGCAAACCCAGACGCTGTGCAATGTGATCGAACTCGCCGCCCACCGTCAGGGTGGCCGAGGTGAATATCCAGGCGGCATGTGATTTCTCGCGGTGTTCGCGCAACGGGCCGGACACATCCAATGGTGTGCGCTGGCAACGGAAACCGCGTGGGCTGAGTTCGTACCACAGCACCGCATTGTCGGCTGTCTGTTGCGGCGGATCCTGGGCGAAATCCTCCACCGGCATGTCCTCGCCCAACCAGCGCAACAGCCGATTCAACGCCTCCTGCGCACGTGCGGTGCATGCGTCCAAGCCGGACGAGGTCTTACGCAGTGGCAACAAGGAGTCGCCCAGCCGCGCCAGCGAGGACAGCACGGCGTCGAATCCTTCGCGCACCTGCGGTTTGGCCAGCGCACGCCATTGCGTGCCACGCGGTGGCAGCCCTTCCATGCCAGCACGCAGGCTGCGCAAGGCCTCATCCAGGGCCAGGATCGGCACCTGTAGACTGGCTTGCGCGCCAGTCACCAGGCGCGCCTCAACCATGCAATCGCGCGCCAGCTCTTGCCATGGTCGCATGCCGAAACTTTCGCCAAAGAAATTTGCTGCCAGTTCCGGCAGTTGATGCGCCTCGTCGATGACGAAGGCCTGCGCGCCCGGCAGGATATCGCCGAAGCCTTCCTGTTTGAGCGCCAAATCAGCCAGCAGCAGATGGTGATTGACCACCACCAGATCGGCTGCCTGCGCACGCTGACGCGCCTGCACCACGAAGCATTCGCTATAGAACGGGCACTCGGTGCCCAGGCAGTTGTCGACGGTGGAGGTCACCATCGGCAGCAGCGGTGAGTCGTCCGGCAAGACCTCAAGCTCGGCCATGTCGCCGAATTGGGTGCGCCCGCTCCATGCCACGATGCGCTGGAATTGCCAGACCTGTTCGGCGCTGGCAAAGCGCGGCTCGCCGCGCGTCTGCTCGGTACGGTACTTGCACAGGTAGTTGGCGCGCCCCTTCAGCAACGCGCTGCGCAGCCCCACGCCCAGCGCGGCGCGCACACGAGGAAGATCGCGATGAAACAGCTGATCCTGCAATGCACGCGTGCCAGTGGAGACGATCGTCTTGAGTCCGGACAGCAGCGCCGGTACCAGATAGGCGTAGGTCTTGCCAGTACCAGTGCCAGCCTCTGCCAGCAACACGTCGCGCTGCTCGAATGCCTCGGCGATGGCCCCGGTCAGGCGCAACTGCGCAGCACGCGGCGCGAAGGCGTCGAGCTGGCACGCGAGCGCCCCACCCTGACTGAGCGCCTGGATACTGGCCGTGGCAAGTTGAGACATGAGACAGAACCGAAAGCGGACCGGGGGCGCGACAGCCTAGCGCGTGCGCAGGAATGCAGGCTACGGTGTCCAGAAGCAGTGCTGCCAAGCGCAGACGCGCTGCTGCACCCTGGTCTGCGACATCCGCGTCATGCCAGCAGCATTGCCGGCAGCAGCCGGCGGGCGATGCGCATTGCCCGATGCCCAGTCTCAGTACCGCTTGATGCCTGGCACCGTGCAGAGCACGATCTGCGCCCTGGCCGAGGCAGCATCTTCCTTTTCAGCGCGCGCCAGCCGCGACTGTTCGATGGTGGCCCAATGACGGCGGCACAACGGGCCGGTCTTGGAACCAAGCGCGATCGCCTGCTTGGCCAAACGCTCGGCCGCCGGCCAATCAGCCTGCAGCACGGACACCTCGGCACGCTCCTGCAAAACCGCCGGGTCGCCCGACACCAGGCCCAGCGCCTGGTCCAGGGCCGCAGCGGCGCCAGCCAGATCTCCGGCCTGGCGCTTGGCCTTGGCGGTCTCGCGCAAATCGTCCACCTGCGGGTCGCGCAGCGGCTGCACCGACAGTTCGGTGTCATCCGCGCCGGCAGCACGTTCGATCAGCAACAGGCGCTGGGTCGGCGTGGTCGGGTCCACGGGCGGCGGCGGCGGTGCGGGCGGTGCGCTGAGACACGCTGTGAGTGCAGGCACTATGCCGATCAGCACGAGCAAACGGTACATTCGGTTCATCGGTTCACTCCACATCAGCGTGCCGGTGGCGTCGTGGCAGGCGCCGGGATGGGGTGTTCGGGCTTCTTGTCCAGACCGAAGAAGCGGCGCCAGCCACCCCCACCGGCGTGTTCGACAGGTGCAGTCGCTTCGCCAGGCGCACTATCGATCGATGGTGGACTGCCGGCACATGGGGCGTAAGCCGGGGTGAAACCAACGACGAACGGGAACTGGCGCGCACCCGGGCAACCGGGATCGGTCACGCCGGTACCGCTGGCGTCCACCCACTGCCAATCCAGGCCTTTGCCGCTGACCTTCAACGGCGCGCTGGGCAGGCGAGAGAAAATGCTCGACCACACCCGCATCGCGCCGGTAGCACCATACAGGCCGGTCTCGGCGTTCTGGTCGTTACCCATCCAGATCACCGCCAGATGGTCACCGGTGTAGCCGGCATACCAGCTGTCGCGACCGTCGTTGGAGGTGCCGGTCTTGCCAGCCGACGACAGGCGACCCAAGCCATCGCCCACCAGCTGGTGCGCGGTGCCAGCGTTGACCACTTGCTGCAAGGCGATGCTGATCAGGTTGGCGGCAATCGAATCGCCCTCCTGCGCGGGCGCCGGGGTCTTGTCATACCGTTTGAGCAGCCTGCCTTGCGGGTCGAGTACACCACGCACTGCATGCAGCGGCTGGATCTGGCCGCCTGCCGCCAGAAACTGATACAGCTGCGCCATGCCATACGGGCTTTGGTCGGTGGTGCCCAGGATCAAGGCCGGATTGGGCTCGGCCTGGATGCCGGCCAGCACCTGGATCAGCTGCGCGATGCGGTCTGCACCAACCTGCATGCCTACCCGCACCGTGGCCTGGTTGTAGGAGTGCGCCAGCGCATCGATCAGGCGCACCGTACCGTGGCTGCGGTTATCGGCATTACCGGGCGACCAGGTCTTGCCGCGGCTGAGCGATACGGTGACCGGCGAGTCGTCAACCCAACTGGACAGTGCCCAACGGTCCGGCGAGGCCAGCGCCAGCATATAGACGAACGGCTTGAGCAACGAACCCACCTGCCGCTGCGCTTCGACTGCGCGATTGAAACCCGGCTTGGCCACATCGCGGCTGCCGACCACGGCCAGCACATCACCGTTATGCACATCTGTCAGCACCAGCCCTGCCTGGAGCGGCGGGCGTTTCTTGTTGTCCAGCCGTTTGATGGTTCCGGTCACCGCACCTTCGGCATAGGCCTGCGCAGACGGCGACATACCGGTGAGCACACTCATGCCGGCGCCCTGCAGCACGCCTTCCGGGTAATCGTGCGCGAGCTGGCGACGCACAAGGTCCACATAGGCTGGGAAGCGGTTAGCCGCCACCAGGCCGGGCTCGGAGGGCACGCCCAACGGCGCAGCCAGCGCGCGTTTGTACTCCGTATCGTTGATCAGGTTGTTTTCGTGCAGCTTGCCGAGCACGAAATTACGCCGGTCCAGCGCGCGCTCCGGGTTGCGCCGCGGGTCGTAGTACGACGGCCCCTTGACCAGGCCAATCAACAACGCGATCTGCTCGGTGGTCATCGAATTGAGTTCACGACCGAACCACAGCTCCGCACCGGAAGACACACCGTGGATCGCCTGACCGCCGCGTTGGCCCAGATACACCTGGTTGAGATAGGCCTCCAAAATGGTGCGCTTGTCGTAGCGCGCCTCCATGATCAACGCGTACAAAATCTCGTTGAACTTGCGCGTAAGGGTCTGTTCCTTGCCGATGCCGAGCAAGCCACTGCGGGCCAGCTGCTGGGTCAGCGTGCTGGCGCCCTGCCGGACGTGGCCGCCGGATCGCGCCATGATCCAGGCCGCGCGCACCATGCCGCTCAGATCGATGCCGTGATGGCTGTTGAAGTCGCGGTCTTCCACCGCTTGCAAGCCGGTGACCAACAGCTCCGGCACCTCTTCCATGCGCACCAAGCGGCGTTCTTCCTGCTTCTGCCCGTAGAGCGTGGCAATGCGCGCCGGGTCCAGGCGTGCGCTTTCCAGCGTCTTGCGGTCACCGGCGTCGCGCAGACTGGCCACACGCCCGTTTGCCAGGCTGACCTCGACACGGCGCTCCGGCACTGGCCCATCCACATCGATGTAGCCGCGGCTGGCGATGAGGAAGCGGCTGCCGTCCTGCTGGTAGGTGCCGGGCAGCTTTGCCTGGCCGTCGTCACGGTACGATGCCGCATCCAGCTCGGTCTTCAGCGTGGCTGCATCCAGTGCGCTACCCGGCACAAGGACCAATGGCCGCCCGTACACGCGAGTCGGGATCTGCCAACGCAACTCACCGAAGCGATGGGTCACCTGCTTGTTCAGATACGCGGTATAAGGAATCAGGAAGCCAAGCGCCAGGGCGAGTGCAGCAAATCCCCAGACGATCAATCTGCGTTGCCAGCGGGAGCCTTGCGCGTTGGTGTCGTCCTGGAAATTGTCGTGAGCGTCGTTGTCGTTGCGTCTGGGCACAGGGATGGAAGACGGTAAAGTGGAGCGAGTCTAGCGCAGCGCTGTCATGGCTGTGACCCACCGGGCGTTTCGACCGTTAAAAGCGGCTAACAAAACTGCCGCGCACAACTTCGTTGGGCGCGACATATTCTCGGCAGCAGCGGGCAAGACTCGTACACTGCGCTGGCAACGGTTCCCTCGATGCGCGCTCTGCTCGCCACGTTCCACTGCCATACTACGTTGGAGTTCTAACATCATGTCGATGTCATTGGCTGATGCGCGCTATCTGTTCAACCGCGTCCTTGGCCTGATCCACCGCAGCATGGCAAGCATGCGCACGCGCGGCTGGCGCGCCACCTGGCAGCGCATTCGCGTGCACACACAAACGCCGCACACGCTTGGCACGCCCTTGTGGGTGCCGCAGCCCGCCCCGTTGGATGCGTTTACGCTGCCGCACAGCCCTGCGCCGCACGTGACGGTGGTGATTCCGGTCTACAACCACATTGCACACACCTTGGCATGCCTGCGCGCGCTGGCGGCACATCCGCCGTTGGTGAGTGTGGAAATCATCGTCGTGGACGACGGCAGTGGCGACGCCACCATTGACCAATTGCCGCAGATTGCCGGCCTGCATTACCACCGGCGTGCGAGCAACGGCGGTTTCATCGCCGCTTGCAATGACGGCATCGCGCTGGCGCGTGGCGATTTCGTGGTGCTGCTCAACAACGACACCATTCCGCAACCCGGCTGGCTGGATCAGTTGATCGACACCTTTGTCCAGCATCCAGCCACTGGCCTGGTCGGCGCGCAACTGGTATATCCGGACGGACGCCTGCAGGAATCTGGCGGCGTGGTGTTCGACGATGGCAGTGCCTGGAGTTATGGGCGCTTCGAGTCGGCCATCGACCCGCGCTACGCATATGTGCGCGCGATGGACTACTGCTCTGGCGCAGCCATCGCCTTGCCACGCACGCTGTTACAGACGCTGGGCGGGCTGGATCGGCGCTACATGCCGGCATATTACGAAGACACCGACCTGGCGTTTGCGGTCCGCGCAGCGGGTTACCTCGTGCTGGTGCAGCCGGCAAGCGTGGTGGTACATGACGAGGGCACCAGCAACGGCACCGACACACGGGCCGGGGTCAAGGCCTATCAGGTGCGAAATCAGGGCGTTTTTGCCGAAAAATGGCAGCAGCCGCTGACAGCGCAGTTGCCGGTCGGCACCGTGCCCGGGCCTGCGCTGCTGCATCGCGCTCAGCGTCAGGTCCTGATCCTGGACGAAAGTGTGCCGCAGCCGGATCGCGATTCCGGATCGCTGCGACAATTCAACCTGATCCGCCTGCTACGCGAAGAAGGCGCACACGTGGTGTTCGTGCCGACCCGCCGCCAACACGACGGGCGCCACACTCAGGCATTGCAGCAGCTTGGCGTGGAGGTCTGGTACGCCCCATTTCTGGAAGGCATCGGCAGCTGGCTGCGCGCACATGGCGCACGGTTTGCGGTGGTCCTGCTGGTACGCCACTACGTCGCGCACGCCTGCCTGCCGCTGCTCAAGCGCTATGCGCCGCAAGCGCGCACCTTATTCGATACCGTCGACCTGCATTACATGCGCGAACGCCGTGGCGCCGAGTTGGCCAACGATGCCAATCTTCTGCGTAGCGCAGAGCGCACCCGCGTGCGTGAACTCCAGATCATGTCTGCAACCGATGTGACCGTGCTGGTGTCGGCCGCAGAACAGGCGCAACTGCACGCCGATGCCCCGCATATCCGTACCGCACTGCTCTCCAACCTGCATGATGTGGTTGGTAGCGGCCCTGGCTTCGCACAACGCCGCGACGTGGTCTTCGTCGGGGGCTTTCACCATCCGCCTAATGTAGATGCAGTGCAGTGGTTCATCAGCGCCATCTTCCCGCAGGTACGGGCACAGCTGCCAGACGTCGTGTTTCACTGCATCGGTGCCGACCCGCCCAATGCCTTGAAATCGTTGGCTGATCAATGCCCTGGCGTGCAGCTGCATGGACACGTCCGGGATATTGTTCCGTTCATGGACGGCGCGCGCATCGCAGTTGCACCGCTGCGTTTTGGCGCAGGCGTGAAAGGCAAGATCAATCTCAGCATGGCACATGGCCAACCGGTGGTCGGCACCACCTGTGCGGTGGAAGGCATGCACCTGCGAAATGGCGAGGATGTGTGCGTGGCCGATGATGCGGACGGCTTCGCCGCTGCGATCGTACGGCTGTATCGGGATGCAGCGCTGTGGCAACGCCTGGCCGACAATGGCCTGCGCAACGTGGCCGAGCATTTCTCGCTGGATGCAGCGCGCGCGACGGTGCGAGCATTGTTTATCGCCACGTGAGAGTACGTGTTCGGGGGGCGCAGGCAAGGCAGACAGTCAGCACCACACCATAGCGCTAGCCGCTCTGAATCACGTTCTAATTGCAAGCGCTCAACGCTGCTCGGTCACGGCCCTGACCCGTTGCGTGAACTCAGCCAGTTCAGGCAGTGCAGGATCCAGCTGGTACGCCTGATCCAGGGCACGGCGGGCGAATGCCGCGTCCTCCTGGCCCAGCCGTTCGCTACCCACCGCAACCCACCGCTGTGCAAGACGGCGACGCGCGCCAGCTGGGGCATCGGCAGTGGGCGTGAGCGCCTGCCAAGCGTCCAGGCATGCTCGCGCTGCACGTAGTCGGTTGTTGCGTAGCGCGTCCTCGAAACAGCGCTGACTGAGCGGCAGCACGCGCACAGCTGCTCGCAGCACGCGCGGATCGCGCGGTGCCAATGCTTGCGCGGCACGCACGGCGTCGTAGACGCTGGCCCCGGGCGGCGTCATCCAGTGTTGCTGCGTTTCGGCGTCGGCAACGTGCTGAAGTAAGACACGCAGACGGCGCTCGCGCATGCCGCGCGACAGGCCCGTGTCCGTACCACGCTGAGCATCGCGCGCACGCGCAATCGCTTGCTCGGCCTGCCTGATCGATGCATCGCCCGGCAACAGCAGCTGCGCCTGATGCAACGATTGCAGCGCCTGGTCGAACTGAAAATCCGCAGCCTGCCGACTGGCCTGTGCGGCGTACTCGCTGGCAACCTGATCGCGGCCCCGCTGGGCGGCTGTATCGTCAGGCTCAGCCGCGAGCACCGCGTTGAAATCACGTGCAGCCGGGGCCAGGCGTCCACGACGCAGCAAGTCCTGCGCACGTTGACGGCGCTGTTCCAGCACGCGATGGTACTGGCCTTCGGTCAGTGGCATGTCGACATGCCCGGCGTCGTAACGATTGGCCGCCGCCAACAGCGCCGCTGCCTCGCCAAGCGCATCGCGCGCCAGTGCGTGGCGCGCCTGTGCCAACAGATCGGTCAAGGCGTCTTCGCGGCCTTCCAATGCGTCGGTGCGCTCGGGAGCCAGGGTCAGGATGCGTTGGTACAGGGGCAACGCGCTGTCAGGGGTCCCATCCAGTCGGCCTTGCTGCTGCGCAGCTGCCGCTTGCGCCAACAACGCATCCAGCCCAACCCGGCGCGCCTGGAGCGTGCGCAGGCGCGCAAGCACAGGGGCAACCTGGGCCTGCGGCACTTCCAGGGCCATTGCCAACGTGAGCGCGCGTTGCGCCGCTGCATCATCACCTGCGGCGATTGCGGCACGCGCCTGCATCACCGCAGCAGCGCCGGTCCGCGCCAGCGCCGCACGGGCCTCATCCCGATCGCTATCGAGTGCGAGTGCGGCGGCGAACAGTTCGCGCGCGCCGCTGCCATTGGCAGCGGTCAGCTGGCCGCGCGCCAACGCCGCATCGCCCCGCTGCAACAATTGCTGGAAGCGCGTGTCTGGCCATAACCAATTGGCGAGCGGCTTGCGCACCACCACCAGGGTCATTAGCAGACAGGCACACAATGCCAGTGCCGCGCGCCACAGCACACGGCTGCGTAGCGGCGCAAACAGGCGGGGCGATCTGGCCCAGCGCGCAAGCGCAAACATGCGGTGGCGTCCATCCTTGGTGCGAACTGTCGGGGGTGGGTTCACCCTCATAGGGTAGCGGTGCGGGTTGCGAAGACCGTGTGGGCTATGCAGGGATCGAGAGTTCTAATGCAAACCAATCAAATCCCCTTGCGGAATCTTGTTTTCAAAACAGATGAGCGCCAGCGAGGTGGATGGCGCGCTCAACCCAGCCGGCGTACCTCGTTCACGCCGGGCAGCGCGTCAAGTTTTCCAAGCAGGCTGGACAGCTGTTCGTAATCGCTCACCTTCAAGCGCAAGCGAAGCTGCGCCCTGCCGGTGTCGCGCACGTTGTCGCTGTGAATTTCCAGCACATGCGCATCTTGCTGAGCGATCAGGTTGGTGATGTCCTTGAGCAGCCAGCGGCGGTCTACCGCGCGTACCCTCACATCCACCTCGTAGCCGCTGCCGGCCTTGCCCCACTCCACCGGCAACACGCGCTGCGGATGGGCCGCGGCCAAGCGGGCCAATGCCGCGCAGTCGGAACGATGCACGCTGATACCGCGACCGCGCGTGAGGTAGCCGGCGATCGGTTCGCCTGCCACCGGCTGGCAGCAACGCGCCAGCTGCACCAGCAGATTGCCCACGCCTTCCACGGTGAATTTGGATGTGCCCAATCCATCGCGCCGCGCGGTCGGCCGTGGGGGCGCCGGCACCGCCGGCTGCGAGGCGGCACGCTCAGCTTCCAGCAATGCGCGGCTGACCTGGTTCGGCCCGGTATCGCCCAACGCCACCTGGATGTAAAGATCGTCGATCGCGTCGGCGTGGAATTTGCGCGTGACCACGCCGAGATCGGCATGCTGCAGGCCCAGGCGCTTGAGTTCGCGATCAAGCAAGTCCTTGCCGGCCTGCACGTTGCGTGCGCGGTCCAGCTTATGGAACCACGCGCGCACCTTGTTGCGCGAGCGCCCGCTGGCCAGAAAGCCGTTGGACGCCAGTAGCCAGTCGCGGCGCGGGTCGGCCTGCTTGGCGGTCATGATCTCCACGCGGTCGCCGCTGCGCAGCCGGTAAGTCAGTGGCACGATGCGGTCGTTGACGCGCGCACCGCGGCAGCGATGCCCGACCATGGTGTGCACGTGATATGCGAAATCCAGCGGTGTGGCGCCTTGCGGTAGATCGATCACCTCGCCCTTGGGGGTCAGCGCATACACGCGGTCTTCGATCAGCTCGGCGTCCAGCGCGCCAGCCAGCTCGCCGTGCTCACCCTCCTGCACCTGTTCAAGCAACTGGCGCATCCACAGAATCTTGCGGTCGAAGGCTTTTTCGCCACCCTTGCCACCTTCTTTATATTTCCAATGCGCGGCCACACCGAGTTCGGCCTGGGCGTGCATCTGGTGGGTACGGATCTGGATTTCGATCGTGCGCCCTTCAGGACCGACCACTGCGGTATGCAGCGAGCGATAGTCGTTGGCCTTGGGCCGGGCGATGTAGTCATCGAATTCGCTTGGCACCGGTGCCCATAGCGCATGCACCGCACCCAGCGCGGCGTAGCAGGCCGCCACATCGTCGACCATGACCCGTACCGCGCGGATGTCGTACAACTGGTCAAACGACAGCCGCTTTTTCTGCATCTTCCGCCAGATGCTGTAGATGTGTTTGGGTCGCCCACTCACCTGTGCACGCATGCCTTGCTGGGCGAGCGCCGCCGATAAGGTACGCTTGACCGCGTCCAGGTAGCGCTCGCGCGCCACGCGGGTTTGGTCCACTTGACGGGCAATACGGCGATAAGTGTCCGGCTCCAGATGCCGGAATGCCAGATCCTCCAACTCCCACTTCAGCTGCCAGATGCCTAACCGGTTGGCCAGCGGCGCGTGGATGTCGCGGGTGAGCTGGGCCATCGCGCGGCGCTGTTGTTCGCTGAGACTGTCGGCCACGCGCAGACGCACCAGTTGCCGTGCCAGCAGAATCGGCACCACGCGTAAATCGTGAATGATGGAAAGCAGCAACCGCCGCAGCCCTTCGCTGTTGCGCCCGGCCTCGCGTCCGGCATGCAGCGCCCAGACCTGATCGGCTGCATCCAGGCCGTCCAACAAGCCTTCCACCGCCACCCGTCGCTGCGCGGGTTGCCAGGGCAGATCGGCGAGCGCACCGCGCAACGCTGGCAGATCGAACAGCAACGCAGCAATCAGGGTGGGCTCGTCGGCGGACAGCAGCGCCAGTGCATCCAGCGTGTCGCCGAGCAGGGACCACGGCACGCCTTCGCCCTGCACGGCGGACAGCTCCGACCAGGCACACACCAACGCGTCACGCAGTGCGGGCGCGATCGAGGCCATGGCGGGTCGCTGCAGCAACGCCTGCAAGCAATCGAGTGAGGAACGGGTCACAACAATGGACACGGCGGCGGGCAACCACAGATGGCTCATGACTACGGTAACGTGCGCATCACCTTCTTCACAACGCGTGTCGCCGCCGCGACGGCTGCATCCAACGGTGGACATGCTTATGCCGCGTTCACCCGCCAACGTCTTGATTCGTAACAGCTCGGCCCGGAGCGTGGATCACGCTTAAAACCCAATAGCGGTAACGACGCATCTTTTTACATACTCTTTACAACTGCGCCAAATCGCCTGCCTATGCTCAGGCGACGTGACTGGTTGCATCGAGCAACCGGCAACGTTTCCCCAACAGCGAGGTAGCCGAATGAAGACCTGGAAGAAACCTGTCGTGCGTGAAGTCAACTGTGGTGCCGAAATCAACTGCTACGTCTGCGGCGAGTTTTGATCCTGCACAGTGCGTGTGCACCTGCCGCCCTTCCCCTCGATACATCACCGGCGCACCCGGCAGATTAGGTAACAATCCTCAATGCGCATCATCGTTTTAGGATCGGCGGCCGGCGGTGGGCACCCGCAATGGAATTGCCACACACCCGCGAGTCTGAGGGCGTGGCGGCAAGCAGACGGTGCCCAGCGTCGTACCCAGGCAAGCATCGCCACGAGCGCCGATGGTGAGCGTTGGATATTGATCAACGCGTCTCCTGATTTTCGCCAACAAATTCTTGCAACTCCCGCATTGTGGCCGCAGCAGGATCTACGGCATTCGCCGATCAACGCAGTGCTTCTGACCAGCGGCGAGATCGACCATATCGCCGGGTTGCTTTCGATGCGCGAAAGCCAGTCGTTTTCGCTGCATGCCAGCAGCCGCGTGCTGGAGCTGCTCGAGCAGAATCCGATCTTCGATGCCGTCGATCGGCAGTACGTCAGCCGGCAGCCGCTCGCGCTGGACACCCCGCTGGCGTTGTGCGGATTGCAGCTCACCCCATTCTCGGTGCCTGGAAAGGTGCCACTGTTCATGGAACCGCGCAGCAGTGGCGATCTTGCTGGCACCAATGAAGACACACTTGGACTCACTATCGACGATGGCCGGCACCGCATGCATTACATCCCTGGCTGCGCTGCGATGACCGACACCTTGCGCGCGCGCCTGCAAGGCGCCGATCTGGTGTTCTTCGATGGCACGCTGTGGCGCGACGACGAAATGGTGCAGTTGGGGATCAGCCAGAAGACCGGACAGCGCATGGGCCATATGAGTATCGACGGCCCCGACGGCACCATTGCCGCGTTCGCACCGTTGAACGTGACGCGCAAAATCTTCATCCACCTCAACACCACCAACCCCGTGCTCAACACCCAGTCGCCGGAGTTTGCGCGCGCGCATGCCAGCGGGTGGGAGGTTGCACACGACGGCCTGCAAATCGACCTGTGACCGCACTACTGAGCCCCGACCAACTGGAAGCGGACCTGCGTGCCATCGGCGCACGTCTGTATCACGACCAGCATCCGTTTCATGCGCTGTTGCACCACGGCAAGCTCGATCACGGACAAGTGCAGGCCTGGGCATTGAACCGTTTCGAATACCAACGCTGCATTCCGCTCAAAGACGCTGCGGTCCTGGCGAGGATGGAAGACCCCGCGCTGCGACGGATCTGGCGTCAACGCATCCTCGATCACGATGGCAACAGCGCCAGCGATGGCGGCATCGCGCGCTGGCTGCATCTGACCGACGCACTGGGCCTGGACCGCGCCCTGGTCGAATCAGGGCGAGCGCTGTTACCGGGCACGCGGTTTGCAGTACAGGCGTACCTGCAGTTCGTTCGCGAGAAAAGCCTGCTCGAAGCAATCGCCTCGTCGCTGACCGAATTATTCGCCCCCAACATCATCGGCCAGCGCGTCGCCGGCATGCTCAAGAATTATGACTTCGTGTCGTCCGAAGCGTTGGCGTACTTCGAGCATCGTCTGACCGAAGCGCCACGGGATGCGGATGTCGCGCTGGATTACGTCACGCAGCATGCCGATACGGTCGAGAAACAGGCGCTGGTCAAAGCCGCCCTGCACTTCAAGTGCTCGGTGCTGTGGGCACAGTTGGATGCATTACATGTGGCTTATGTAACGCCAGGTATCGTGTGGCCGGACGCATTCGTGCCAGGTCGCGACGCCGGACGGGTCGCTGTGTGAGCAGCATTACCCGCGATAGTCAGCCAGCCTTGCGCGCGGGCGTGCGCCTGCAACACGACCGCGCACGTGACCAATGGGTGCTGCTGGCACCCGAGCGCGTGGTCGAATTGGACGACATCGCAGTGGTGGTCACCCAGCGCTACGACGGCACGCGCTCGCTGGCACAGATCGCACGGGAGCTGGCCGCAGAGTTTGATGCCGACGCCGCACAAATCGAAGCCGACGTGATCGAACTCACCGATACCCTGCATCAAAAGCGTTTACTGCGGCTATGAGCATCGCGCCCCCACCGCTGTCGGTGTTGCTGGAGCTGACCCACCGCTGCCCGCTGGCATGCCCGTATTGCTCCAACCCGATCGCGCTGACCGCGCTACGTGAGGAAATGGATACCGCCGGCTGGCGCTCGCTGCTGGAGCAGGCCGCCGAGATGGGTGTACTGCAAGCGCACTTTTCCGGTGGCGAGCCGATGCTGCGAAAGGACTTGCCCGAACTGGTGGCGCATGCACGCGCGCTTGGGCTGTACAGCAATCTGATCACGTCCGGTGTCGCTGGCGGCCAGCCGATGCTGGACCAACTGCAGGCTGCCGGGCTGGAACATGTGCAGCTCAGCGTGCAAGACGTCGATCCAGACGGAGCCGACCGCATCGCTGGTTACCGGAATAGCTTGGCCAAGAAGCGCGAATTCGCCGCCGCCGTGCGCGCGCGCGGCCTGCCGCTGACGCTCAACGCGGTGCTGCACCGCCATAACGTCACGCGTGTGCCCGGCATGATTGCGTTGGCGCTGGAATGGCAAGCCGAGCGCATCGAAGTAGCGCACACCCAGTACTACGGCTGGGGCCTGCGCAATCGCGCTGCACTGATGCCCACCCGCGAGCAACTGATGACCACCATCGACGCGGTGGAAACCGCGCGCCGCGAGGTTGGTGACCGCTTGGCGATCGATTTCGTCACTCCGGACTATTACGCGCGCCTGCCCAAGCCCTGCATGGGTGGCTGGGGCCAGCGGTTTGTCAATATTTCTCCGCGTGGCGACGTCCTGCCCTGCCATGCCGCCGAGACCATCCAGGGCATGCACTTGGACAATCTGCGCGAGCGCTCGCTGGCGGACATCTGGAACAACGGCGAGGCATTCGTGCGCTTTCGTGGCACTGCGTGGATGCCGGAGGTTTGCCAGGGCTGTCCCAAGCGCGAGATCGACTGGGGCGGCTGCCGCTGCCAGGCACTGGCGCTCAGCGGCGATGCCGCGACGCTGGACCCAGTGTGCGAACGTTCGCCCACACATGCACAGGTCCGTGCAACTGCCGAGCGAGAAGCGGCAGCACCGCCACCGGCATTCATTTACCGCCGCCTGGCTCGGCCAGACCACCCGGCAGCAGCCACCGTCAAGACAGTGGAGTAAGCCACATCGGCCGGCGCCGACAGCGTCCACACTAGCGCTGTCTTCTTCGCTGGATGGCTTCACAGTCGCGCGCGCCGCATGCTCTTGCTGGCTTGCCTGACCCTGGCGTTGCATCTGGCTCCAGCCCGGGCGCAACGTGCGGCACACGATGATCTGCAGTCGCAGATGACTGCCGAACAGTGCAGGGCTGCAGGCCTTGACAAGCCCAACGCCGGCGACCTGGCCGCGCTCATCCATTGACTGCGCGGCACTGTCGCCAAAGACACCGCGGTGGCGGTCGAACAGGCCAAACAAGCCGGTCGCCAGCAAATGATCGTCAACAACCGCGGCGTCTTGCCCGTCGGTAGCAGGCAGCCGATCGAAAGCACGATGGTCGTCCAATTCAAGGGCTTTTCGAAGGGTCGCGTCTACACGCTACCCCTACCAAGATGCGGCGGATTAAGCGCGGCTAACAAAACTTGGGAAGAAGTCGTAGGCAGATGATGGAGCATGCAAGCGAGAGCAACGCCAGATGGATATCGATACGGCGCTCGAAGCGTATGCGTCATTTTCCCATGCCTGCGAACCAGGCGTGGGTACGCTCGACAACCCAGCGATGACGGCCAAATCGGTCGTTGCGCTCGATCCCTTTGCGTGCGATGCGCGTGATGATGCCGCGCTGCTTCTGGCCACGTCCAGACTGGCTCGGCCAAGATCCAGCGCATCGGCGCGACGTAACTTGGCCAGCAACACCTGATGCAGACGATGCCACACACCGGCAGCCTGCCAATCACGCAACCGGCGCCAACAGGCCATGCCGCTGCCATATCCCAGTTCCGCAGGCAGATACTCCCACGGGACACCGGTTCGCAGCACATAGACAATGCCGTCGAGGGCGTGCTGATCATTGATACGCGACCGTCCACCTTTGGGCGAACGCTTTATTTGCGGAATCAGTGATTCGATGCGTTTCCACAGCGCAGTGGGAATTTCTTTGCGAAGTGTCATGTTCGCAATTTTGTCTCTGCCGAAGCAACATTCAGGTTGTTTTGTTAACGGCTCTTAATTAATTGATGATAGTAATATTTGATGCGTTTTTATAGCTTCGCTCGCTGCTCACATAGTTCGTTGCGTGTGCGAGTTGTAGATTGAATCGCGACTATTTTTTGCATAGTCGGGCGGATATTTATTTCATTTGACTCTGGACATATTTTTAACATGAAAAACAAGATAGACATTGCTGGCACAGCCGGACTTTCTACGTCTCACGTTTCTTTTGATCATGCGCAATCTAAAAGCGTCCAGGACCGATCAACACAATTGACGACGGAGTACAAATTCCAGAACCAGTTTGATAATTTGCCAGCTAGGCCCACTAGTCCGAAGATCAGTATCGCAACTCATGCTCACATTCATGCGTCACTGCCGCATTCGGTGCCAGTCGGAGGGGCGTCGACCCCACCGATGACACATCAACAGGTTCCTCAGCTTGAAAGCACCGATGAGATATATGGTTTGAACAAGCTCCCGCCTTCTGGTCCGGAGCGATGGAAGTACCTGGAAAATCCGGAGAACTGGCATCCGGAGCGCCGTAAGTTACACGAAAAGCTATTAGAAAAAGCGGGATCTTCTGCCTTGACCCTGGCAGAATCCCTTGAGAGTGATGGCTGCCAACCGACATTATTTGCGTTGCGCGGAAACACAGCAGCGGGTAAAACGCGCATAGCTACAAGAAAGATTCCAGTGCTCGCCGCGGCATTAGAGAAGACAGGTGGGAAAGGTTGCGTCAATCCAGATGAATTCAAGAGTTCGCTTGCGAAATCCAAGTCCGGCGCCAAGATATTTAGCTCGGTACAAGTGCATAGCGAGGCATGTTCTCTTGCCGACCGTTTTGAAGACAGGCTTCGCTCTCAAAAGACGCGCAGCGGTGCAATCGCTAGCATTGTTGTCGACAAGCGCTTGGCAAGAGCTCACGAAATTGATAGCTACATCAAACTAGCTAAAGAAACAGGTCGAAAAGTTGAATTGTGCGATATTGATGCGCCCCTTGAGAGTTCATTGATGGGAGTTTTGCAACGAAATCCTGAGGGTGAAGATCCTAGGCCTCCTTACCCTGTAGTCTCGAGTGGATTTGTGGCCGTACGAAGCAATAGAATGGATGTGATAGACAGGTTCATCGCCGATCCGAGCCTGGGAAACTACCGACTATTTGGAACAGCCGAAGATGGCAAGAAGGTCATGGTTGCTAGCGTAATTGGCGGTGAATTGAGTGTGGAGGACGCTGGTTTGTATAAAAAAATAATGTCCCCACAGTCCTCGGTTACCGCCGATTTGGCTGATAAGATAATCAACAAGCAACTGATTGATCGTCTCACAAATAATATAAGTGATCCCGAGCGTGCAGCGAATGCGCGAGCCGCCCTAGAAAAACACAGCGGTAAGTCATGGTCGGCCGCGCTAGCTGCTCATAGCGAGCTAATTTGATTGACAGGGGAAAAGCAATGAAAACTTTGAAAGGTGCAGAGGCGCTCGAATTTCATAAGAAGCTTAAGGAACGTGATGAAGCCTTACATGCTTCCGAAATTGAGTCAGCATTAGTGCACGCCGATGCCGTCGGCAAGGAACGCTTCGATCTCGATGAGCTGGAAAAGATTTGCGATACCAGCGTTGCGGTACGCCTTACTGATGTGAAAGAGCGCCACGATATATATGAGCGGATGTATTACGTCGAGTATCCTAAGGTTATGACATTAAAGGAATTCGCTCGAATCGTCGAAACACTTTCCTCTTGGTCATGACAGCCATATCGGTGCATTCCACATGGTGCTTGAGGACGTTGAGGAACGCGCCCGCACCACCTGCAGCCAGGCTCGCAAAAAGGCGATCCAGCGCAGCAGCCACCGCAGGTTGTAGCCAGCGGCGCAGCCGAGCACGTGCAGTGCATCGCCTTGGGCGCCTTTGAGATGGCAGCGATTCAAGCGGCAGTCCTGTTTCAGAT
>Ga0207791_1000137_pt1 | contig 20308 bp, 17 predicted proteins | sample HigsolmetaGSP16D_FD_184844 | JGI IMG/M metagenome (GOLD analysis project Ga0207791, IMG submission 184844) | High solid enriched microbial communities from the Joint BioEnergy Institute, USA - SP1-6-D (SPAdes) | ecosystem: Engineered > Bioreactor > SSF (Solid state fermentation) > Aerobic >...
TGCCGCCGCATTGGGCAATGCCGGTGGTTGCGCGCTCAAGGCAGGGCAACCTGAGCGGGCGGTGGGCGATCTGCGCAAAGCACTCGACCTAGACCCGGATAATCCCTATGCGCTTGAATCAATGGCGCGTTTGGAAGCGGGGCGTCGCGATTATTTTGAAGCACGCGCGTTTGTGGAACGACGTCTTTCGGCTGCACCTGCCACTGCTTCCGTGTTACAACTCGCGATTAAGATTGAGCAAGGGCTTGGCGACAAGGTAGCTGCCGGCCGTTATCAACAGCGGTTAGTCAAGGAATTCCCTGACGCAGCGACCGCTACTGCCGGGGCCAATGCATGGTGATCAGCGATTCCAATCCGAATCTTTTCGAGCAGGAGAAGGGCTGCGGTCAGCGCTTGCGCGAAGCGCGCGAGACGGCAGGCCTGAGCGTGGAGGAGGTGGCCGGCAAGCTGCGCATGCCGGGTCATGTCGTGCGTTCCTTGGAGCAGGAGGACTGGCAGCGTCTGGGCGCGCCGGTGTTTGTGCGCGGTCAGCTGCGTAGCTACGCGCGCCTGCTCCAGGTCGATCTGGAGCCGCTCTTAGAGCAGGCGACCATCGCGCCGATCGAGCCGGTCAAGCTCGTTAGCCACACGCATACGCCGCGCGCGCTGCGAATTCTCGAAAGCACGGCGCGTAAGGCCATGTATGTGGTCATTACCTGCGTGTTTGCGGTGCCGGTCTGGTATGCAACGCGCTCGCACCTGGATGGCAAGGCACCTAGTACGGTGTCGTTGGACAGCATGCCGGAGTCTGCAACGTCTGCGACGTCGGGCACTCCCGTATTGCAGCCCGCTCCCGCGCCGCGCGAACAGCCGGCACCCTATATTGCATCGATGACCCCGGTGCCGCGCGCCACTGCCGATGCCCAGGCGCCTGCAGCGGCTGGGGCCGCAGGCGGCAGTTTATCGCTGAATTTCAGCGGCGACAGCTGGGTGCAGATCCAGGCGCCCGATGGCGGCGCGGTCGAAAAAGCCTTGGTACGTGCCGGCGAACGCCGTACGTATGCGCCGGGTCAGGTAGGCCGGATCGTACTCGGCAATGCGTCGGCGGTACAGGTTCAGCAAGGCGGCAGTATGGTCGATGTAACACCGTTCCAGCGCGCTAACGTGGCCCGTTTTGCGGTATCCTCCGACGGTCACGTGGTGCCTGCTTCCGAGTGAAGCGGGCCGCGGTTTTTCACTTATCATTTTGGATGTTCCGCGCCTCCGGGATGACGGAGCGAGAGTACGCATGGCGATCGACGATCTGCTGGACGAACACGAACAAAGCGAACGCGTTCGCTCCTGGTTGAAGAAAAATGGCGCGGGTCTTGTAGGCGGTGTCCTGCTCGGTCTGGCACTGATTCTGGGTTGGCAGTGGTGGAAGACGCGCACCAACGCCGAGTTGGTGCAGGCCAACACGCGCTACGCTGCAGTGGTGAAGGCGATCCAGGACAAAAACCTGGACAAGGCAGCCAAGGATATCGTGGCGCTTGAAGACGGGAAGGGCGGCATTTACGCCGAACTGGCAGCGCTGCGTCTGGCCAAGGCTCAGGTCGATGGCGGCAAGAGCGCCGACGCGATCAAGACGCTGCGCGGTGTGCCTGCCGAAGGCGAGCTCAAGCAGATTGTGCAGCAGCGGCTTGCGCGCGTGCTGACCGCAAGCGGTCAGCCAGACGAAGCGATCAAGCTGCTGGCCGATGCTTACGACGACACTAGCCTGGAGATTCGCGCCGATGCGTTAGTCGCGCAAGGCAAACCGAACGAAGCGCGTGCACTCTACGCAAAGGCTCTCACGATGGCGGATGCAGTCTCGCCGCGGCGCCGGTTGCTGGAAACCAAGTTGATGGATGTAGGTGGCACGGTTCCCGATCCGGCGGAGCAGATTTGATGAAGCGGGTTGATATGTACAAGCGCGTCGCATTGATTGCCGTGGTAGGGCTATCTCTGGCTGGCTGCAGCACTGTCAAGGGCTGGTTTGCCGGAAAGGACGCTGAAGCCAAGAAGGCGCAAGAACCTGCTGAACTTGTCAAGTTCGAGCCGTCTGTCAAGGTCGAGAAGATCTGGTCCATCGGTGTCGGCAAGGGCGAGCGGCGTATCGGTGTACGTCAGCACCCGGCCGTCGCCGATGGCAAGGTCTACGCAGCAGCTATCACCGGGGGCGTGCAGGCAGTGGACCTGCAGACTGGCAAGCGCATATGGGAATATGAGCCGAAGAAGCAAGAGCGTAACGACCGCAAGTTCAAGCAGCGCCTATCCGGTGGTCCCGGCGTTGGTGAAGGCTTGGTCGTCATTGGCAGTCTGTCCGGCGATGTGATCGCGTTGAATCAGTCTGACGGTACTGAAAAGTGGCGCGCCAAGGTGCCCAACGAAGTGATCGCCGCACCGGCCATCGCGCAGAATTTGGTATTGGTACGCAGCAACGACGGTCGAGTGACTGCGTTCGACGCAGCCACCGGTGAGCGTCGCTGGTTCCATGCAGAAGAAGGTCCGACCTTGTCCGTGCGCGGGAATGCGCCGATCGTGACTGGCCCGGGTGTGGCGTTCGTGGGCAACGACACCGGCACCTTGAGCGCGCTGGCGCTGCAGGACGGGCGCCCATTATGGGAGCAGGCCATTGGCGTGCCGGAAGGCCGTACTGAGCTGGAGCGTATGTCTGACGTCGATGGTGCACCAGTGCTGGAAGGCACCACGCTATACGCGACCAGCTTCAAGAACCAGACGCTCGCGCTGGAAGGCCCCAGCGGTCGCCCGCTGTGGACGCGCGATCATGGTGGCGCTGGCGGTGTCGGTGTGTCCTCGGCGATGGTAGTGGTGTCCGATAATGCTGGTGTGGTGTGGGGCCTGGACAAGAGCAGTGGTGCGGCAATGTGGTCCCAGGCGGCCTTGGCACGCCGTTCGCTGACTGGTGTGGCTATCCATGGCGATTACGCCGTGGTCGGTGACTACAAGGGCTACCTGCACTGGCTGAAACTCAGCGACGGTGCACTGGCCGCGCGCGCGCGCGCTGGACGCCACACGCTGTTGGCGCAGCCGCAGGTTGTCGATGGCATTTTGCTGGTCCAAAACACCGACGGCGATCTCACCGCTTTCCGGTTGGCACAATAAGGACTCTGCGATGCTGCCTCTGGTCGCCCTGGTTGGACGGCCCAATGTCGGCAAGTCCACCCTCTTCAATGCGCTGACGCGCACCCGCGACGCGCTGGTCCACGACCAACCGGGCGTCACCCGCGACCGTCATTACGGGGTCTGCCGTCTTGACGAGCAGCAACCCTTTATCCTCGTGGATACCGGCGGTATCGCCGGCGACGAAGAAGGCCTTTCCGGAGCCACTGCGCGCCAAGCGCGCGCAGCCGCTGGCGAAGCCAATCTGGTCCTGTTCGTCGTCGATGGCCGAGAGGGCGCATCGTCGCTGGATGACGAGATCCTGGCTTGGTTGCGCAAACTCGCGCGGCCGACGCTGCTGGTGATCAACAAGATCGACGGCACCGATGAAGAAACCGTTCGCTCAGAATTTGCGCGGTACGGTTTTTCGGATGTGGTCGCGTTGTCTGCCGCGCACCGGCACGGCATCGATGAGTTGCTCGAAGAGGTCGCTGTACGCCTGCCGGAAGAAGGATCTGGCCAATTACTGGACAATGACCCGGAGCGCGTGCGCATTGCCTTTGTCGGTCGCCCGAATGTGGGTAAGTCGACGCTGGTCAATCGCCTGCTGGGCGAAGAACGCATGATTGCCTCCGAAGTGCCGGGCACCACGCGCGATTCCATTGCAGTGGATCTGGAGCGCGATGGCCGCCAGTACCGTTTGATCGACACCGCCGGCTTGCGCCGTCGTGGCAAGGTGGAAGAAGCAGTCGAGAAATTCAGTGCGTTCAAGACATTGCAGGCGATCGAGCAATGCCAGGTCGCGGTGCTGATGCTGGATGCTGCTGAAGGGGTGACCGATCAAGATGCGACCATTCTCGGCGCGATTCTGGACGCTGGTCGTGCCTTGGTGGTGGCAATCAATAAGTGGGACGGGCAAAGCGACTATCAGCGGGCGCAGGCCGAAGATCTGTTGTCGCGCAAGCTGGGTTTCGTCAGCTGGGCTGAGGCCGTGCGGATTTCTGCGTTGCATGGCTCAGGGATACGCGAGTTGTTCCAGGCGATTCACCGCGCCCATGCATCGGCTACGCACAACTTCAGCACCAGCGAGGTAAACCAGGCGCTGGAAATCGCTTACCAGACCAATCCGCCGCCGAGTATTCGTGGCCACGTCTCCAAGCTGCGTTATGTGCATCCGGGCGGAGAGAATCCACCGACTTTCATCGTGCATGGCACGCGCCTGAAGGTATTGCCGGAGTCGTACAAGCGCTATCTGGAAAATTTCTTCCGCAAGCGCTTCAAGCTGGTCGGCACGCCCGTGCGTTTCATCTTCCGCGAAAGCGCCAATCCTTACGAGGGCAAGAAAAATCCACTTTCCGACCGGCAGGTGGCCCGCAAGCGGCGCCTGATGCGGCACGTCAAAGGTAAGTAACGATACGCAGCTCGCTTGGCACGTCGTGCTCATTCAGTACCGGAATCTCGCAGTAATGTTGCGCTGCGAGCTGGAGGTGGCCGATACAAACGGGGCCAAGAAGGTGTCGAGCAGCGTTCCATGCGCTTTCGATCAACAGCCGACGATTACGACCGGAAGCATGTGTTTATCCTTGAACATGACGACCGGTACGCCCTGGCCGCGTGCTACCTCGATCTGCCATGTCGTGCATCGTCCAACACTGCTGCGATGCGTTGGCAATCGAGTAATGCAACGGTCTTTCGCGTTAGCGGTGCGCTGGTATCCTGCGCCTCATGACCGGCTATCCTTCCCGCATTGCCTACGCGCAGGCACTGCACATTCTTCGCACCGTCGCGGCCAGCAGCCGTTTGTCCGATGAAAACATCGCCACCTCGCGTGCCGATGGGCGGATCTCCGCTGGCGATGTGATTGCGCCAGTGGCGTTGCCACCATTTGCCAACAGCGCGATGGATGGCTTTGCGCTGCGGCATGCCGATGTCTCTGCGGGCGATGCGTCATTGCAGTTGGTGGGCGAACAGTTTGCTGGCGAGCGCTGGGCCGGCGCACTGAGCGTCGGGCAATGCCTGCGCATCACCACCGGCGCGCCGCTGCCCGATGGAGCCGACACTGTGATTCCCAAGGAAGACGCCGACGAATGCGATGGCATCGTGCGCTTTCGCGGAGCACCTGCACAGGGCGCTGCCGTGCGGTTGGCCGGCAGCGACGTGCATGCCGGGGATCTGGTGATCCAGACAGGGCAGGTACTGACGCCGGCGCGTATCGGTCTGGCCGCCGCGCTGGGGGTGTCGCGTCTTGCGGTTGCACTTCGCCCGACCATCGCGGTGCTCGCCACCGGCGATGAGCTGATCGAGCCAGGGATGCCGCTTGGCCCGGGCCAGATCTACAACAGCAACCGCGACATGCTGATGGCCCAGCTGCGTGCGCTTGGATATGCGCCGACTGCTTGGCCGACCTTGCCGGATGATCCCCAGCGCATCCGCACCATGCTGGAAGATGTGGCGTGCGCGTTCGATGTGGTGATTACCTGCGGCGGCGTGTCTGCAGGTGAAAAGGATTACGTGCCGCGGCTGATCGGCGCACTGGGCCGCATCCACTTTTGGCGCGTGCGCATGCGTCCAGGGATGCCAGCAGTACTTGGACAAATTGGTCGCTGCCTGGTGCTTGGCCTGCCAGGCAACCCGGTTTCGGTGCTTGCAACGTTGATCGCTTACGGCGTGCCATTGCTGGATGGATTGCAGGGGCGCAGCGAGCCGCGCCCGGTCTGGCATGCGGCGTTGGCAAGTCCCTGGGAAAAGCGCCACGACCGCGTTGAGTTTCTACGCGGTCGATTGGAATGCGGGCAGGACGGGCAGCTGACGGTGCTGCCGCACCGTGGCGATGCTTCGCATTTATTGCGTGGTGCAGCCGACAACAACGCATTCATTGTACTGCCGGAGCAGGCGCGGCGCTTGGAGGCTGGCGAGATCGTGCGAGTGATTCCTTACGCATTGTGAGTGCTCGCTTGATCGAAGACTATCGAAAGCGTAAAGCATGCAACATGATTCCCGCGACGCCTCACGATGCAGAGTGATCGCGCACTTGCGTAGATGGCTTGCCAATGGCTGAAAGGCCAAAGTATCGAGCAGTGAAAGTTGTCGCTCTTAGGTCTCAATTTGAGTCTAATATCCACACATCTTCTCCGGGCGGCAGAGGGGGCTAGGTCGGCAAGCAACCAAAATGCGAAAAAGCGTCATCAAAGACCGCATGGCACTGCTAGCGAAGCAATCCGCCAGCCTGCTGCCCCCACATAGTCACCGCCAGCTGGCTTCAACCAACTGCGCTGCCGCACGACGCCACGTAATCCGAATAACCAGCAAATGCCGCGCCGGGCGCACACACCGGACAATTCGGATCCGGTGGCAAACGGATGTCGCGAACGCGCATCGCCAGTGCATCGAAGCTCAGCAGACGACCGGTCAAGCTATCGCCGATGCCGAGCAGTAACTTGATCGCTTCGGTGGCCTGCAACAGACCGATGACCCCGGGCAATACACCGAGCACGCCTGCCTCGGCACAGCTGGGCGCGAATTCAGGTGGCGGTGGTTCGGGAAACAGGCAGCGATAGCAGGGCGCGTGGCCACGGTGGCGACCGGCATCGAACACGCTCACCTGTCCTTCGAACTGCTGCACGGCACCGTAGACCAGCGGTTTGCCGAGTTTGACGCAGGCATCGTTGAGCAGATAGCGGGTGGGGAAATTATCTGCGCCATCCACCACAACATCCATGTCCTGCAGCAGCGTTTGGACATTGTCGGCGCTGACACGCGTCTGCACCGCATCGATGTGTACGCGCGGGTTGAGTGCGGCAATGCGCTGCGCGGCAGAGCTGACCTTGGCAGTACCGACGCTGTCTTCGGTGTGCAGGATCTGGCGCTGCAGATTACTGCGATCCACCACATCGTCATCGGCGATGCGCAGGTAACCCACACCTGCCGCGGCAAGGTAGAACGCTGCAGGCGAACCCAAGCCACCTGCGCCAATCAGCAGCGCGCGCGCGCGCGCAAGACGCTGCTGACCCTCCAACCCGACCTGTGGCAGGCGCAGATGTCGCGAATAACGCTCGAAAAAATCTTGCTCGTCCGGTGGCAGCGTCGGGCGTACCAATGGCAGGCCGCCAGCCGCCCATGCGCTGGTTCCACCGGCCACCGAGGCGACCTGCACATAGCCATGTGTACGCAAGATGGTCGCCGTGTGCGCCGAGCGTTTGCCACTCTGGCAGATCAGCATGATGTCGCGGGTCTGCTCCGGTAAATACACTGCAGGCTCGGTTTCCAGCGCATTCTGTGCAATGGCCAGCGCCCCCTCGGCCTGACCGCTGGCACGCTCATGCAGCTGTCGAATGTCGATCAGTAAAGCGCCTTGCAAAGCACGGGCGCGGGCCTCGGCGGGGGAAATGTCATGGCTGCTCATCCCGCTATTGTCGTGCAAACGCGGTCGCTGCGATGTGGAGTTTCCCAGCGGCATACCTACCGTCCCGTGGCCGATGAAAGCCGGGGCCTGGCTGCTGGTGCTGAAGATACCTTGACAACCAGTGATGCCGCGGCGGCAGCATCTGTACCTGTTGTGCCAGCGACCGGTATCCTAGCTGGGTCATTAATCGGGCGACAACATCCTGCTTATGATCAGCTACGCCGAAGCGCTCGCGCTGATCCACCACCACGTCACAACGCTCCCTGCAGAGTGGGTGGCGAGTGCTGATGCCGAAGGACGCGTGCTTGCCGAAGCCTTGTCGAGCACGGCGGAGTTGCCGCCCTTCGATAACAGTGCAATGGATGGCTTTGCACTGGCAACCGCTGGCGCTGGCGCGTTGGCAGACAGCGAGCACGTGGTGAGCAGCTCAGTCGCAGCGGGGCAGGATGCCGCTGCGACCGCGACGGGGACGGCCTGGGAGGTCATGACAGGTGCTGCGGTACCGGTGAATGCAGATACGGTGGTGCCGATCGAGCAAGTGCAGATCCTCGAACACGACGGCGAGCACCCCAGCCGCATCCGCCTGCGCCAGTCAGTGCCCCTTGGCCAGCACATGCGTCGTCGCGGCGAAGACGTGAGCTTGCACGAGCGGGTGATCGACGCCGGTACACCGCTGCGCGGTGCGCATCTGATGCTGTTGGCGGGATTGGGGTGCGCGTGCGTGCAAGTCGTGCGACGCCCGCGTGTGGCCTTGATCGCCACTGGGCGCGAGTTGATTGGCGATGCCGCACAAGCGCTGCAGCCCGGCCAGATTCGCGATGGAACCAGCAGTTATTTGCTCAGTCAGTTGCGCGCAGCCGGGGCGCAGCTGGTATGGCACGGGCAGGTGGGCGATGACGATGTTGCATTTGATGCAGCGCTGTCGCAGGTCCGTAGCGCTGGTGCCGATCTCATCTTGAGTACAGGAGCTGTTTCGCGCGGTCGTTACGACTTCATCCCGGATGCGCTTGCACGCCACGCTGCCCAGTTGCTGTTCCATAAGGTGGCGGTGCGACCGGGCAAGCCGGTATTGCTCGCACGCTTCGGCGATGGTGCGCTGTATGTGGGGTTGCCGGGCAACCCGATGGCCAGTGCGGCCGGGCTACGCTTCTTCGTGGAGCCAGCATTGCGAGGTTTGATGGGCATGCCGGTCGAGCGTGGTTTGCGCGTGGCACTGGCAACGCCGATGCAGGCGCGGCCAATGTGGCGGCAGCATTTGCGCGCACGGCTGCTGTACAGTGCGGTCGGCGCGCTTTCGGTACAGGTTCTGCCACAACAAGAATCCTTCCGTGTGATGCCGTTACTGCGGGCAAACGCCTGGGCGGTGCTGGAGCCACAGCATGAGGGGGCCGCACCGGCTACTCACGCCAACGTCTTTGGCTTGGGCCATTTACAACCGGCCGCGCCGGCCATCGCGCCATGAATATGCCTGCATGCAAGAAGCAGCCTCCGGTTGCCGCATGACGCCGGTACAGCCGTGGACGGGTGTCGTGCTGGCCGGCGGCCGTTCCTCGCGGATGGGGCAGGACAAGGCCATGTTGCTTTGGCATGGGCGCCCGTTGCTGGAACGGATGCGGGACCTGCTGCGCGAGGCTGGTGCGCAGCAGGTCCTGATCAGCGGCAACCGGCCCGAGTACGCCGGTATTACCGATATTCAACCCGATCTAGGCCCGCTCGGCGGCCTTGCGAGCGTGATCGCACGCGTAGCGGATGCAACGATGCTGGTGGTGGTGCCGGTCGATATGCCCCTGCTGTCGACCGCAGTGCTGGGCAAGCTACTAGTGCCGTCGCAGCACCGCTGTGTGGCGTTCGAGGGTCAGAGACTGCCGATGCGCCTGCGTATTGATATCCGTGTGCGCGAGGCGTTGACGACGCTGATGACCGGGGCTGCATCGTCACGCTCGCTGGGTGCCTTGCAGCGGTCATTGCGGTGCCAGCGCGTGGCTGTCACTGCCAGCGAACGTGCCGCGTTCGTCAATTGCAACACGCCCGCGCAGTGGAGTGAATTGATCGATGAAAATCCAGATTGAAGCACAGCAATTACGGTTCCGTATCGACGAAGCCGAGCTGGCCGAACTGCTGGCCGGGCGCACGGTCGACAACACAAGCACGTTGCCGAGCGGGCAGGGAGCCCTGCTGGTGCGGCATTGCGTGAATCTGACCAATGGTCACGCCGCGTGCAGTTGCGATAGCGGCCATTGGCAGTTGCTGGTGCCGCGTGGCCTCGTTGAAGAGCATGCGCGGCAACTGCCCAGGCGCGAAGGCTTGCGCTTCACGTTTGATACGGGTGAAGGGCGGGCAGACACCATGGCACTGCACGTGACCTTAGATATCGATGTGCGCGATAGTGCACGCAGGCGGTTTCTGAAAGAGTGATCTTGCATGCGCGCGATGTGGCGATGCTGCGATGATGGAGCGCTTGCTGTGCGAGCCTTCCGAACCCCAAGTGGGACAGCTGCTTGAAAGTGTTCCGCAGGTTTTCCGCCAACGTGTCAACGATTGCAATCCAGCGTTCAGCCACGCGCATCAGCAGCGGTAATTCCAGCAACACGGTCGCAAGCCACGCCGCTTTCCTGCAAGGCTGCATTGATCGCGTCTGCGGCGGCGCTGTCATAACCGACGCCACTGCGCAGTGCCACCACGTGCAGGCCTTGGCTGGCCAGCTCCACGATCAACTGCTGTTGCGCATCCAGTGCCTGTGGCAATGCGCGGCGTGAGGCGTCGCGGCGTGCAAGTTCGAGGACTGTCTCGGGAATGCATTCCTCGATCAGTAGAACATCGGCCAGATTCATCGCACGCAGGGCCTTCAAGGTCAGCATTCCCGGATCACCGGGACCGGTGCCGACCAGTTGCACGCTGCCGCGCGCCGGAATGGCTGCGGCATCGTCGAGCATGGCGGTGAACGCGACCTCGGCCGCTGCGTCGTTGCCTGCCTGCAGCAACAACGGCACATTGCCGTCGATCACCCGATCGAACCAGCGGCGGCGTCGGTTCATGTCCGGAAATTGGCTGCGAATGCGCTCGCGGTACTGTGCGAACAGTCCGGCGAAGCGACCGACCGACGCGTCCAGTTCGCGTTCAAGCCGCTCACGCAGACGTCGCGCCAGCATCGGTGCGGCGCCGGCCGAGGAGATGGCGATGATCAGCGGGTCGCGATCCACGATGGCCGGTACTTGATATGTCGACAGCTCGGCATCGTCCACCACATTGACCAGCCGTTGTCGCGCACCTGCTGCAGCGGCCACGCGCTGGTTCAATTCAGCATCGTCAGTGGCGGCGACCACCAGCCAGACATCGTCGATCCATGCAGGGGCGAATTCGCCACCTAGTTGCTCGAAACGGCCAGCCTGCATCAACACCGCAAGCTCGGGAGAAAGCGCATGGGCATACAGGCGGATGTGCGCTTGGGCTTTGAGCAGGGCCAGCACCTTTCGCGTGGCGACTTCACCACCGCCGATGACCAGCACGGCGCGTCCCTGCAGGTTGGCGAACAACGGGAACAACGGCATCAGACGGACTCCGAAAATGATGGCTCGCATCAACGGTATGTTGCATGGCACCATCAGGCACGTCCACGCCTACCTGCAGCCAATGCGTGTTTTGCTTGTCAACGATACCGAAAAGCCGATTGGCCAACTGCGCCAGGCGTTGACCCGTGCCGGCTACACGGTGCTTGACGATGTGGCGACGGTTGGCGCGCTGCTGCATGCCGTTCAGAGCCAGCAGCCGGATGTGGTGGTGATCGATGTGGATTCACCCTCGCGCGATACTCTGGAGCAGCTGTCGATGCTGCATGCGCACGCGCCTCGACCGGTGGTGATGTTTTCCGGTGATGGCGACGATGCGTTGATCCATGCCGCCATCGGTGCCGGTGTGACGGCTTATGTGGTGGATGGTCTGGCGCCAGCACGGTTAGCGCCGATCGTGCAGGTGGCGCTGGCCCGATTTGCGCAGGAAAGCAGCATGCGCAAGCGACTGGACGATGTGCAGCAAGCGCTTCAGGACCGCAAGCAGATTGACCGCGCCAAGGGCTTGCTCATGGAAAAACGCGGTCTGAGCGAGGCCGACGCTTATGCGGCGTTACGCCAGCAGGCAATGAAGCAGAGTGTCAAACTGGCCGAAGTGGCACGCCGCATTGTGGCCATGGCCGATCTGTTGAGATGAATGTATGAGCCGAGCCGAACTTCCCGTGGTGCGCGTGGCCTACATGCCATTGATCGACTGCGCGCCGTTGGTTGCTGCGCAATGCCTGGGCCTGGACCGTACGCACGGTCTACAGCTGGACCTGCAACGGCAGGCATCCTGGGCTGGTGTGCGCGACCGTTTGCTGGCAGGCGAAGTGGAAGCAGCGCACGCGTTGGCCAGCTTGGTATACGCGATCGATCTTGGCATCGCCGGGCCGCAGTGCCCAATGGCCTTGCTGATGACGCTCAATCACAATGGCCAGGCGATCACGCTGGCACCTGCGCTCGCACACGCGATGGCTGCCGGTCGTACATTGCCGCAGGCTCTGGCAGGCTTGGAGCGCCGGGCAATGTTCGCGCAGACCTTTCCCACCGGGACGCATGCGCTATGGCTGTATGACTGGCTGGCCGCGGGCGGGGTAAACCCAATGCGCGATGTGGATGTATGCAGCATTCCACCGCCGCAGATGCCTGAAGCGCTGGAAAGCGGGCTGGTGGATGGTTACTGCTCCGGCGAACCGTGGGCTGCAGTGGCCCAAGCCCAGGGTATTGGCATACGTGTGATCCGCAGCGGCGAGTTGTGGCCCGGCCATCCGGAAAAAGTGCTGGCATGCCGACGTGAATTCGCTGCGCTACAGCCTGAGTTGAGCGAGCGCCTGACGGCCTGCGCGCTGGAAGCCTGTCGTTGGCTGGACGCTGCGCTGGCCAACCGCGTGCAGTGTGCGCAATGGCTGGCCGAACCGCAGCACATCGGAGTGTCGGCTGTCGGTCTGGCGGCGTGTCTGGACGCTGATGCCGATGCTGTTAACCCAGGCCCCAATGCTATGGCAGATGAGACCGCGCTTGGGTTCCATCGTAGCGGTGCGGTAAACATGCCGTGGCTTTCGGACGGGGAGTGGTTCCTGAGCCAGTTCCAGCGCTGGGGCTGGCATGAAATCAAGGACAGCCACATCGCACGGCTACGCGACATCCATCGGCTCGACAACTATCGGCGCGCTGCCGCCAGTGTGGGGATTGCGGTGCCGGAGAGCGATCACCGCAGCAATCGATCATTCTGTGGTGTGAAGTCTGCGGCGGTGGTTCGATAGCGCAGATGTATTCGGCCAATGCACGTTGTTGGTGCATCGCTGCACGAAAGCCGGGAGCATCGAGCCGCGAAGGGTTACATCAAGATCAACCCAGAACTTCGACGGCCAGAAAAAACACAATGTATCAATTGCTTGCAGTGCTGTTGGGCGGCAGTGAAACAGTTGGCACGGTGATTGCTTTGGCTCGACGTGCAGGTGCAACGGCGTACCGGCAACACGATTGAGACGATGCAGTGGGTCAACGGCGACCCGCCCGCATCCAGGACAACGGCGTCCTTCCGGTTTACCGGAGGGGCGCTTTTTTTTGCTATTGCACTCGAAGAGGTCTCTATGCAGCGCTCGTTCTGGCGATCCGGGCACACGCCTACATTGTTCGCGTCTTTCTTGTATTTCGACCTGAGCTTCATGGTGTGGTATTTGCTCGGTCCACTGCAGGTGCCGATCGCGCAATCGCTGGGGCTGGAAACGCAGCAGCGCGCCTTGATGGTTGCTGTGCCGATTCTGTGCGGTGCACTGTTGCGATTGGTGCTCGGCATGCTGGCCGACCGTATCGGCGCCAAGCGTGCAGGCGTGGTGGCGCAACTGGCGGTCATTGCTTCGTTGTTGGGCGCTTGGCAATGGGGCGTGCACAGCATGGCGCAGCTGTTGTTGCTTGGTGTGTTGCTCGGCATTGCCGGTGCTTCGTTTGCAGTGGCGCTGCCGCTGGCATCGCGTTGGTATCCGCCAGAGCATCAGGGCACCGCGATGGGCATTGCTGGCGCCGGCAACTCGGGCACGGTGCTGGCTGCCGTGTTCGCACCAATGTTGGCGGTGACATTCGGTTACCAGAATGTGTTCGGGCTGGCATGCATTCCGCTGGCGCTCACCTTCATCGTGTTTGTACTGATTGCCAGGGAGGCGCCTGTTGCAATTGCACGCAAGCACTGGTCGGACTATGGCCGTGTGCTGGTGGGCAACCGCGATGCCTGGCGCTTCATGTTTTTTTATTCGGTGACATTCGGCGGCTTCTCCGGATTTGCCAGCGCATTGCCTGGGTATTTCCATGATCAGTTCGGATTCGATGCGCGTAGCGCTGGTTGTGCGACTGCAGCATGTGTGTTGGCCGGTTCGGTGATGCGTCCGTTGGGCGGCATCATTGCAGACCGTTTTGGCGGCACGCGTGCCTTACTTACCGTCTATCTGGCCGTAGCTGGACTGGTGTGCATCGCAGGCTTCGGAGCGGGCGGCGCGATGCTGACGTTTGCCCTGTTTGTGTTGACCCTGCTGTGCCTGGGCGCCGGCAATGGCGCCGTGTTTCAGCTGGTGCCGCAGCGGTTTGCGCAGGATATCGGGGTGATGACCGGCCTGATCGGCATGGCTGGGGGTGTGGGTGGATTCGCACTTGCCGCAGGGCTGGGTGCACTCAAGCAGCACACCGGCAGCTATGCAATCGGCATGTGGTTGTTCGCTGCAGCCGCACTAGGCGGCTGGGCATTGCTGGCTGGCGTGAAAACGCAGTGGCGTAGCGAGTGGTCCACCGCAGGCGCGGCGCGCGTCTGACATGTCGACAGGAATCCAGGCAATGAAGCAACCCAGACTCGTCGTCATCGGCAATGGCATGGCTGGCATCCGCACTGTGGAAGAACTGCTCAAGCTGATGCCGGGCATGTATCACATCACCGTGTTCGGTGCTGAGCCGCATCCCAACTACAATCGTATTCTGTTGTCGCCCGTGTTGGCTGGTGAGCAAGAATTCGACGACATCGTGCTGAATTCGTTGCAGTGGTATCAAGACAACGGCATCCACTTGCACTTGAACAAGCAAGTCACACGCATCGATCGCGTACGTCGTCGGGTGATTGCAGCCGACGGTACTGAAGCTGAGTACGACCGCCTGCTGATCGCCACCGGCTCGGTGCCGTTTGTATTGCCGATTCCGGGCAACGACCTCAAAGGGGTGATCGGGTATCGCGATATCCAGGACACGCGCACCATGATCGACGCAGCGCGTACCAAGCAGCATGCGGTGGTCATCGGTGGCGGGCTGCTGGGCCTGGAAGCGGCCAATGGGTTGAAGCTGCGCGGTATGGAGGTGACGGTGGTGCACCTGGCTGGCTGGTTGCTGGAACGCCAGCTCGACCCGGTGGCAGGCAACTTGCTGCAACAGGCCCTGCACGCTCGCGGGCTGCACTTCAAGCTGAGCACGACCACCAGTGCGCTGCTGGGCAATGCGCAGGGCGAGGTGATCGGCGTGAAATTTGCCGACGGCGGCGAGATTCCAGCCGATCTGGTGGTGATGGCGGCAGGCATTCGCCCGAACACGCGTCTGGCCGAAGAAGCGGGGATTCATTGCTCGCGCGGCATCGTGGTTAACGACAGCCTGCAAAGCTTCGACCCACGCGTGTATGCCGTGGGCGAGTGCGCCAACCATCGCGGAGTTGCCTATGGCTTGGTGGCACCGTTGTTCGAGCAGGCCAAGGTCTGTGCAAACCATCTGGCCCAGTTCGGCATTGGCATTTATCGCGGCTCGGTGGCATCGACCAAACTCAAGGTGACCGGCATCGATTTATTCTCGGCAGGCGATTTTATGGGCGGCGATGGCTGCGAAGAAATCGTGCTGTCCGATCCGGCGGGGGGCGTCTACAAGAAGCTGGTCATCCGCGACGATGTGCTCGTGGGTGCGTGCCTGTATGGCGACACCAGCGATGGCGGTTGGTACTTCAAGCTGCTCAAGGACGGCACGCCGATCCAGTCACAGCGCGATCAACTGATCTTCGGGGAGAGCGCGCTGGGCGATTCCGGCACCGGTGGTCAGGATCGTGCCAGCGCAATGGCCGATAACGATGAAGTCTGCGGCTGTAACGGCGTGTGCAAGGGCACGATTGTCAAGGCAATCAGCGAGCAAGGCCTGTTTACCGTTGACGAAGTGAAAAAGTACACCAAGGCCGCCAGTTCCTGCGGCTCGTGCACTGGCCTGGTCGAACAGATTCTGATGAACTGCCTGGGTTCCAACTTCCAGGAAACTCCAAAAACCAAGGCAGTCTGCGCGTGCACCGATCTGAGTCACGGCGAGGTGCGCCGGGCTATTGGCGAGCACAAATTGCTCACGCATGCGCAGGCCTATGCGTTCATGGAATGGCGCACCCCCAACGGCTGCGCGACATGCCGGCCGGCAATCAACTACTACATGCTCTCGACTTGGCCGCACGAAGCCATCGACGACCCGCAGTCGCGTTTCATCAACGAGCGCGCGCACGCCAACATCCAGAAAGATGGCACGTTTTCGGTGATTCCGCAGATGAAGGGCGGGGTGACCAATGCCAGCGAGTTGCGCCGTATCGCCGATGTCGCCGACAAATACGCCGTGCCGATGGTGAAAGTGACCGGTGGCCAGCGGATCGATCTGCTCGGTATCAAGAAAGAAGATCTGGTGGATGTGTGGCGTGATCTAGGTATGCCTTCCGGGCATGCTTACGGTAAGTCGATCCGTACGGTGAAGACCTGCGTGGGTAGCGAGTTCTGCCGCTTCGGCACCCAGAACAGCACGCAGATGGGTATCGACCTGGAAACCATGCTGGCCAACATGTGGAGCCCGCACAAGGTGAAGCTGGCGGTGTCCGGCTGCCCACGCAATTGCGCCGAATCCGGCATCAAGGACGTGGGCATCATCGCGGTGGATTCGGGCTGGGAGCTGCATATCGGCGGCAATGGGGGGATCAAGACCGAGGTAGCGCGCTTCCTTGTCAAAGTCACCACGCCCGAGGAAGTACGCGAATACACCGGCGCGTTCCTGCAGTTGTATCGCGAGCAGGCCTATTACCTTGATCGCACCGTGCATTACATCGCGCGCGTGGGGATGGATTACATCCGCGCGCAAGTCGTGGACGACGCAGCCAACCGGCGTGCGCTGTACGAGCGCCTGCTGTATTCGCTGGAGGGTCTGGTGGATCCATGGAAGGCACGTATCGCCGGCGAGCGCCGACAGGAATACCAACCGCTGCGCATGGCTGCACCTGCCGCAATGGTGGAGGAATGAGCATGCACCAACGCAATGCCTGGATCCGTGTCTGCGCCTTGCAGGAGCTGCCGACGCTGGGTGCGCGCGTGCTGGAAATCGATGGTAGAGCGCCAATCGCGTTGTTCCGCACCGCCAGTGATGAGGTGTTCGCGCTGCTGGACCGTTGCCCGCATAAAGGTGGGCCACTGTCGCAAGGGATTGTTGCCGGCAACACTGTGACCTGCCCGTTGCACGGCTGGGCAATTGCACTGCAAAGCGGGCAGGCGTGCGCGCCGGATGCTGGCTGCGCGCCGCGCTATCCGGTGAAGGTGGAATCTAATGCGGTGTGGATCGTGTTGCAGCCAGTGACCCAGCCGGATGCCGTCGCCGAGCCGACCACATGAGCCAAGCCCGGCTGCACGCATCGATCGACCACGCCGCGCAGCCTCAGGCTGCTGCGCCAATGCATCGCATCACGCGTTCGACCTGCTGCTACTGCGGCGTAGGCTGCGGTGTGCTGATCCACAGCGAGCACGACGCCGATGGCGAACGCATTGTCGGCATCGAAGGCGACCCGCTGCACCCGGCCAATTTCGGGCGCCTGTGCAGCAAAGCCCTGGCGTTACCGCAGACGGTTGCCAGCACGCAGGGGCGCGTGTTGGAACCGGAGTTGCGTCGCCATCGGCAAGCGCCGCGTACCGCAGTGAGTTGGGAGCAGGCGCTCGCCCATGTCACCCATCAGCTCGCCACCATCATCCAGGCGCATGGACCGGATGCCATCGCGTTCTACCTCTCCGGGCAGTTGTTGACCGAGGATTATTACGTCTTCAACAAGCTCGCCAAGGGCCTGCTTGGCACCAACAATATCGACACGAATTCACGTCTGTGCATGTCCAGTGCGGTCACTGGCTACAAGCTTGCGCTGGGTGCCGATGGCCCGCCCACCTGTTATGAGGATCTGGAGCTGGCGCATACCGTGCTGTTTGCCGGCAGCAACATGGCGTATGCGCATCCGGTACTGTTTCGCCGGCTGGAAGAGGCGCGTGCGCGTAACCCGCAGATTCGCTGGATCGTGATTGATCCGCGATGTACAGATACTGCGGCCATGGCTGACCTGCACTTGGCGATTGAACCCGGCACCGACGTTGCATTGTTCAACGGCATGCTGCATCACCTGATCTGGGAGGGACTGGTGGATGCCCGTTTCGTTGCGGCGCATACCGAACAGTTCGACGCCCTCAAGCAGATGCTGCGCGAATACACGCCGCGCATGAGCGCCGAGATCTGCGGTATCGCGCATGAGGATCTGGTGCAGGCGGCCGAATGGTTTGGGCGTAGTCCTGCAGCGTTGTCGCTATATTGCATGGGCTTGAATCAGTCCGCGCACGGCACCGACAAGAATCTGGCCCTGATCAATCTGCATCTGGCCACCGCGCAGATCGGCAGGCCGGGTGCGGGGCCGTTTTCATTGACCGGTCAGCCCAATGCGATGGGTGGGCGCGAGGTCGGCGGCATGGCGACGATGCTGGCTGCGCATCGCGAGATCGGCAATGCCGAGGACCGCGCCGAGCTGGAACGATTGTGGGGTATACCGGCTGGTCGCATTTCGGCGAGTGCGGGCGCTCCCGCTGTCCAGTTGTTCGAGCGCTTGCGCGCCGGCACGCTCAAGGCGGTGTGGATCGTATGCACCAACCCCGTGCATTCGATGCCGGCGGTTGCCGGGATCCGTGAGGCGCTACAGCAGGCCGAGCTCGTGATCGTGCAGGATGCGTTCTCCGGCACCGATACCGTTGCCTATGCCGATGTCCTGTTGCCGGCAGCCGGCTGGGGCGAGAAGGACGGCACGGTGACCAACTCCGAACGTCGTATTACGCGCGTGCGCAAGGCGGTGCAGGCGCCCGGGCAGGCGCGTGCGGATTGGTGGATTGCCAATGAGGTGGCACGTCGTCTGGAAGCGCGCCTTGCACCAGCGAACGGGCAGGGCCTGTTCGCATTCGACAACACCGCACAGATTTTCAACGAGCATCGTGCCCTGACGGTTGGGCGCGATCTGGATATCGGTGGGCTGGATGACGCGCGACTGGATGACGCGCCGCAGCAATGGCCATTTCCGAAGGGCAGCGTGCAGGGGCAGGCGCGGCGTTACACCGATGGTGTCTTCGCGCATGCCAATGGACGTGCGCGCTTCCACGTGACGCCATATCGCAAGGTGGCCGAAGCCACCTCGGCGCGGTTTCCCATGCGGCTGCTGACTGGCCGTTTGCGCGACCAATGGCATGGCATGTCACGCACGGGCCGGGTAGCGGCGGCTTATGCGCATAGTCCTGAACCGACGTTGTGCATGCACCCGGACGATGCTGCGCGGCGCGGCTTGGCGGCTGGTGACCTGGTGCAGATCGCCAGCAAACGCGGCGTGCTGGTGCTGCCGCTGGAACTGTCGGACCAGGTACGCTCTGGCACGGTGTTTGCCGCCATGCATTGGAGCGGGCAGACCCTGTCCAGTGGTGGTATCAATGAAGTCAGCACGCCGGCGGTGGATGCACGCTCGCAACAGCCTGAGTTAAAACATGCCGCGGTCAGGATAGAAAAGGCAGTGTTCGGCTGGCATCTGTTGGCCGCGCGGCACGGTGATGCACTGGCCTTTCAGCAGGCGCTGCAACCGCTGCTGCGCGATTGCGGTTATGCCTCCCTGCGCCTGCATGCCGAGCCGGCGAACGAGTCTGACAAAGATGCCGGCGGCCAATGGGCTGTACTGCACGCTGCCTGCGAACGTGCACCCGATGCTGTGTGGATGGATCGTCTGGTGGCCGCATTGCAACTGCCGGCCGGCGCCGACACACTCGAATACCGCGATCTGCGCCGTGGACTGATGCGGCGCGTTGGCTGGCGCATGCAAGAGGGGCACAGCTATATCGACGGCGTGCTATTGACCGCTGCGCAGCCCAGTCAAGCCAATCGGTCGCTGCTCACCACTGCGCTGTCTGGCCAGCCCTGGCGTGGTGCACGGCTGTTGGTCTTCGCGCAAAGTCACAGCCCCACCAGCGATCCGACCGTGTGCACCTGCATGAACGTGTCGGCCAATGCGATTCGCGCAGCCATCGACGACGGTGCCGATGTCGCGCAACTCAAGCAACGCCTTGGTTGCGGCACCATCTGCGGCTCCTGCGTTCCCGAACTCGCCCGACTGTGCCGACAACCGCGGCTTGCCTGAACTCACCCTTCTCCACACACTGCGAGATATTTCATGTCAGTCACTCCTTCCCGCGCGCGTGATGTGGTGTTGTTGTCTGCCGGTCCCGGCGATCTGGAATTGCTTACCATCAAGGCAGTAAAGGCTCTGGCATCGGCGCAAGTACTGCTACTGGACGACTTGGCCAATCCTGATATCGTCGAACTGGCACCGCAGGCGCGGGTGATCAGGGTTGGCAAGCGCGGGGGATGTCGTTCCACACCGCAGGAGTTCATCTGCCGGCTGATGCGTCACTACGCAGTGCAGGGT
>Ga0207791_1000138_pt1 | contig 20235 bp, 15 predicted proteins | sample HigsolmetaGSP16D_FD_184844 | JGI IMG/M metagenome (GOLD analysis project Ga0207791, IMG submission 184844) | High solid enriched microbial communities from the Joint BioEnergy Institute, USA - SP1-6-D (SPAdes) | ecosystem: Engineered > Bioreactor > SSF (Solid state fermentation) > Aerobic >...
ACGCAAGACAAGAATTCGATGGATCGCAAATTGCTCGACCTGCTGTGCTCGCCCGACACCCGCCAGCCGCTTTCGTTGCTAGATGGCAAGGGCCTGGAGGCACTCAACGCCGCCATTGCCGGCGGAACCCTGCAGCGTGCCGACGGCTCGGCCCAGACCGAATCACTGCGCGAAGCGTTGATCACCCGCGACCGCAAGCAAATCTTTCGCGTCGATGACGGCATCCCGGTATTGCTGGCCGAGGAGGCCATCACTACCGCACACATCGCCAATTTTCCCGAGAAGTGAGCCTGCCGTTGCGCACAATCGCGCCGGATGCCCCGCCAGCAGAATCGATCGCAGCTGACGTGGCGCGCGCGCTGGCTGAGGATATCGGCAGCGGCGATGTGACCGCCGCGCTGCTGCCCGACCGGACCGACAGCGCGTACCTGCTCTGCAAGCAGGATGCGGTGATCGCCGGCCGCCCTTGGTTCGATGCCACCCACCGCGCGCTCGACCCGCAGGTGCGTATCGACTGGCAAGTGCATGAAGGCCAGCGCGTCGGTGCCGGCACGGTGCTTGCGCTGCTGCAAGGGCGCAGCCGCAGCCTGGTCAGTGCCGAACGTACCTCGCTCAATTTCATGCAGACGCTGTCAGCCACAGCCACCACCACCGCGGCGTATGTGGCTGCGGTAGCAGGCACGCACGCACGCATCCTGGACACACGTAAAACGCTGCCTGGCCTTCGCGCCGCCCAGAAATACGCGGTGCGCTGCGGCGGGGGCCACAATCATCGTATCGGCCTGTTCGACACGGTGATGCTCAAAGAGAACCACATCCGTGCCGCCGGTTCGTTGAGCGCTGCCGTGCACGCCGCACGCGCACAACAACCGCACCTGCCGCTGGTAGTCGAAGTAGAAACGCTGGAGCAATTGCATGAAGCATTGCAAGTGGGCTGCACGCGCATCCTGATCGACGACTTCGATCAAACCATGCGCCGCGAAGCGGTGCGTCTCGTTACCGCATTGCCGCGCGAACGGCGCATTCCGCTGGAAGTCTCCGGCAGTGTGGATCTGGCCAGCATTGGTGCCATTGCCAACGACGGCGTGGACTGCATTTCGATAGGCGGACTGACCAAGCATGTGCAGGCAGTCGATCTATCGCTCAAACTCGGCCCACCACCGCGCTGACTTCACGCGTGAGCGGTCAGCAGACTGCGCTCGGCGGGAGCCGTATCAATGCCGTGGCAGCCGCATTGCGATGTGGTGGTCGCTGCGCCAACGTCGGTGGTGATCGCACGCTGCATCTGCTCGGCGGCAACGTGTGCAACACAGTGCTGATGCGCAAGCCCCGCTACAACATGAACATGCCGGCTGAGTGGTGTTGCCAACATTGCAATCGGACAGCGATCAAGACCAGAACAGACACAGCCTGGGCATCGCCATCGACTGCACGCCGGCACAGGGAGCAATGTGCAATTTCAAGTGAGAAAATCAAGTACTCAGCGCACACAACAAAAAAGCGGGCCCAAGCCCGCTTTTTCGCCATGCATCACATGTGATGCATCAGCAGAAGCGATTACTCGACAGAGGCAGGAACGCCTTCGCCTTCTTCCACTGCCTTGATCGACAAACGGATGCGGCCCTGCTTGTCCACTTCCAGCACCTTGACGCGGACTATATCGCCTTCCTTCAACTTGTCGCCAACCTTCTCCACGCGCTCGCTGGAAATCTGCGAAACGTGCACCAACCCATCCTTGCCCGGCAGAATGGTGACGAACGCGCCGAAATCCATGATCTTGGCAACCTTGCCTTCGTAGATGCGGCCCGGCTCCACATCCGAGGTGATCTGTTCGATGCGCGACTTCGCAGCTTGCGCAGCAATCGCATTGACCGAGGCGATGATGATGGTGCCGTCGTCCTGGATGTCGATCTGCGTACCGGTTTCCTTGGTGATGGCCTGGATGGTGGAGCCACCCTTGCCGATCACTTCGCGGATCTTGTCAGGATGAATCTTGATGGTCAGTAGACGCGGCGCGTAGTCGCTCAGCTCCTGACGCGGCATGGTCAGCGCGTGCGCCATCTCACCCAGGATATGCAGACGACCGGCCTTGGCCTGCTGCAATGCCTGCTTCATGATCTCTTCGGTGATGCCTTCGATCTTGATGTCCATCTGCAGCGCGGATACGCCTTCGGCAGTGCCGGCTACCTTGAAGTCCATGTCGCCGAGGTGATCTTCGTCACCCAGGATGTCGGAGAGCACGACAAAGTCATTGCCTTCCTTGACCAGACCCATCGCGATACCGGCGACTGGCGCCTTGATCGGCACGCCTGCGTCCATCAGCGCCAGCGAACTGCCGCAGACCGATGCCATCGAGGACGACCCGTTGGACTCGGTGATTTCCGAGACCACACGGATGGTGTAAGGGAATTCTTCCATGCTCGGCATCACGGCCAGCACGCCACGCTTTGCCAAACGACCGTGGCCGATTTCGCGACGCTTCGGCGCACCGAAACGACCGCACTCGCCCACCGAGTACGGAGGGAAGTTGTAATGAAACAGGAAATTTTCCTTGTACTCGCCCGAAACCGCGTCGATGACCTGACCGTCGCGCGCAGTGCCGAGCGTGGTGACCACGATCGCCTGCGTCTCGCCGCGCGTGAACAGCGCCGAGCCATGGGTACGCGGCAACACGCCCACCTTAGCGCTGATCGGACGCACGGTATCCAATGCACGACCATCGATACGTACCTTGGTGCTCAGTACCGAGCCACGCATGGTCTGGTATTCCAGTTCGCCGAATTCCTTCGACAGATCCGCGGCAGCCCAGCCTTCGCTCGTGGCGCGCGGCGCCAATGCACCCAACACGTCCTGCTTGATCGCCGAAATCGCATCGCGGCGTTGCAGCTTGTCACGCACTTGAAACGCAGAAGCAAGCTGACCACCCACCGCTTCTTTCAGTGCGGCGATCATGGCTTGGTTCTTGGCCGGAGCCACCCAATCGGACGGCGTGGTGCCAGCTTCGACGGTCAGCTCGTTGATGATGTTGATGACTTTCTGCATTTCGCGATGGCCAAACGTCACGGCGCCCAGCATCACTTCTTCCGACAACAACTCGGCTTCGGACTCGACCATCAGCACCGCGTTGGCGGTGCCGGCCACGACCAGCTCCAGCTGTGAATCCTTCAGCTCGGTCACGGTCGGGTTGAGGATGTATTGGCCATTCTTGTAACCGACCTTTGCTGCAGCGATCGGGCCGTTGAACGGGGTGCCGGCAAGCGACAACGCAGCCGATGCGCCGATCAGCGCAGCAATATCGCCGTCGATGTCCGGGTTCATGGACATCACGGTGGCGATGATCTGCACTTCGTTCTTGTAGTCCTCCGGGAACAGAGGACGGATCGGGCGATCAATCAAACGCGAGATCAACGTTTCCTTCTCAGTCGCACGTCCTTCGCGCTTGAAGAAGCCTCCCGGGATGCGACCACCAGCGTAGAACTTCTCCTGATAATCGACCGTCAGAGGAAAGAAGTCCTGCCCTTCGCGCGCACTCTTGGCGGCGACGGCGGTGACCAGCAGTACGGTGTCGTCGAACTTGACGATAACGGCACCGCCTGCCTGGCGAGCGATTTCGCCCGTCTCAAGGGTGACGGTGTGTTTGCCGTACTGGAAGGTTTTGGTGATTTTTGCCACGGAGGTGTTTTCCCTTAGGTGTTGCTGTCTGCGTTGGACCGTCGTCGACCCATGCCGATAACGGGCGGCCGGGAGGCTCCGGCCCAAGGTTGCGTATTGCCAAAAACGTAGTGCGATTAACCAAAACAAAGCCGCGGCGCATCGCTGCGCCGCGGCGGTAGGACTCGATTAGCGGCGCAGGCCGAGCTTCTCGATCAAGGACTTGTAACGCTCGTTGTCCTTCTTCTTCAGGTAGTCGAGCAGGCTGCGGCGACGGTTGACCATCTGCAGCAGACCACGACGGCTGTGATGATCCTTCTTATGGGTCTTGAAGTGACCAGACAACAGTTCGATGCGCGCGGTCAGCAGAGCGACCTGCACTTCCGGCGAACCGGTATCCTGGGCACTGCGCTTGTTGTCTTCAATAACTTTCTGGGTGTCGATGGACATGATGCTTTCTCGATAGACGCGTGGTCGACAGGAACGTGCGCGACGCACCGTCGGACTCGCCATTTGCTTAGGATGAGCGCGCTGGGCGCTGAGATGCCCCGATCAGGGCCGCGGAAGTGTAACGTCGCGCGGCCCAGGGAACAAGTTGACAACATCTTAACAGGCTGACAGATGGTTCAGCCCATTGAACAGCCGCTGCGGCGACAAGCGTCCGTCCCCAGTCACCAGGCCGAGACCCAACAGGATTGCGTCGGGCCCGAACACTGCCACCTGCCCAACCGGAAATGCGGCATCGCGCAAGCGCTGCCCCATGCGGAAACGGGCAGCGCCGGTCGGATCCAACACGATCCGCGCAACATCGGCCAGACCCGCCTCGATCGGCAGCAGCAATGTCTGCGCCTCGGTGCCCGCGTCCAGCGCTGCCGACAACGCCTCCAGCGTCATCATCTGCGGGTCGCGGAACGGATCCACCCAGAGCCGACGCAACGCGGCGATGTGTGCACCGCACCCCAGCACTTCGCCCAAATCGCGTGCCAGGCTGCGGATATATGTGCCCGAGCCGCACGTCACGCGCAGTTGCAGCCGCGGCGCGGTGTAGCCGCGCACCTGGATCGCTTGCACCACGACCTCGCGCACCGGCGCCTGGATCAGTTCGCCACGCCGCGCCTTGGCATACAGTGGCTCGCCCCCCTGCTTGAGTGCGGAATAGATTGGGGCCTGTTGCAGAATGCGACCGATGAAGGGTGTCAGCGCCGCCTGTAGATCGGCATCGCTGACATCCGGCACCGCACGTTCGCGCAGCGGCTCGCCGTCGGCATCGTCGGTATCGGTGGTGACGCCCAACACGATCTCGGCGTCGTAGGCCTTGGTCGAGCCGAGCAGCTGTCCGGCGATCTTGGTGGCTTCGCCCAGGCACAGCGGCAGCAAGCCGGTGGCCAGAGGATCCAAGCTGCCGGTATGACCGCCCTTCTCTGCGCGCAACAAGCGACGCGCAGCTTGCAACGCATTGTTGGAACTAAGCCCAACCGGCTTGTCGAGTAAAAAGATGCCGTGCAACGGGCGGTAGACGATACGAGGTTTCAAAAGATTCGGTGCTCGAATCAGGTGATGTGCGCGCCTGCGGGAATCAGGGGCGCAGCAGAAGCGGCAGACGGTGACAGCGCTCAGCGCTGTTCGGCGTCTTCGTCGCTGGGCGTGGCATCGGGGACGGCGACGTCATCCAGGTCACGCAACAGCGTGTCGATGCGTTCGCCGCGATCGACCGAATCGTCGTAATGGAAGTGCAACTCGGGCACATGGCGCAACTTCATCGCGCGCGCCAACTGCGTGCGCAGCTGGCCGGCGATTTCTTTGAGCCCCTTAACCGCTTCGGCCGAACGCTCCTGCTGCAGCGCGGTAACGAACACCTTGGCGTGCGCCAAGTCGCGGGTGATTTCGACGTCGGACACGCTGACCGACGGCAAGCCGTGGTCGCGCACTGCCGCATGCACGATCGTGCCCAGGTCGCGACGCACCTGCGCAGACACGCGGTCGGTGCGATGAAATGATTTGGTTGCCATGGTCGTGGACCTTGTTGATTCGAAGGGCCTGTTGGCAGCGAAGCCAAAAGCAAACGCGCAAAGCCATGCCGCTCGCGCGTTGCAGAACCTGCGTTGGAAAACTCCCTGTGACGGAGTCCTGGGCCCGCAGGCTTGGTCAGCGGTTACAGGGTACGGGCAACTTCGATACGCTCGAAGCACTCGATCTGATCACCGGCTTTGACATCGTTGTAGGCTTTCACGCCGATACCGCACTCGGTACCATTACGCACTTCGTCGACGTTTTCCTTGAAACGACGCAGCGATTCCAGCTCGCCTTCGAACACCACAACGCTGTCGCGGAGCACGCGGATCGGCTTGCTGCGCTTCACCACGCCTTCGATGATCATGCAGCCTGCAACCGCGCCGAACTTGGAGCTGCGGAATACGTCACGGACCTGCGCAATACCGATGATCTCTTCGCGGATTTCCACGCCAAGTAGACCGGATGCCACCTGCTTCACCTGGTCGATCACGTCATAGATGATCGAGAAGTAACGCAGATCGATACCGTTGGACTCGACGATCTTGCGCGCCGACGCATCCGCACGCACGTTGAAGCCAATAATCGTGGCCTTGGACGCGGCTGCCGAATTTGCATCGGACTCGGTGATGCCACCCACGCCAGAGTGGATCACGTTGATGCGGATATCGTCGTTGGACAACGCCACCAGCGACTGTTTGAGCGCTTCCACCGAACCCTGCACGTCTGCCTTGATCACCAGGTTCAACACCTGCTGACCCTCACCCTTGCCCATCTGGGCCAGGATGTCTTCCATGCGGTTGGTGGCTGAGGCAACCAGCCGCGATTCGCGGCGCTTGGTTTCGCGCTGCTGCGCCACGTCCTTGGCCAAACGCTCATCGTCGACGACCACAAAATCGTCGCCGGCTTCCGGCACACCGGACAAACCGAGTACCTGCACCGGAATCGACGGACCCGCCGAGGCCGGCTGATGGCCGGTTTCGTCGAACAGTGCACGGACGCGACCGTACTGAATGCCGCACACCAGGTAGTCGCCCCGCTTCAGCGCGCCCTGCTGGACCAGCACTGTCGCAACCGGACCACGCCCCCTGTCCAGCGAGGATTCGATGACCGTACCACTGGCGCGACCTTCAGCCACTGCCTTGAGTTCCAGCAGTTCGGCCTGCAGGGAAATGGCGTCCAGCAGCGCGTCCACGCCGGTACCGACCTTGGCCGACACCTCAATGAACTGGGTATCGCCGCCGAACTCTTCAGCCACCACGTTCTCGGCCAGCAGCTCGTTCTTGACCCGCAGCGGATCCGCGCCGACCTTGTCGATCTTATTAACCGCCACGATCAATGGAACGCCTGCCGCCTTGGCATGCGCCACCGCTTCCTTGGTCTGCGGCATCACGCCATCGTCGGCGGCAACCACCAGCACCACGATGTCGGTGATCTTGGCACCGCGCGCACGCATCGAGGTGAAGGCGGCATGGCCGGGCGTATCCAGGAAGCTGATGACGCCGCGATTGGTTTCGACATGGTAGGCACCGATATGCTGGGTAATGCCGCCAGCTTCGCCCGAGGCGATCTTGGTGCGACGGATGTAATCCAGCAGAGACGTCTTGCCGTGATCGACGTGCCCCATGATGGTGACTACCGGCGGACGCTGCGTGGTATCGCCCTGGGCGTCTTCGGCATGCGCCAGCAGCGCGTCCTCGAAGTCGGCATTGTCGGCACGCAAGGCCTTGTGGCCAAGTTCCTCGGTCACCAGCGCGGCGGTATCGTGATCGATACTCTGGGTGATGGTCGCCATGACGCCCATCTTGAACAACGCCTTCACCACATCGCCGCCCTTGAGCGCAAGCTTCTGCGCCAGATCCGCAACGGTGATCGTGTCGCCGATCGCCACTTCACGCACCACCGGTGCGGTGGGACGCTCGAACCCGTGCGGGCCACTATTGGCTTGATTGCTGCCACGACCGTTGTCGTTGCCACGACGCGAGGACGACGGACCCGGGCGACCGGTCGGCTTGCTACGCACATTGGAACGACGTGCACGATCAGCAGCGGACAGGTGCAACTGCCCGGCGAAGCGCTTGGTCGCATCGTCATCGTCGACACCGGCCACCATGACGTGCGAACCGCGCGTCTTGTGCTTGGCGGCGCTGTTGCGGTCATCCGAGCGTGCCGGAGTTACCGGACGCGAGGCCGGTGATGCGCCTCCCGGACGCGCAGAACGCGGCGGCGAAGACGGTGCCGACGGTGCGCGTGCGGCAGGCTCGGCGGAAGAGGAGATGGGCGCAGCAGCAACCGGGGCCGGCGCACTGGCAGCCGCGGCCGCTTCCTCGGCAGCCTTGCGCTCAGCTTCTGCACGATCCTTAGCGGCCTGCTCTTCATCGCGCTTGCGCTGAATTGCTTCGTCGCGCAGGCGGTCGCTCTCGGCCAGACGCTGCTGCTCGTCCAGGTTGCGTTTACGTGACTCCTCAAGCTTGCGCAGAATATCGGCGCGTTCTTCGTCCGGCGTCATCGGCGCAGCGCGACCGCTGGCATCGTTCTCGGACTTCACGTAAGTGCGCTTCTGCCGCACTTCCACGTTGACCGTGGTCTTGGTGCGACCGGCATTGATAGTGACTTCCTGCAGCTTGCGCCGGTTGAGCGTGATCTTCTTGGCTACTTGGCTCGCCACTTCGACAGGCGTTTCGGCCTTACCGTGCGTGCGACGCAGGAAGCCAAGCAGTTTCATCTTCTCGGTGCTGGTCACGACCTGGTCTGGACCGCTGAAGTTCATTCCGGCCTCGGCCAGTTGAACCAGCAGTTTATCGACCGGCGTATTGACCAGTTCGGCAAGCTTGCGGATGGTGGTTTGCTGCGACATTCGGATCCTATGATCTGGTTGGCGCTCCCTCGCCCAGAGCAAGGAAAACGCTGATTCTAAGCCCTGATGGGGTCAGGGCGCGGTTCATTGCCGGCTCATTGGCCGCGCTCCAAACGTGCGATCTCCTCGGCACGGGCCGCCAGGATCAGCGCCGCAGCGCGCTCCTGGGTCACACCCTCGATACCGAAGTCGACGATCTCGTCCGCGGCCAGGTCGGACAAGTCCTCGCTGGTGCGCACGCCGTGCTCAGCCAGGGCAAAGGCCGTCTGCTCGTCCATCCCCTCCAGCGCCAGCAGGTCCTCGGTGGGCCGCTTTCCTTCCAGGCCTTCCTCCTCCGCCAGCGCAGCGTTGAGCAGCGCATCGCGAGCACGGGCACGCAACTCTTCAACGATGTCTTCGTCGAAGCCTTCCACCGCCAAAAGTTCGCCGACCGGCACGTAGGCGATTTCTTCGATCGTGCTGAAGCCTTCGGAAACCAGGATCGCGGAAATTTCCTCGTCCACTTCCAAGCGATCCATGAACAGCTGGCGCGCCGCTGCCTGCTCGGCCTCGGACTTGGCAGCCACCTGATCGGCGGTCATCACGTTGAGCTGCCAACCGGTCAGGCGACTGGCCAGACGCACGTTCTGGCCACCCTTGCCGATCGCCTGCGCCAGACGGTCTTCAGCCACGGCCAAATCCATCGAATGCTTGTCTTCATCGACGATGATCGACTGTACTTCGGCCGGCGCCATCGCGTTGATAACGAAATTAGCCGGATTCTCGTTCCACAACACGATGTCCACTCGCTCGCCATTGAGCTCGTTGGACACCGCCTGCACGCGCGAACCGCGCATGCCGATGCAGGCGCCGATCGGATCGGTGCGGGTGTCGTGCGCAATCACAGCAATCTTGGCGCGATCGCCCGGGTCGCGTGCGCAGGCCTTGATCTCGACCAGACCTTGGCCCACTTCCGGCACTTCGAGCTTGAACAGTTCGATCATGAATTCCGGCGCAGCACGGCTGATAAACAGCTGCGGCCCACGTGGCTCGGAACGCACTTCGGCCAAATAACCACGGACGCGGTCGCCGGGACGCAGCACGTCGCGCGGAATACCCTTGTCCTTGGAAATGAAGGCTTCGGCATTGCCACCCAGATCGACAAAGATATTGCCGCGCTCTGCACGCTTGATCACGCCGGTGACCAACTCACCAACGCGATGCTTCCACGCGTCCACCACCTGCTGACGCTCGGCTTCGCGCACACGCTGCACAATCACCTGCTTGGCGGCCTGCGCGGCGATACGCCCGAAGTCGGGGTTTTCGATCTGTTCTTCGATGTAGTCGCCCACATCCACGCCGTCGGCTTCGTCGATGGCATCCATCAGACGCACCTGACGGTCCGGGGATTCCATCACCACGTCATCGGCAACTACTTCCCAACGACGGTAGGTTTCGTAAGTACCGTCCTTGTGGTCGATGGTGACGCGCGTCAGCACGTCCTGGTCGGGATAGCGCTTCTTGGCTGCGGAAGCCAATGCAGCCTCGATCGCATCGAAGATCACTTCGCGCGGCACGCCTTTTTCATTGGCGACCGCATCCACTACCAGCAAAAGTTCCTTGCTCATTTCGTCACTCCGCGCGCGACTTGCCAGCCGCCGACTCGTTGGATGGTTTCTTCTTGTCGTACCCGGGTTTTTTCGGGCCGGGCTTATTCGGTTTCTGCGGCGCCAAGCCCAGAGCGACCCAATCCGGCAGGATGCGGGCCTTGTCGATGTTATCGAAGCCGATCTGCATGTCATTGCCGTCGACGGCGAACACCACGGCATTGGCTTGGCGATCGATGCGCAGGATCTCACCCTGGAAGCGGCGCCGACCATCCTGCGCCAGCTTCAAGACAATCTTTACAGATTCGCCGATGCAGCGCTCGAATTGTTCTAGGGTGAACAGCGGCCGATCCACACCCGGCGAAGACACTTCCAGGGTGTAGTTGCCGCTGATCGGATCTTCGACATCGAGCTGGGCCGACACTTCACGGCTAACGCGCTCGCAATCGTCGACATTGATAACGCGATCTGGCGTCTCGGCCACTGGCACATCGATATACAGGCGTAATGTGGCACCACCTGGTGCGGGAAGATATTCCACACCCAGCAGTTCCAAGCCCAAGGAGTTCACCGTTGGACTCAGCAGACTCGCGATTTCAGTCGCTTTTTCGCTCACAGACTGCCCTGATCAGATGATTGCCAGTAGAACCCCGGCAACCGGCAGCAAACTTTCCGGTTCCGGAAAAAACAAGGGGCCCCGAGGGCCCCTTGCGTGAAAAAACCGACCTCTCAGGGCCGGCGTAAGGACGGGAACAGACTTCCTCACGAGCCAAGACATTGAATTACTGCCATAACGCAACAATTCGAAACTTGGTAGCGGGGGCAGGATTTGAACCTGCGACCTTCGGGTTATGAGCCCGACGAGCTGCCAGACTGCTCCACCCCGCAGCAGAAGCGGAATTATGAAGAACTTGAGCGGCAATTGCAAGCCCTAGTCTTGGACCTTTTGTACAAGGTTGCGGCGGCTCAACGACGCAACGGACGACACCCACAATGCAACAAAAAACGAAACAGTGGACGCGATTCTATGTCAGTACGATGCAAGGCACAGGATGTGACATCAAAGGACTCAATGCCGACGCAACAGCCCTAGACCAGGCCAGCGAACGCGCGCTGGCACCAGACCATGATTGGGTTCCAGGCCAGACCGAGTGCAAGCAAAGCCAGCGCGTTGACGCCGAGCACAGCACCCAGGATGCGATCGTTATTGGCCGGCAGCAGCTCGCCTACCGGCTCGTCGAAATACATCACCTTGATGACACGCAGGTAATAGAAAGCACCAATGACTGCACAGATCACACCGACCAGCGCCAGCCAGAGCATGTCGCCCTTCACTGCGGCGCCCAGAACCGTCAATTTGGTCCAGAAGCCGAGAAACGGCGGGATCCCTGCAAGCGAGGCCATGATGCACAGCACTAGGCCAGCCATCCACGGGTTACGCGCATTGAGCCCCTTGAAGTCGTCGATGTTCTCCGCTTCAAATCCATTACGCGACAGCGCGATGATGGCGCCAAACGAGGCGGTGGCCATGATGGTGTAGCTGACCGCGTAGAACATCGCAGCGGCGTCACCTTCTTCGCCGCCGCCAGCCACACCCATCAGCAGGAAGCCGATGTGCGAGACAGTCGAGTACGCGAGCATGCGCTTGAGATTGCTCTGCGCAATGGCCATCAGATTGCCGACTACCAAGGACAACGCCGACAAACCGCCAATCAATAGATGCCACTGCGGCGACAACGGGCCCACGCCGACTTCCAGCAGGCGATACGCCATACCGAATGCTGCAAGCTTGGGGGCCGAACTGATGAACAATGCGACCGGCGCGGGCGCACCCTGGTACACGTCAGGCAACCACATGTGGAACGGCGCAGCGCCGAGCTTGAACGCGACGCCGGCGATCATGAAGATTGTGCCGGTCAGAAGCAGCGTGCGCTCGTTGGAGCCTTCGATCGCCTCGTGGATGCCTGCTAAGCTGACCGTGCCAGTGGCGCCGTACACCAGCGACATGCCGTACAGCAACAGGCCCGATGCCAGCGACCCGAGCACGAAGTACTTCATTGCCGCTTCGGTGGCCAGGCCGTTGTCGCGATTGGACGCGACCAAGGCGTAGGAGCACAACGCCAGCAGCTCAAGACCCAGATACACCATCAGCAGGCTACCAGCCGACGAGAGCAGCATCATGCCGGCGGTGGCGAACAACACCAACACCGGAATTTCGCCTTGGTACAGATGGCGTTCTCGCAGGTAGCTCCAGCCATACACCAAGCTCAGCCCACTGACCAGCACGATCACAGTCTTCATGACATCGGCCGCAGTATCACGAACGAACATGCCCTTAAAGACCTCCCCCTGTCCACCCGTGCCGGTCGCCAACAACACGAACACCACGGCAAGAACAGCAACAGAGAACAGGTGGGTCCAGACCTTGTTCCGCTGGCTCATGAACAGATCGAGCATCAGCAGTACGAAGGCACCGCCGATCAGGACCAACTCCGGTAAGAGCGGAGCCAGGTCAGCGGTGGTCAACGGCGCGAGCGTTGGCGTGGTCATCATTAAATCCTGGAAATCAAAACGTACGGCAAGCGGTCAGAGCTTGGTCGCGGCAATCTGGGTTGCTAGCTTGGCGATCGATGGTTCCATCAAATCAGTCAGCGGCTTCGGGTACAGGCCCAGAGCCAGCACGCCGGCGGCGAACACCCCCAGCACGCAAGCTTCGCGGCTATTAATATCCTTCAGCTCCGCCACATGGGAGTTGGACACTTCGCCAAAGAACACCCGCTTATAGAGCCACAGCGTGTACGCAGCGGTAATCACCAATGTGGCAGCGGCAGCGAAAGCAACCAGTGGATGCTTCTGGAAGCTGGCCAAGATCACCATAAATTCGCCGACGAAACCGCTGGTTCCCGGCAAGCCGGAGTTCGCCATGAAAAACAACATGGCAAAGGTGGCAAACCATGGCATTACATTGACCACACCGCCGTAATCGGCGATGCGACGTGTATGCATGCGGTCGTAGAGCACGCCGATGCAGGAGAACATCGCACCGGAAACAAAGCCATGAGAAACCATCTGCACCATCGCACCCTGCAGACCCAAGCGGGCGGCATCGGTGCTGCCGTACTCGCGCACCAACGTGAAAGCGATGAAAACACCAAGCGTGACAAAACCCATGTGCGCGATGGACGAGTACGCCACCAGCTTCTTCATGTCGTCTTGTACCAGCGCCACCAGACCGACGTAAATGACCGCAATCAGCGACAGCGCGATGACCAGCCAGGCAAACTCGTGGCTCGCATCCGGCACGATTGGCAAATTGAAGCGCAGGAAGCCGTAGCCACCAATCTTCAACGCGATCGCTGCCAGGATCACCGAACCGGCAGTTGGTGCTTCGACGTGCGCATCCGGCAACCAGGTGTGCACTGGGAACATCGGCACCTTGACTGCGAACGCGATCAGAAACGCGAAGAAAATCCAGGTCTGTTCCTTGGCAGTGAGCTGCATCGCGTACAGATCGGCCAGCTGGAAACTGCCACCTTTCAGATACAGGTACACCAAACCCAGCAACATCAGCACCGAGCCTAAGAAGGTGTAGAGAAAGAATTTCATTGCCGCGTAGATGCGACGTGGACCGCCCCAGACACCGATGATCAGGAACATCGGAATCAGCATCGCTTCGAAGAACACGTAGAACAGCATCGCGTCGGTCGCGGCGAAGATACCGATCGTGACACCTTCCAAGATCAAAAAAGCGGCCACGTACTGATTGACGCGCTTGTCGATCGAGCGCCAGGCGCCGATCAGGGCCAGCACCGTCATCAGTGTGGTCAGCACGATCAACGCCACTGCGATACCGTCCACCCCCAGGTTGTAACCGATGTTGTAGGCCGGGATCCAAGCGTGCAACTCGATGAACTGCATAGCGTCGTTGGCAGTGTCATAGACCAGCAACGGCAAACTCAGTGCAAAGGTCACCACCGCCACCACCAACGATGCCCAGCGGGCAGTTTCGGCGTTGCGCAACGCAAGGATCAGGGCGCCACCGATAATCGGCAGCCAGATCAAGATAGACAGTAAAGGCCAGTTCGACACGTTTTCTTATTCCGTCCAAGTCAACGCAAAAGATGGATCAGTACCGCCAACAAGGCGATCAAACCGATGATCATTGCGAAAGCGTAGTGATAAAGGAAACCAGATTGCGTGCGACGCAGCAGATTTGCAGCCAGGTCGATAAGTCGGGCAGAACCATTGACGACTACACCGTCGACCACGTATGTGTCCGCTGCACGTGACGCCTTGCCAACGATGACGCCCCCACCGGCAAAGCCATTGATCCAGAGCTTGTCGAAGCCGTACTTATTTTCCAGCAACCACACGATGGGCGCGAACGCTTTGCGCGATTTGGTAGCTAGTTCTGGTTTCCACAGATAGAACAACGCCGCCAGCAACATGCCTGCAATCGTCAGGAAGAACGGTGCAGCCATCATGCCGTGCAGTGCGAATGCAACCGGACCGTGGAACTCTGCGGCCAGCACGCCGACGGTATCGCGTGCCGGATCGTAGAAATCGACAATACCGGTGAAGAACGAGATGGCCTGACCATGGAGCGCGTGCGCTGCACGGTGCCCCTGCCAATTGGTACCGAACAGCATCGGCCCGATAGTGAAGAAACCAATCATCACCGACGGGATCGACAATAGGATCAACGGCAGCGTCACTACCCACTTGGACTCATGCGGCTCATGCGTACCATGGTGGCCATGTGCATGAGCGTCGTGGCCGTGCCCTTCGTGGACATGACTGTGGTGAGCGTGGACGTTGGCGTCCGCCTGGGTATGCGCACTGTCGTGATGCGCAGGCGTGTCGTGCACGTGAGCGTCGCGAAAGCGCTCTTTGCCATGAAACGTCAGGAACAGCAGACGGAAGCTATAGAAGCTAGTGACCAATACGCCGCCAAGTACCGACCAGTATGCGTAGGTCGCCACCCAGCTATGCGAGACATGCGCGTGGTGCGCAGCAGCCTCGATAATAGTGTCTTTGGAATAAAAACCGGAGAAGAATGGCGTACCGACCAAGGCCAGGGTCCCGATGACGCTGGTCCAATAGGTGACTTTCATGTACTTGCGCAGCCCCCCCATCTTGCGCATGTCCTGCTCGTGGTGCATGCCGATGATGACCGAGCCGGCGGCCAGGAACAGCAGCGCCTTGAAGAAGGCGTGCGTCATCAGATGGAAAACGGCCGCCGAATATGCCGACACACCCAGCGCCACCGTCATGTAACCAAGCTGAGAGAGGGTGGAGTACGCGACAACGCGCTTGATATCGTTCTGCACAATGCCGATCAGGCCAGTGAAAAAGGCCGTGGTAGCACCGATGAACAGGATGACGTTCAACGCGGTTTCCGACAATTCGAACAGCGGCGACATCCGCGCCACCATGAAGATACCGGCGGTGACCATCGTCGCAGCGTGGATCAGTGCCGAGATCGGCGTCGGGCCTTCCATCGAGTCCGGCAGCCACACGTGCAGCGGCACTTGCGCAGACTTGCCCATCGCACCGATAAACAGGCAGGTGCAGATCAGCGTCATCACGCTCCATTGCTGGCCGGCGAACAGCTGCACCTTCGCGCCGGCCATGGTGGTCGCGTTTGCAAACACGGTGGCGTAATCCAGCGAGCCGAACCACAACAACACACCGGCGATTCCGAGGATGAAACCGAAGTCGCCAACGCGATTGACCAAGAACGCCTTCATGTTGGCGAACACGGCGGTCGGACGCTTGAACCAGAAACCGATCAGCAGATACGACACCAGGCCTACCGCTTCCCAGCCAAAGAACAGCTGCAGGAAGTTGTTGCTCATCACAAGCGTGAGCATGGAGAAGGTGAACAACGAGATGTAGCTGAAGAAGCGCTGGTAACCCGGATCTTCTTCCATGTAGCCGATGGTGTAGATGTGCACCAGCAGCGACACAAAGGTGACCACCACCATCATCATGGCGGTCAGGCGGTCGACCATGAAGCCGACATGCGCCGAGTAATTACCGACCTGGAAGAAGGTGTAGAGATTCTGATTGAAAGGGCTGGCGCCCTGCTCCACCAGCTGATAAAGCGTCAGGCACGACAACGCGCAGCTAACCGCCACACCGACGATGGTGACGTACTGCGCGCCCTTGCGCCCTACCGCACGTCCAAACAGGCCGGCAATGATGCTGCCGACCAGCGGTGCAAGCACCACTGCAATCAACAGACTCTTGGAGAGAGTGATTTCCATCTACAGGTCAGCCCTTCAACGTATCGACTTCGGCCACATTGATCGTGCGGCGCGTGCGGAACAGAGTCACCAGGATCGCAAGGCCAATTGCAGCCTCCGCAGCAGCAACCGTCAGAATGAAGAACACGAACAACTGACCTGCTGTGTCGCCGAGTTCGCGCGAGAACGCAATGAAGTTGACATTGACCGACAGCAGCATCAATTCAATCGACATCAGCAACACGATGACGTTCTTGCGGTTAAGAAAGATACCGGCCAGGGAGATGCAAAACAGCACCGCGCCCAGTCCAATCATGTGGCCCAAGGTAATCAAGAGGTCGCCTCCTGTCCGTCGGTAGCCCCGCGCTCCAGTGTCACCTGCCGCGGCTTTTCGACCGCCATTTTGACCATGCGCAAACGGTCGCCCGCCTTCACCCGCGACTGCTCGCTGGCATTCTGAAGCTTGACACCAGTGCGTTTGCGCAACGTCAGCATTACCGCAGCGACTACCGCCACGGTCAAGATCACCGCTGAAAACTCGAACGGCAGCAGGAACTCGGTGTACAAGCTCTTGGCCAACCAGGTCAGGTTTGAGCTATCCGCAGCTTGCGCAGCTGGATTGCCTGCGGGGAACGGCTTGGCGCTACGCGCTTTGACGCCGATCAGGGTGACCATCTGCGCCAGCATGGCGAGCGCTACGATCACGCCAAGCGGCATGTACTTGACCCAGCCCTCGCGCAAACGGCTGGTATCGATGTCGAGCATCATCACCACGAACAAAAACAGCACCATCACGGCACCGACGTAGACCAGCACCAGCGTGACGCCAAGAAATTCAGCGCCGACAAGCAACCAGATACACGCCATGGAGAAGAAAGTGAGGATCAGGCACAACACCGCATGCACCGGGTTGCGCACGCTGATCACAGCACCGGCAGACACGACTGCGACGGCGGAGAATGCGTAAAAAGCAATAGTGACCCAGTCCATCACGACCTCAACGGAAGGTGGCATCGGCTGCGCGACGCTCGGCAATCTCGGTTTCTAACCGATCTCCGATCGCCAGCAGCTGCGGCTTGTTGATAATATTCTCGCCACGCTTCTCGAAGTGATATTCGAGAATATGCGTTTCGACGATCGAATCGACCGGGCAGCTTTCTTCGCAGAAGCCGCAGAAGATGCACTTGAACAAATCGATATCATAGCGCGTGGTTCGACGTGAACCGTCCTCACGCTTGGCCGAGTCAATGGTGATCGCTAGCGCCGGACACACCGCTTCGCACAGTTTGCAGGCGATGCAGCGCTCTTCGCCATTGGGATAGCGACGCAATGCGTGCAGGCCACGAAAGCGCGGCGACTGCGGAAACTTTTCCATCGGATACAGCACGGTGTATTTAGGCTTGAACGTGTATTTCAACGTCAGCCACAAGCCCCCGAGCAGCTCGAGCAGCAATAAGCTCTTGAAGTAATGGGTGATCTTGTTCATCAATTACACGCCCTTGTGGATCACGCCATAAAACACCATTAACGCCGTCACTGCGATCCATACGATCGTGAGCGGAATGAAGACCTTCCAGCCAAGACGCATGATCTGGTCATAGCGGTAACGCGGGAAGCTGGCGCGGAACCAGATGTAGGCACTGGCGAAGAAGAACACTTTCATCAACAGCCACGGCCAGCCCCCCCTCCACAACCAGTCGATCCAAGGCGAGATCTCCGGGTTGCCCCAGACCTGAGGCCATGGGCTCAGCCAGCCGCCGAGGAAGAAAATCGAGATCAGGAAGCTGATCAGGATCATGTTGGAGTATTCGGCCAGGAAGAACAATGCAAACGCACCGCCCGAATACTCCACCATGTGACCGGCGACGATTTCAGATTCGCCTTCTACCACGTCGAATGGCGCACGGTTGGTTTCAGCAACACCTGACACCCAGTACACGATGAACAACGGAAACAGCGGTATCAGGAACCAGTCGCCTGCACCCCAGTTACCGACTTGTGCGAAGACGATCTGGCTCAGATTGACGCTGCCGGAAGCGATCATCACGCCGACAAGTGCGAAACCCATGGCGATTTCATAGCTGACCACCTGCGCCGCAGAGCGCATCGCGCCCAGGAACGCGTACTTGGAGTTGGAAGCCCAGCCCGCCAAGATGATGCCGTAAACGCCCAGCGAGGTCATCGCAAGCAGATACAGCAGTCCGACGTTGGCGTTGGACAACGCCAACTTCGCATCGAATGGCACCACCGACCACGCGGCAAACGCAGGGGCAAGGGTCAGCAGCGGCGCAATGATGAACATCGCCTTGTGCGAGTTGCTCGGTTGCAGAATCTCTTTGAAAAGGAGCTTGAATACATCGGCGAAGGCCTGAAAAATGCCCATTCCCACGTACATTGGCCCGTGGCGCACATGCATCCAACCGATTAGCTTGCGCTCCCAAACCACGTAGAAGGCCACCGAGATAATCAGCGGGACAGCGATCACCAGGATTTTCAGGATCGCCCAAAGCACAACACCACCATCGCCCAAGCCCAGGAGCCACAGGTGAAGGGGATTGACCAGATTCAATAGCAATTCGTTCATGCAGCCACCACCGTTACACGAGCGGCACCGAGCGGCGCGGTTGCGCCATGGCCGGATTCGATCCACACCGTGCCTGATGCGACGCGCTTGTCCAGCACCAACGGTAACGTTGCCTGACCAGCATCGGTAGCGACCTTGACCATCTGACCCGCCTGGATCTGCAGCTGCGTCGCCTGTTCCGGATGCATCGCCACACACGGTGCGATGTTGAGCGGATGCGCCTGGAGCGCAGCGGCGCGGCGTACGACGGCGTCAGAACGATAGATCGCTGGCGTTGCGACCACTTCCAGCCCGCTACTTGTGGACGCAGGCTGAGCGGACACCGTTGGCGTGACGCTACGGTTTTCCATGCCAGCACGCAGCCCGTCCAGGTCAATGAATTCGAAACCAGCCAGACCCAACTCGCCACCGAGCGCACGCAGTACGCGCCAACCTTCACGTGCTTCGACCGGCAAGCGACCTGCCGCACGCGCGGTCTGCACACGACCATCGAGATTGGTCAGCGATGCATCGATTTCCGGCAATGCGCCGATCGGCAGAATCACATCGGCCAGATCACGCGTCGAGGCGCAAGCGAATTGACTAAATGCAATAACCTTGGCCCCTGCCAGTGCGCTGCGGGCAACGGCAGCATCGGCAAAATCCAAGCCGGGCTCGATCCCGTACAGCACATATGCCTGACGCGGTTGCGTGAACATGCCAGCCACATTGCGCGCAGTCGGAAGTACACCCTGCGACACCAGACCAACCGCATTGGCACCCTGCGGAATGCGGCACAACGATGCGCCAGTTGCAGCTGCAAAATCGCGTGCAGCGGCACGCAGGACGGCAGCCTGCGGGTGATTTTCGGCCAGCGCGCCAACCACGATCACAGCGCGGCTTGCGCCCTTGACCGCATCGCGCAGCGCAGCGTCGCCGAGCGCAACTGCCAGCTGCGACGGCGCCACCACGGTGCGACTGGCCTGAGTAAAGGCGAAATCGAAATCAACCGAATTGACCGAGTGAATCTGCGTGCGGTTCTGGATGTGCGCCTTGCGCAGACGTGCATGCAACAACGGCAACTCATGACGCACATTGGTGCCGAACAACACCACCACATCGGCTCGTTCTATCTCGGCCAGCGGCGTGCCGAAGGTTTCCGCCACCGCAGCGTCGGAGAAATCGCGATTGAGCAGACGGTGGTCCAGATTGCCACTTCCCAGCCCTTCGGCCAGACGCGCGAGCAGAGCGCCCTCTTCGTTGGAAGTGGACGGATGCACCAGGATACCGAGCGAGTCACCCGAGTTTTCGCGCAGGATC
>Ga0207791_1000139_pt1 | contig 20087 bp, 20 predicted proteins | sample HigsolmetaGSP16D_FD_184844 | JGI IMG/M metagenome (GOLD analysis project Ga0207791, IMG submission 184844) | High solid enriched microbial communities from the Joint BioEnergy Institute, USA - SP1-6-D (SPAdes) | ecosystem: Engineered > Bioreactor > SSF (Solid state fermentation) > Aerobic >...
TCCTCTTGCGCTGGCAGTTGTACTCCGCATCGCCGAAGGTCAGTTGCATCGTCGTCGTCCCGTTGCGTCTGTGCGATTGTCGCTGGATCAGGGGGAGTTGTTCAGAGTTTCCTTAATGTGAATTCCCAGCCCATACGGCGCACGCTGAGCCAGTAGAACGGCAAATTGACCAGCACGAATACCAGACCGAAATTCCAGTGCAGCGCGTAGTGCAGCAAGAAAGCCACTCCCGCCATACCACCGATCATCAATCCACCCTTGGCGAAAATGGCCAGGCCAAGCGATGCAACCAACGTTGCCAGCACCATGCCTTGCGCATCCTCGGCCACCGAATGATGGAAAGCCTGCTCGGCGGCAGCGGTACCTGCCGAATCCGGCGGCGGCGTTAACGGGCCCGCTGTCACCACCGCGCCGTCATCAGGCAACGGCTCTTGCACCGGCCGCAGGTAGGAATCGGGAGCGCTCAAGGATGGGGCAGTGCAATGGGGTGCGTCTATTAGACACTATTGGCCGACACAGTTACAACTGAAACAACGGCGCGCCGCTGCGCAACACCGCCGGCCTTCAGTCAGCGGTCGGGCCGCATGGCCGCAACTGCGCCGGCAAAGCCCTGCGTGCTTGCCGTGGCCCTCACCGAACTTCGGAAATTTCTACACCATCCAGGCCCTGCGACAAGGTCTTGGCATCGCCACCCTGCGACAGCTTGATGCGCAGGCGCACCTCGTTTTGCGAGTCGGCGTAGCGCAGTGCATCTTCGTAGCTGATTTCCCCCGCCTGGTAGAGCTCGAACAGACTCTGATCGAAGGTCCGCATGCCCAGGTTGGTGGACTCCTTCATGATCTCCTTGAGCTTGTGGATCTCGCCGTCGCGAATGTAATCCTGAACCAGCGGCGTGCCCAGCATGATCTCCATCGCCACGCGACGGCTGCGCCCATCCGGAGTGGGAATCAGCTGCTGCGCGACCACGCCCTTGAGATTGAGCGACAGATCCATTAACAACTGGTTTCGGCGATCTTCCGGAAAGAAGTTGATGATGCGGTCCATCGCCTGGTTAGCGTTATTGGCATGCATCGTGCACAGCACCAAGTGCCCGGTTTCGGCAAAGGTAATCGCGTGGTCCATGCCCTCGCGGGTACGCACTTCGCCGATCATGATCACGTCCGGGGCTTGGCGCAGCGTGTTTTTCAGCGCGCTTTCCCAGCTATCGGTGTCGATGCCGACTTCGCGCTGGGTGATGATGCAGCCCTCGTGTTTATGCACGAATTCGATCGGATCTTCGATGGTGATGATGTGACCGGTGGAATTCTGGTTGCGGAAGCCGATCATCGCCGCCAGCGAGGTCGACTTACCGGTACCGGTGGCACCAACGAAGATGATGATGCCGCGCTTGGTCATCGCCAGCGTTTTGATCACCGGCGGCAGGCTCAACTCATCTACGGTGGGGATGCGCGTTTCGATCCGGCGCAACACCATGCCCACCTGGTTACGCTGATAGAAACAGCTCACACGAAAACGCCCGACCCCTGACATGCCAATGGCAAAGTTGCACTCGTGTGTCTTTTCGAACTCCTCGCGCTGCGAGGGCGTCATCACGTTCAACACCAGATCGCGGCTCTGCTGCGCGGTCAGGGGCGTCTGGGTGATCGGGCTGATCTTGCCATGCACCTTGATGGCCGGCGGCATCCCCGAGGTGATGAACAAGTCCGATGCCTTCTGATGCGCCATCAGCTTGAGGAAGGATGTGAAATCGGTGGTGCTCATGACGTGCTCCCTCGGAGCAGAAAACTAGGGATTCGGAATGCTGAATTCATAAGAGCGGGCCGTTCTGAGATCCGGTGGAGCGCCACTTTCGCGAATCTCCAATTCCGGCTACTCAAATATCCGCTTGTCCTTGGCGTAGTCGCGCGCCTGGTTGCGGGTGATCAGGCTGCGCTTGACCAGATCCTGCAGGTGCTGGTCAAGCGTCTGCATGCCGTACTGCTGGCCAGTCTGGATCGAGGAATACATCTGCGCCACCTTGTCCTCGCGGATCAAGTTGCGGATGGCCGGAGTGCCGACCATGATTTCCCACGCTGCGGTACGTCCGCCGCCGACTTTCTTCAGCAGCGCCTGCGAAATCACCGCGCGCAGCGATTCGGACAACATCGAGCGTACCATCGGCTTTTCGCCAGCTGGAAATACGTCGATGATGCGGTCAATGGTCTTGGCCGCAGAACTGGTGTGCAGTGTGCCGAACACCAAATGGCCCGTCTCCGCAGCGGTGAGCGCCAGGCGGATGGTTTCCAGGTCGCGCAATTCGCCGACCAGAATGATGTCCGGGTCTTCGCGCAAGGCCGAGCGCAACGCTTCGTTGAAGCCGTGCGTGTCGCGATGCACTTCGCGCTGGTTGATCAGGCACTTCTGCGAGGTGTGCACGAATTCGATCGGATCCTCGACCGTGAGGATATGCCCGTACTCGTTCTTGTTGATGTAGTCGATCATGCCGGCTAGCGTGGTCGACTTGCCCGATCCGGTCGGGCCGGTCACCAGGATCAAGCCCTGCGGCTGGTCGATCAACTGGCGGAAGATCGGTGGGCAGCCCAGATCTTCCAACGTCAGCACTTCGGACGGAATGGTACGGAACACCGCACCGGCGCCACGGCTCTGGTTGAACGCATTGACGCGGAAACGCGCCAGCGACGGAATTTCGAACGAGAAGTCGACTTCGAGAAACTCCTCGTAATCTCGCCGTTGCTTGTCCGACATGATGTCGTAGACCAGCGCGTGCACCTGCTTGTGGTCCAGCGCCGGAATATTGATGCGGCGGACATCGCCATCGACACGGATCATCGGCGGCAGCCCCGCAGACAGGTGCAGGTCCGATGCCTTGTTCTTGACAGAAAACGCCAATAATTCAGCGATATCCATGCGCTGCTTTTCCCCTAGGCTGCGATTGGAAGGTACTCCCCGGCGAGCAGTATAGCGTTCTGGCTGCTGCCGGGAAGCAGCCTGGGCCCGGTTCAGACTGGCCAGGACGCACCGACCTGAAACGGTGGCTTTGCGCACAGGCGCAACGTCCGCCAGGGCGCGGTAACCCAGGCTGCCGCAAGGCCGTCGCGCACTGGAGCTTAGTCGCACTTAGAACGGCTGAGAAATCGACTGCGCAGGGGCCCAATGAACGCGGCCAGCGCTTGGAGTCGGTCAACGCGGCATTGGCGCATTGATCTGCGCGCCGGCAGGCCGTCAACTGGAAGGAAACATCTGCGGGCGGCACTATAGTGCTCCCCTTATTCCACCGGAATGCAACGTGCCGGCCTCGTCGCTGCAACAGATTCTTGATGCTATCCACGCCGCCGCCGCGACGCATGCGCATGCCCAGGTGCGGTTGTTGGCGGTCTCCAAGACCAAGCCAGCCGACGCCGTTGCCGCGCTGGCAGCCCAAGGTCAGCGCGCCTTCGGCGAAAACTATGTGCAGGAAGCCGCCGCCAAAATCGTCCAATTACGCGCGTTGGGACTGGAATGGCATTTGATAGGTCACCTGCAATCCAATAAGGCCGAATTGGCCAGCCAGTGCTTCGATTGGGTACAGACCGTGGACCGCGCCAAATTGATTCCGCTGCTGGCACGCCACCGCCCGGACGAGCGTGCTCCGTTGAATGTGCTGATTCAGATCAACATCGACGATGAGAACACCAAGCACGGATGCGCGCCGGAAGCCATCGACAGCCTAGCCGAGGCAATCGCACTGCAGCCTCGTTTGCAGCTACGCGGGCTGATGGCAATCCCCGCCCCGTTTCCCGAACAAGCACGGCGCAGCGCTGCGTTTTCGCGTATGCAGATGCTGTTCGAACAACTCAAATCCCGTTACCGCCAGGTGGACACGTTATCGATGGGCATGAGCTCGGACTTTACCGAAGCGATCGCGGCCGGCGCCACCATGGTGCGCATCGGCTCGGCCTTATTCGGTGCGCGCGACCAAGCGCCGACCGTCTCCGCCTGATCGCATCTCGCCTCCCACAGCGCTTATCTTGCTTAAAGGTTCTGCAATGACCACGCCTATTTCGTCCTCATCCTCATCTTCCGACGCGGCACGTATCGCCTTCGTCGGCGGCGGCAACATGGCGCGTAGCCTGATTGCCGGGCTGATCCGTCAGGGCATGCCAGCTGCCAACATTTGTGTCGCCGAACCGGTGGCCGATCTGCGCCAAGCGCTAGCGCGCGACTTTGGCGTGCAGGTCGTTGACGATGCGCGCACCGCGGTCGCTGGTGCGGCGACCTGGGTCTTGGCGGTCAAGCCGCAGGTCTTGCCAGCGGTGTGTGCGCAACTGGCCGATCTAGCGCAGGCAGGACAACCGCTACTGATCTCCATCGCTGCTGGCATCACTGCCATGCAACTGCAGCGCTGGTCGGGAGGCAATATTGCGGTAGTCCGCGCGATGCCCAACACGCCCGCCCTGCTCGGTGCCGGCGTCACAGGGCTGTACGCAAACGCACGCGTGTCCGAAGCGCAACGCCAACAGGCGACCCAACTGCTGGATAGCGCCGGCGTCACGGTGTGGATCGACGATGAAGCGCAGATGGATGCAGTGACCGCGGTCTCAGGTAGCGGGCCAGCCTATGTCTTTCTGCTGGCCGAAGCGATGGAGGCTGCCGCACAAGCGCAGGGCCTGCCCTCCAGAACCGCCCGCACCCTGGTGCTGCACACACTGCTCGGCGCCGCACGCATGCTCACCGAATCAGGCGAAGCACCGGAGGTTCTGCGTCGCCGCGTGACCTCGCCCAACGGCACCACCCATGCCGCCATACAGACGTTCCAGGCCGGCGGCTTTGAAGCGCTGACAGCTCATGCAATTACTGCCGCTACCGAACGCAGCCGCAGCTTGTCGGCTGCCAATGATTAGAGCGGCGAAGAGAGAATGTAGCGAGCCGTCTTCAGGTGGGCGTGGACGGTGCACCGCAACCGCGGTGTAGGGACGTGTGGTACATGCCCATTTCGAGCACCGGCCGCGCCCGCCTGGCGAGCGCACACTGGTTTTGACACCGGCTCTTGATGAGATGCCGCAGCAGCTGCATGTGTGGCTTCACACGCCGGCTCAGCACCACGCGCGCAAGACGATGACGTCACGAATCGCGCGTCGCACCGCCACGCCAGCGCCTGTGGCCAACACCAGAGCGATGCAAGGCAAAACAGAGCAAACACGTTGCATGGCGCCGAAAAACCGCGCCACGCCCCACCAATGGAGCGTTCACCCGCGCTCGCAATCGATGTCAGCCACGATGACCGCGCATGGCCCTGCTACAGGCATCGCACCAAAAATTGACCGCATCTGCTGTTTGCATAGCGAGCGCGCAGGCGCGTTGCGGCCTTTGCTCGCGCAAACGCGTTGCTGCTGTGCGTCAGACAGTCAGTCAACGACCGCATTGCGCTGCCAACGCCATGCGTTTCATGTTGTTTTTCTGCGGCTGGTGAACGAACTCCAGTCAAAAAACGCTTTTTTTTGTGATGTTTCATCGTTTGCCTATTGGCGGCGCGTAATAGTTGCCCTACATTTCGCATTGCCGACTGGGTCGGCAGACCCAACACCACCAACGAATACGGAATACATCACCTATGGCAAAAACCGCCGCTAAGAAGGCTACCTCCAAGAATGCAATCAAGAAGCTCGCCGCAGCCAAGACTGCAAAGCCTGCCAAGGCAGTTGCACCCAAGCCGATCAAGGAAGTGCTGACCAAGACCAGCTTGGTCGCGTACATTGCCGAAAGCACCGAGCTGGCTCCGAAGGACGTGCGTGCCGTGCTGGCTTCACTGGAAGCCGCCGCACACGCCTCGCTGAGCAAGAAGGGCGTCGGCCAGTTCACCATCCCGGGCATGATCAAGCTGACCACCGTGCACGTGCCTGCCAAGCCAAAGCGCAAGGGCATCAACCCGTTCACCAAGGAAGAGCAGATCTTCGCCCCCAAGCCCGCGTACAACAAGATCAGGGGTCGCCCGTTGAAGAGTTTGAAAGAAGCCGCGCTCTAACCGAGCTCGCATCCAGTGTCACGAAGACGGCCTGCGGGCCGTCTTTTTTTGTGGCTGCGCCGTCGCCTTCAACACTGACCGCGCTATGGTCGCTGCCCAAACCTCCACTTTGATCCGTACGTTGACGCTGTCTGTGACTGGTCTGTCGAACACCCTGGCGTCGTTGCGCTGGATCAGGTAGATCCGTTGCAGAGGATCGAAGTGCCAGTACAGTTGATCGTGCGTACCACCACCGGCGCGCAGCACCTGGTTGGCGCCTACCGGTTGCAACCACGTGCTGGCAGCGTCGGCCACGCTGCAACCGGTACTACGCTAACCCGTGGTTCACCAGCGCCGCCTAAGGTGATGTCACCTGTTGCCGGAGTCACCTGATGAAACTACGTTCGCTTGCCGGATCCATGCTCGCCCTCGCCTTGACAGCGCCCATCACCAGCGCCTGGGCCACACCGCAGATTCACGGAAAACAGATCAGTGTGCAGGCCAGCGACCTTCAGCAGTATTTGGGTGGCCGCTTCCCGCAAACACACGATACGCTAGGCGGGCTGATTGCAATGACGGTCAGTCACCCTGCGCTGTCGTTGCCGCCTGGCGATCGCCTGAAGATGGCATTCGATCTTGCCGTCGCAACCGCAGGCGGCGCACCTACCCCGGTCGGCAATGTGACCTTGACCAGCGCACTGCGCTACGACATGGCCAAGCAGGGCTTTTATCTGGATCAACCCACTATCGATGATTTCCGCCCAGCCCACGCCGGTGCAAAGCTCGACAACAGCACGCGTCAGCTGCTCAATACTTGGCTAGCCGATTACGCGCGCAAGGAACCGATCTACCGGATCGATCCCGCAATCGCTTCGGTCATGGGCGCAGTCCAGGTGGAATCGGTCGGCATCCAGAACGGGCGGGTTGCGGTCAACTTCAACCAGAACGTCGAGCAAATGGTGCCGGCGGCAGCGCTGTCAGGGAAGTAGGCACGCTTCGTTTACAGCGTTGCCGACAACAGCCATGCAATGGCTGTGCATCGGAACAGCCCGGCGTAACAGTTCCGGGCTTTTTTGTAGCATACACGCGATGCGACTAGCGTAACCGGGCACGACCAGTGTGCATATCGACATGCAGCACACCTCGCACTGCGAAGCGCGAACCCTCACTCTCGCGTCGCTACGCATCCGAGAACCGAGTGTGCATGGGGTCATGCGCGCCTTCAGCGTTTGGGCTGCAGCAACGTTCCAGTGCAATTTTTCGAGCCGCAACGGCATTCCCAAATCTTTTTCAGACGCGGCGTGTGACGCTCGGCGAGGGTGATGCCGTAGTTATAGGTGAGCTCTTCGCCGGGCTTGATGTCGCGTTTGGCCTCGATGAAGATCTTGTCGTTGCGACGGTCCTCGCCCTCGGCCTCTTCGATGACCGCTTCGCAATTGGGATTGCAGCTATGGTTGATCCAGCGCGCGACGTTGCCTTCATAGTTGGCATCCAGCACGTAATCGTCGCTGAGCGTAAATAGGAAGGTATGCCCGCTCTCCACATCGCCGGTGTCGTCAGCATCCACTTCGGCATGCGTGCGCAGGCGCCCCTTGTACTGAATAATGCGCTCTCCCTTGCGGAGCGGGGCGAGGGCGAACATGCCATTGCCGTGGATACGTGACTTGCGGGCGGCAACTTTACGCGACATGTAAGGGTCCAGTGTTGGGGCTGCTCATTGTGACTGCAGCGCGCCGATGCGCCAAGCACGAGTGCGCCACATGCCGCAACGGGCCACGCTTGCCGGTGGCTGAACCGGACGATTGGCTCCGACCTGCCGTAAAGAGTACAATTTTGGTCCATTTTTGAGGTCCACCCTCTTCATGTTGCGCGTCACCAAACTCACCGACTACGCGACAGTGGTGCTGACCGTCCTGGCGGCACGCTGCGATCAGGTGCTCAGCGCAAGCGAGTTGGCTGACCAGGCCGGCCTGGAGCCGCCGACTGTCAGCAAGATTCTCAAGCCGTTGTCGCAAGCAGGCCTGGTTGAAGGCTTGCGCGGCGTGCGCGGCGGCTACCGACTTGCACGCGCGGCCAGCGAGATCACATTGGTGGAGATCGTCGAAGCGATGGAAGGCCCGCTGGCGATCACCGAATGCAGCCAGGACCACAGCCAGTGTGGCATCGCGCAGCGCTGCAGCGTGCGCTCGAACTGGCGCCTGATCAACGACGTGGTCGGCGATGCCTTGCGTGGGGTCACGCTCGCGCAGATGTTGCGGTCGCTCTCTCTCCCTGGCGACATCCCTCGGCGTTCCATCGCCACACGCGTCGCGATCACCTGACCTGTAGGCAGCCCAATGGCCACCGAACTTGCTCCTCCGCAAAACGCCGAGATCCTCGAACGGCTGGGTCGACGTTACGACGCCGGCTTCATCACCGAGATCGAATCGGACGCGCTCCCGCCCGGCCTGGACGAAGACATCATCCGTGCGTTATCAGCCAAAAAGGACGAACCGCAATGGATGACCGACTGGCGTCTTGAGGCCTATCGCCATTGGCTGAAGATGCCGATGCCGGAGTGGGCGAAGCTGCAGATCTCACCCATCGATTTTCAGGCGCTGAGCTACTACTCCGCGCCCAAAGGCCCGAAGTATGCTTCGCTGGACGATGTGCCCAAGGAATTGCTGGACACCTACGACAAGCTCGGCGTCCCGCTGCACGAACGCGCCAAGCTGGCAGGCGTGGCGGTGGATGCAGTGTTCGACTCGGTGTCGGTGGGTACCACCTTCCGCAAGGAGCTAGCCGAAAAGGGCGTGATCTTCTGCTCGATGTCCGAGGCCATCAAGGAGCATCCGGAGATCGTCAAGCAGTATCTGGGCAGCGTGGTGCCAGTGGGCGACAACTATTTCGCCGCGCTTAACTCAGCGGTGTTCTCCGACGGTAGTTTTGTGTTCATCCCCAAGGGCGTGCGTTGCCCGATGGAATTGAGCACCTATTTCCGCATCAATGCCGGTCATACTGGTCAATTCGAACGCACCTTGATCGTGTGCGAAGAACAGGCCTACGTGTCGTATCTGGAAGGCTGCACGGCACCGATGCGCGACGAAAACCAGCTGCATGCAGCGGTGGTCGAACTAGTGACGCTGGACGATGCCGAAATCAAGTATTCGACCGTACAAAACTGGTACCCCGGCGATGAAGAAGGCCGCGGCGGCATCTACAACTTTGTCACCAAGCGTGCCGAATGCCGTGGCGCACGCAGCAAAGTCACCTGGACCCAGGTCGAAACCGGCTCGGCGATTACCTGGAAATATCCGTCGTGCGTACTCATCGGCGACGACTCGGTGGGTGAATTCCATTCGGTGGCCCTGACTCACCATCGTCAGCAGGCCGACACCGGCACCAAGATGGTCCACATCGGCAAGCGCACCAAGAGCAAGATCGTCAGCAAGGGCATTAGCGCCGGGCGTGGCCAGAATACCTATCGCGGCCTGGTCAAGGTGGAGCGCAACGCCAATGGCGCACGCAACTACACGCAGTGCGATTCACTGTTGATTGGCAAGCAGTGCGGCGCGCACACCTTCCCCTATATCGAAGTGAAAAATCCCAGTGCCACCGTCGAGCACGAGGCCACCACCTCCAAGATCAGCGACGACCAGTTGTTCTATTGCCGTGCACGTGGCATTAGTCAGGAAGATGCGGTGTCGTTGATCGTTGATGGCTTTTGCAAGCAAGTGTTTCGCGAACTGCCAATGGAGTTCGCAGTGGAAGCCAAGAAGCTACTGGAAGTCTCGTTGGAAGGCTCGGTTGGCTGACACCACTCCCCTTCTCCCATCAGGAGAAGGCGGCGCGGATCACCGGATGAGCGGTGCCTCTCGCACCAAAATCCAGCAGATGCTTCGCGCCGACCCACACACCCCTCATCTCCCGGCGGGAGAGGGGCGACACAAGAATTCTGACGGACCACCAACATGCTCACAATCAACAACCTCCACGCCAGTATCGCCGGCAAAGATATTCTCAACGGTTTATCGCTGGACATTCAGCCCGGCCAGGTGCACGCCGTGATGGGGCCTAATGGCGCCGGCAAATCCACGCTCGGCAATGTGCTGGCCGGACGCGACGGCTATGAGGTCAGTGCGGACAGCGTGCAATTCGAAGGCAAAGACCTGCTCGACCTACCGGCCGAAGAACGCGCGGCCGCCGGCTTGTTTCTGGCCTTTCAGTACCCGGTGGAAATCCCCGGCGTCAACAACACCTATTTCCTGCGTGCCGCGCTGAACGCCCAGCGCAAGGCGCGTGGAGAACAAGAACTGGATTCGATGCAGTTCCTCAAGCTGGTGCGCCAGAAGCTGGCAGTGCTGCATCTGAAGGATGAGCTGCTGCATCGCGGCGTCAACGAAGGTTTCTCCGGTGGCGAAAAGAAGCGCAACGAGATCTTCCAGCTGGCCGTGCTCGAACCCAAGCTCGCCATTCTGGACGAGACCGATTCTGGCCTGGATATCGATGCACTCAAGAGCGTGGCCAATGGCGTCAACGCACTGCGCTCGCCGGAGCGTTCGTTTCTAGTCATCACCCACTATCAGCGCCTGCTCGACTACATCAAGCCGGACGTCGTGCATGTACTGGCCGAGGGCCGCATCGTGCAGAGCGGCGGCCCGGAACTGGCGCTGGAGCTGGAAAAGCACGGCTACCATTTCCTGAAGGATCGCGTGGTGCCTGAGGTTGCTGCCTGATGAGCGCCCTGCTCGATTCCCTGGCACGCGGCTTCAGCGGCAATGACGCACGCCGCGCCGAGCTCGATGCCGCCCTGCAGACCGGCCTGCCCGGCCCGCGCACTGAAGCCTGGAAATACACCTCGTTGCGGCAGCTAGAACGGCGCAGCTTCCGGCCCGCACCGCTGGTGCCGTCATTGGTGGATGCCGCCGCGCTGGACGACATCCCCTCCCCGCGCCTGGTCTTCGTCAACGGTCGTCCCTCCGACGCGCTCAGCGATCTGTCCTCGTTGCCGGATGGCCTGCAGCTTGACACCTTGTCTGCGTCCTTGGCCGGAGGCGATGACACGCAGCAGTTGCTCGGTCGCCGCTTCGACGGCAGCGATGACATCTTTGCGCGCCTGAATGCGGCGCTTGCCGACGAAGGCGCGCTGGTGCGCGTGCGTGCCGGTGTGCAGATCGAGCTGCCCTTGCATCTTGTGTTTTTCAGCGTCGCCGGCGACCACGATTTATCCTGGCATTACCGCCACTTGATCGACTTGCGTGCCGGCGCGGCGTTGCAGGTGGTCGAGCATCATCTGCATGTGGGCGACGCCGCACATCTGGAAAACAGCGTGATGCATGTGCATCTTGGCCAAGACGCAGCGCTCTCGCATGCGCGCATCCAGACCAATAGCACGCATGCCACCTCGCTGCTGCGAACCGACACAGTCCTTGCGCGTAACGCGCGCTACCAGCGCGTGGACCTCGAGCTGGGCGCAGGCCTGTCACGGCACGAACTCAACGTGCGCCTGGAAGGCAACAATGCGCAACTCACCGCCAATGGCGTACTGCTTGGCAATGGCCGCCGGCATGTCGACACGCGCCTGGGCATCGAGCACATCGCACGCGATACCGCCTGCGAGCTTGTCTGGCGCGGCGTCGGCGCGGACCGGAGTCGCGTTGTCTTCCATGGCGGCATTCGCATTCGCGCCGGTGCCGACGGCACCGATGCGCGGCTGTCCAACAAAAATTTGTTGCTCTCGTCAAATGCCGAAATCGACACCCAGCCGGTGCTGGTGATCGATGCCGATCAAGTGCAGGCTGCGCATGGCGCCACGGTGGGGCAGCTCGACGATAATGCGTTGTTTTATCTACGTTCGCGTGGGTTGCCAGAAGAACAGGCGCAACGCTTGCTCAGCGCTGCGTTCTGTCACGAACCCTTGCGCGTTTTCCAGCGCGCCTTGCTGGCGCTGCAGCTGGACAAGGCATTGAATTGGGCGGGCGTGGCATGAATATGCCCACCGTTTCGCAGAGCGCCGCGCCCGATTGGGACCGCGTGCGCCTGGATTTTCCTCTGTTGATGCGGCAGGTGCATGGCAAGCCGTTGATCTATTTTGACAACGCCAACACCAGCCAGAAGCCGATGCAGGTGATTGCGGCCACCGACGCGTTCTATCGCCGCCAGAACGCCAATGTCAGCCGTGCCGTGCATACGCTTGGCAGCGAGGCCACCGACGCGTACGAGGGCGCGCGCAGCAAGCTAGCGCACTTTCTCAACGTGCGCACCGACGAGTTGGTGCTATGCAGCGGGACTACCTTTGCAATCAATCTGGTGGCGTATTCGTGGGCATTACCACGATTGGGCGCAGGCGATGTGATCCTGATTTCGCGGATGGAGCACCATGCCAACATCGTGCCGTGGCAGCTGGTGGCGCAACGTACCGGCGCCACCATTCGCGTGGCCGAAATCACGCCCGATGGCGCATTGGATCTGGATGCGTTACGTAAGACGATGACGCCGGACGTCAAGCTGCTGGCGATGACGCACGTATCCAACGTGCTGGGCACGGTCAATCCGGTGCGCGAGATTTGCCGCGACGCGCGCAAGCGCGGCATCGTCACTGTGGTGGATGGCTCGCAGGCGGCGCCGCATCGGCGCGTCGATGTGGCCAGCATCGGCTGCGATTTCTATGCCATCACCGGCCACAAGATGTGCGCGCCCACCGGCACCGGCGCACTGTGGGCGCGTCGCGAACATTTACAAACGATGCCGCCATTTCTGGGCGGCGGCGAGATGATCAAGGAAGTCAGCTTCGAGAACACCATTTTCAACGACGCCCCGCACAAGTTCGAAGCTGGTACACCGAACATCGCTGGCTTCATTGGCCTGGGCGCGGCGGTGGATTATCTGGAGTCACTCGGGCTGGCGCACGTGCAAGCGCGCGAAGCAGAACTGCTCGCCCACTTTACCGAAGAACTGCAGCGCATCGATGGCCTACGCATTTTGGGCACCACACCCGATAAAGCTGCAGTTGTGTCGTTCCTGATCGACAGCGCGCACTCTCACGACCTGGCTACATTGCTCGACCTCGAAGGCGTCGCGGTGCGCTCTGGCAAACACTGCGCGCATCCGCTGTTGCAGTATTATGGCGTTGCCGCCACCTGCCGCGCCTCGCTAGCGTTCTACAACACGCATGCAGAGATCGAACGCTTTGTGGCCGCGCTGAAGAAGGTACGTACGCTGTTGGGGTGAATCAGGAATCGTCACTCAAAGATCGAGAACGCAGAATTCCTAAGCCTTGCTACGTCCCTGGCGATCCCTGAGCGGGCTGTTGTAACTGCCCATTTTCCATTACCGATTAAACTACCCTGCATGCAGACCACCACTTCCCGCATCGCCACCGTCGATGACATCGAGGCCATCGTCATGCTGGTGAACTCGGCTTACCGCGGCGACACTGGTCGCGTTGGCTGGACCACCGAGGCGGATCTTGTCGATGGCGTGCGCCTTGACCCATCCTTGCTGCGCGAAGATATCATGCGTGAACGTAGCCTGGTGCTGCTCGTCGAACAGGATGGGCGCCTGCAAGCCTGCACCCATGTTGCCGATGATCATGGCGCCGGATATCTCGGGATGTTTGCGGTCGATCCATCGTTGCAGGGCAGCGGGCTCGGCACAACGCTGTTGGCCGAAGCCGAGCGCATTGCGCACAGCAAATGGCTGTTGCCGGTGATGCGAATGCTCGTGATCGACGTGCGCGATGAACTCATCGCCTTCTACGAACGCCGCGGGTATCGCCGCACCGGCATCATCAAACCCTTCCCGTATGGCGACAAGCGCTTCGGTATCCCGCTGCGCCAGGATCTACGTTTTGAAATGCTGGAAAAACCGTTGAGCGGGCCGACCCCGTGAGCGACACCTGGACATTCGTCTGCCCAAGCGACGCACTGCTGCCTGGCGAAATGCAGACCGTCTGGGACGAGGTCACCGACACGCCGATCGTAGTGTTCAACCTCGATGGCACGCTGTATGCGCTGGAAGATCGCTGCAGCCACGAAGACTACGAACTGTCGTCTGGCAGCTTCGACCCTGTTGCCGGCACCATCGAGTGCCAATTGCATAGCGCGCGCTTCGATATCCGCGATGGTCGTCCGCTGTGTGCGCCCGCCTATACCACCGTGCCCAAGTTTCCGGTCAAACGCGAACATGACGGCATCTGGACACGCGACGACCGCTAGGCTGTGACCCACCCCCGAAAAACTGGGCCAACGTAAAGTAGAGACTTCGCCCCGCACGGGCCCCGTGGATCACGAGGAATCAGGCGATGAAGAGGTCCCGTTTTACCGAGGAGCAGCTGGCCGAACTTCTGGACCGGATCGCGGCACGAAAGCGAGGACCGACGCTGCGTAGCACGCGCCTGATTGTGGACGCGGACGGGCTGGCGATCGGGCGAGCTGCACTGCGCTATCGGTTCGACCGAGCGCGCGAGTCTGCCGGTGTGGCCAAAGATGAATTCCAGTTCCGCGACCTGCGTGCGAAGGCGGGCACCGACAAAGCAGATTCGGACGGCGACATTCGTCAGGTTCAGGCTCAGCTGGGGCATGCATCGGTTGCGATGACCGAGCACTACGTGCGTAAGCGTAAAGGCGCAAAGACGACGCCGACGAGGTGAATTGCGGAGCGCACCGGATATTGCGGAGCGGCCCGAATCGATGAAAGCCTTACGGCATATGGAGCGGGCGATGGGAATCGAACCCACGTCAGTAGCTTGGGAAGCTACAGCTCTACCATTGAGCTACGCCCGCATGGCGTTGAGAGAGTTTATGCGGGTGCAGGCGTCATGCGCAATCAATCTACGCAGTGGGGGGAACAGGGCCAGTGTCCGGGCGTGCTGTGTTGCGTGTAGCCTAGCTCAGGCTAGACCCGGCGCATCAAAAATTGCCGCGCAAGGTCATGAACAAACTGACATCGCGGGCACTGCCCCAGGTGATGATGGTACTCGGGCCATCGTTGTCTCACAGGCCCCACCGACCGGTACGCGCACTTAGTACCACAGTGCGGCCAACCAGCGGGGCGATCTCCTGATTGGCGTAGCAAAGCGCCGCTGCGCTGTGATTGCTCTCGGTGTATCTGTCGAGCTTGCTCTTCTGTCAGGTTAGGCGGTGAAACAGGCGTTGACATGGCTAACCATAGACGGCGCAGCGCCCAGTGCGCTGACCGATCTGGTCCGGATACGCGCTCCGCCAGCAGAATCGTGGTCGCCGGTCTGGCCATTTCCGTTGACTGCGGTACATGAGGGAGAGGATACGGCGAAGTATCCGAGCCATCAGAGTACAAGGTCGGAGTGGATTGAACTGGACCCGGTGCGTATACGTACGCGGGAGAATGGAACGTGGCTTCAGACTTCCCGCCTGTGCTCACGCCACATCGTCCCGTAACACGAAACGCGCGCCGAAGACCGCGCGCGATGCGACAATGATGCCATGAACATTCAACTCAACGGCGCCCCACGCACGCTTCCCGACAACTTGCCGCTGGCCACCCTGCTGGAGCAAGAAGACTTGGTACGGCGCCGCGTTGCGGTAGAGGTCAATGGCGAAATCGTGGCGCGTGGACGGCATGCCGAACATCTGTTGCGCGAGGGGGATGTGGTTGAAATCGTGCACGCGTTGGGCGGCGGTTGATGCACAGCGCAGACCGCCGCAGCTGCGCCCGATCGGTGATAATTGCCACATGACAAATCTCGCCCCCTCTGATGCGCTGGTCATCGCCGGCAAACACTATCGCTCGCGCCTGCTCACCGGCACCGGCAAGTTCAAGGATCTCGACGAAACCCGTTTGGCCACCGAGGCCGCCGCGGCCGAAATCGTGACCGTTGCCATTCGCCGAGTGAACATCGGCCAGGATCCCAACGCACCCAGCCTGCTGGATGTGCTGCCGTCGGAGCGCTACACGTTGCTGCCCAACACCGCCGGCTGCTACACCGCCGAAGATGCAGTGCGCACTTGCCGGCTGGCGCGCGAACTGCTGGACGGCCACAACCTCACCAAGCTGGAAGTGCTCGGCGACGAGAAGACGCTGTACCCGGATGTGGTGCAGACCCTCAAGGCTGCCGAACAGCTGGTCGCCGATGGTTTCGAGGTGATGGTCTACACATCCGACGATCCGATCCTGGCCAAGCGCCTGGAAGAGATCGGCTGCGTGGCGGTGATGCCGCTGGCCGCGCCGATCGGCTCGGGACTGGGTATCCAGAACAAATACAACCTGCTGGAGATCATCGAAAACGCAAAGGTGCCGATCATTGTCGATGCCGGCGTCGGCACCGCCTCGGATGCAGCGATTGCGATGGAGCTGGGCTGCGACGGCGTGCTGATGAATACCGCCATTGCCGGTGCGCGCGACCCAATCCTGATGGCTAGTGCAATGCGCAAGGCGATCGAGGCCGGACGCGAGGCGTTTGTGGCCGGGCGGATTCCGCGCAAGCGCTATGCATCAGCGTCGAGCCCGGTGGATGGTGTGATTGGATAATGACCTGCTTCGAACTTTTGCTGTATTCGATACAGCATGGCTGGCAACGCACCGGAGTGGATTCGGGCTTGGCCGGTCCGCGCGTACATACGGGCGCCCCCTCACCGCCTCGTCTCACCCCACTGAGCTCTCCCGGTGGGAGATGGGCGTTGTCGTTAGATGTGACTGATGTGCATGACTGATCGTTTCACCAGCCACTGTGCCAAGATGCCGCACAAGCCTTTCACCATCGAACAGGGCCGTCGGCAGGTGCGTAGCTTCGTGCTGCGCCAGGGCCGCTTCACTCCAGCGCAGCAACGTGCGTTCGATGAGCTCTGGCCGCGTTTCGGGCTGGATTACCTCGGCAGACCACGCGATCTGGCCGCCGCTTTCGGGCGCAATGCACACAAGGTGCTGGAGATCGGCTTCGGCAATGGTGCAGCGTTGCGCTTTGCCGCGCAGCAGGACCCGAGTCGCGATTACATCGGCATCGAAGTGCATGCCCCCGGCGTGGGTCGCTTGCTCAACGGGCTGGACGAAGACGACAGCACACATGTGCGCCTGTATCACCACGATGCGGTGGAAGTGCTGCAACACGAGATCGCCGATGGTGCACTGGATGAAGTGCGCATCTATTTCCCGGATCCATGGCACAAGAAACGGCATAACAAACGCCGCCTGATCCAGCCTGCGTTCGCGCAGCTGGTGATGCGCAAGCTACGCGAAGGCGGCCGCCTGCATGCCGCCACCGATTGGGCCGACTACGCCGAACAGATGTGGGATGTGCTCGACGCCACACCTGGCCTGGTCAATCGCGTCGGCCCGCGCGGCCACGTCGAACGCCCAGCATGGCGCCCACAGACCCACTTCGAAACACGCGGCCAGACCCTCGGACACAGCGTGTGGGATCTGATTTACGACAGAGTTGCGGGAGTAAGGAGTAGGGCGTGATAACAGCGCTTACCCGCATACTCGACGCCGCAGTCGGCTAACCAATCCCCATTCCCGAATCACGAGTCCCGGCCCCTGATGGACACCGCGCTGACGCTGACCAACGATATGAAGCTCGTCCTCGGGCTGGTCGGTTTCACGATGACGATGTTTCTGTTCGAGCGCATTCGCGCCGACGTGGTGGCATTGATCGTGCTGGTGGTGCTGGGCGTTACCGGGCTGGTGGCACCGGAAGAATTGTTCGGGGGGTTCTCGGGAAACGCGGTGATGAGCATCATCGCCACCACCATTCTTGGCGCAGGGCTGGAGCGCACCGGCGCATTGAACCGGCTGGCCACCTGGTTGCTGCGGCGTTCGCACGGCAGTGAGCAGCGCCTGATGATGATGACGCTGGCCATCTCCGGCTTGAACTCGTCGTTCATGCAGAACCCATCGGTGATGGCGTTGTACCTACCGGTCGCCTCGCGATTGGCTGCACGCACCGGGCTCACCTTGCAGCGCATGTTGTTACCGATCGCCGCTGCCATCGTGATGGGGGGCGCGCTCACAATGGTGGGCAACTCACCGCTGATCCTGCTCAACGACCTACTGGTGTCGGCCAACAACAACCTGCCCTCGGGCATGGCCAGCATCGAACCATTGACAATGTTCGCGCCGCTGCCGATCGGCGTGGCGCTGTTGATCGCCGCCTTGTTGTATTTCCGCTTCTACGGCGACCGCAAGCTGATCGAAGAAGAACGCCTGATCAATGAAGGCGTCACCCCCTCGCGCACCGAAAGCTATTTCGCAAAGACCTATGGCATCGATGGCGATGTGTTCGAGCTGATCGTCACTGCCGAAAGCCCGCTGGTCGGCATGATGCTGGGCGAAGCCGAAGCATTGCACGATGCGCCGTTGCTGCTTGCGCTCAAGACCGGCAACGACACCCGTCTGGCTCCGCCAGCCGATATGCGCATCTGGGTCGGCAGCGTACTCGGCGCGATGGGGTCACGCCAGATGGTGGCCGATTTTGCGCAAAACCATTTCCTGCGCATGTCATCACGGCTGCGCAATCTGGGCGATCTATTCAACCCGAGCCTTGCAGGTATTTCCGAAGCGGTGATCCCGCCCAATTCGCGTCTGATCGGCAAAAACGCCGGCCAATTGCGCCTGCGCAAGCAAAGCGGTATCAGCCTGCTGGCGATCAACCGCGACAAACAGGTGATCCGCGAGGACGTACGCAACGTAGCGTTGCGTGCCGGCGACATGCTGGTCTTTCACAGCGTCTGGCAAGATTTGGCACAGGCTGCGGAAAGCCGCGATTTCGTGCCAGTTACCGATTTTCCCAAAGGTGAACAGCGCCCGCACAAGTTCAAGATCGCGATGGCGATCTTTGCCTTTACCATTCTGATTGCGTTGACCTCGCGCCTGCCGGTGGCGCTGACACTGATGACCGGCGTGGCGTGCATGCTGGTCAGCGGTGTGCTGCGCATGGACGAGGCCTACGCATCGATCAACTGGAAGACCGTCTTCATGATGGCCGGCCTGATTCCGCTCGGCTGGGCAATGGATAGCAGCGGCACCGCGGCCTGGGTGGCCGGCCATACCATCGACCGCCTGCCCGAAGGCGTCCCGCTATGGGCGCTGGAAATCAGCTTGGCCTTGCTGACCACTGCATTCTCGCTGGTGATCAGCCATGTCGGCGCGACCATCGTCATGGTGCCAATTGCAGTAAATCTGGCACTAGCGGCCAATGGCAACCCAACTGCGTTTGCACTGATCGTGGCGCTGTCGGCGTCCAACAACCTGATGACGGCTTCCAACCCGGTCATCTCAATGGTCGCCGGCCCGGCAAACTATCAACCGCGCGAACTGTGGCGCGTGGGCGCGCCGCTGTCGCTGATTTACATTGTGATGATGGTCTCTATGATCAACCTGATGTTTTGGTGGTCGGCGCGCTGAGGCGGGTCGCGCTCCAGGGCGGTGACAAAACGTAGCGAGGTGTCGTTCTATTTGCTGTTTTTTGGGCTCACCCCCAGCAGCACCACTTGGTCATCTTCGACCCGTACCGACACCGCAAACAGCGATTGACCACGGCACGGGCCGCTGGTGCATTGGCCACCGCTCAGCTCGAAAGCTGCGCCGTGCGCAGCACAGACCAGTTGCCCCTCACTGGACTTGAGAAACTCACCCGGCGCCCAACCCAGCCGGCGACCGGCATGTGGGCAGATGTTCAACCAGGCACGAACCTGCGCGCCTTCGCGATACAACACTAACGACTCGGTGCTTCCATCCATCCGTGCGTCCACTTCCAGAAACCCGGCATCGGGAATCTGGGTCAATGCGGCAAGCGTGGTGGGCGATGGCGACGACATGCGGGGCACTGGGCCAAAATGGGCTTGGATTGTGGCATGCAAACCGTGCCAGTACTGGCAAACCTAGTGACTTCAGCTGCACTATCCACAGACAACCAGCCACAGCTGGGGCGCGCGCTCCACCAGGCATGCCAAATATGATTTTCTGGCAGACCCCATTAATAATTAACGATATTTTCACTCAGTGACATGAAACCGCAACGATACTGACTGCTCGTTTCCTGCCACGGCAGTCTATTGCTATGTCTGCACGCTTGTTCCAATTCGGCAACCTCCACCACCTGTTTGCGCCGCGCAAGCCACGTCACCCTCTTGTGCGCATTGCCGCAGGCCTAATT
>Ga0207791_1000142_pt1 | contig 19819 bp, 18 predicted proteins | sample HigsolmetaGSP16D_FD_184844 | JGI IMG/M metagenome (GOLD analysis project Ga0207791, IMG submission 184844) | High solid enriched microbial communities from the Joint BioEnergy Institute, USA - SP1-6-D (SPAdes) | ecosystem: Engineered > Bioreactor > SSF (Solid state fermentation) > Aerobic >...
TTACGATAAATTGATGGCGATTAATGTCAAAGCGCCTTATCTGGCTTCCAAAATGGTAATTCCGCATTTTATTAAGCAAGGCGGCGGCGCCATTATCAATGTCGGTTCGCAAGCGACACAAATGGCAGGCCCAGGCGGCTCAGCATATGTTACATCCAAGCATGCTATTTTAGGGTTTTCGAAACAGTTAGCTTTCGATTTTGGTAGTCAGGGCATCAAAGTTAATACATTGTCGCCAGGTTTTATAGAAACACCAATGACTGAAGGGATTGAGGATGAACGTCTAGCGCGTATTCCTGCTCAGCGTGCTGGTAAGCCTGAAGAGATTGCTGCACTTGCCGTATTTTTGGCATCTGATGATTCTAATTATATGCAAGGCGCTAACGTTTTGATGGATGGCGGTTGGGTGCTAGGTCGCAAATAGCTTTAGTCGTTGCCAACATAGTCGTCAACAGTATAACGAACGACTCTTACGTATATTCCCAACAATAAAAAAGCCCTCTCAAAATGAGAGGGCTTTTTTATTGTTGCGTAATGCTGTGAGTGGTTATCGAATATTATAACTGAGTATGCAGACCACACTCACGGCTTTCTTCTACTTTGGTTGGATCAAAATAATCAAACTCGTTTGGTAGGTTATGCTCATCAAGATAAACGTCTAGATCCGCATCGGTTTTCTCAAACAATGGCGCGACTTTTAACACGCCATCTTTTGATAAGCTAAGCACATCAAGACCTTGGCGGAATTCGGTCTGATCTTTACGAATGGCGTTGAACCACACGTCAGGCTTTAACTCATCCAAAGCACGGCGGAATGGCTCAAGTTTTACTTGGTCCGTAAACTCATCATGCTGTGGGTTATCGATTCCTGGGATACCGTTCATGGTTGCATCACGGTAAGCGGCTGTTTGCTTAGGAATATACGTGATGACGTTTAAGTTCAAATCACGGATAACTTTGTTGGCAAATTGATAGGTCGCATCAGTATTGTAACCTGAATCGACCCACAGTACAGTGATATCAGGACGCTGCTTAGCAACCAAATGTAAGATGGCTGATTCATAAGGGCGGAAGTTCGTTGTGATGATTGGGTTTTTTGCTTGCGTTAATGCCCATGCCACGATTTCTTCTGGTGATTTGCCTTGCAAGTCTTGGTTTGCTTGATCGATATCTAGATTTGGATGTAACTGACTCATGATACGTTCCTTAATGGTGGTTAATATAAAAGTGATTAATTAAAATTTAATAATAAAATTAGGTACCCGAGAACTAGCTGCCTGAAAACATCGGTAATGCAGCGGCATTGCGACCATCATAACTGCTGGAAAGTGCATTAAATGCTTGATTGATATCCGAGATAGATTGCATATCATGCTCATTCAGCACAAAGCTATCGACGCCAGTACGCAGCAGATAGGCAATTTGATCACGGCCAAACTGTCCTGCTATACGGATCTCCCCTTTGTAGCCGATTTGGCGTAGGGTTTGGGCGTAACTAAAACCACGTCCATCGGTGAAAGCAGGCACATGAATGACAATCAAATCTTGCTGTAATAAAAACTCTGACAAGCCAATTAGTAGATCCGTATCACTATTCGCGGTCACCCATACGCCAACACGACTGGCATGTTGGGTTACGAGGTCACTCACTTGCTCTAAGAGACCGCCAGCAAGTTTGCCTGCCGAATCCAGTAAATCAGAGAGGGGGAGTAAGACCTCAAGTTTTTCTTGTTTTTGTAGTAGCTCAAGTAATGATATATGAGACAGTGCGATACCATCTGGCAGCTCATTAGTGCTAAGCGCTAACCACGTATCGTTTTGACTGATATCAACACCTTCATGGTTTAACACATGATGATTACCCATAGACCTTCTCCTTAAAGGGCGCAATACCAACACGATCAACCAGATCGCCAAAACGTTCTACGTCTTGCTCATTGCTTACGCGCTGTTCTAGATAAACATCTAGAATTTTTTGTAGGGTAACCGCTACATCAGTTGCTGGCACAGCTTTGCCCAATATTTTACCGATTTTAGCGTCGTTACTGGAGTTGCCACCAAGGCTGATTTGATACCAGTGCTCACCTTTTTTATCAACACCCAAGATACCGATATCACCCGTATGGTGATGGGCACACGCATTCATACAGCCAGACATGTTGAGACGAATCTCACCCAAGTCATATAGGTAGTCAAGATCATCGAACTGTTTTTCGATTTGCTCAGCGATGTTGTGGGTCGTCGCATTGGCAAGCGAGCAATAATCCCAGCCTGGGCAGACGATCATATCTGTGAGTGTGTTGATATTGGCGCGAGCCAAATGCAAGGTAGATAACTGTTGCCATAACTCATACAGCTGATTGGCCTGTACATCAGCGAAGACCAAATTCTGCTGATACGTACCGCGGAGTTCACTAAAGCTATATTTATCAGCAAGATCGGCAAGGGCGTCCATTTGTGACTCGCTCACATCACCTGAAGGCACATAGCGACCATCGACCACCCCAGCTTTCAAAGAGATTACCACGGCACGATAACCCGCAACTTTATGCGCCACTGTATTTTGGTTGTACCAATTGGCAAAATCTTTATCAGCATCCAGCTGCTTTTGCAAATCAGACTGCACTTGTAGAGTATCAAAAGCCAGATAGTCAGGCTCAGTGAAAAAGCTGCTGGCAGTCGCAAAATTTTCCTCGGTCAACGTCAGCGGACCGTCTTTGGTATGCGCTTCCCACTCAGCATCGACCAATTTGGCAAAGGCAGGGCCGCCCATGCTTTCAACCAATATCTTGATACGAGCTTTGTACTTATTATCACGGCGACCATGTAAGTTATAAACGCGTAAAATTGCATCCAAATAACTGAGCAGGTGCTGGCGCGGTAAAAACTCATTGATCACTTTACCAATCACTGGTGTACGACCAAGCCCGCCGCCAACCAGCACTTCAAAACCAAGCTCACCGGCTTCATTGGTTTTTAAATGTAGTCCTACATCATGCACTTGCGTTGCTGCACGATCATTGGCAGTACCAACCACCGCAATCTTAAATTTACGCGGTAAAAACGCAAACTCAGGATGAAAGGTTGACCACTGGCGAATAATCTCACAATAAGGGCGCGGATCCGCAATCTCTTCTTGATGGATACCTGCATAAGGGTCAGTGGTGGTGTTACGAATACAGTTGCCCGACGTTTGAATCGCATGCATCTGTACTGAGGCCAGCTCTGCCAAAATATCTGGCACGTCTTCAAGTTTTGGCCAATTTAGCTGAATATTGGTACGGGTGGTGAAGTGCCCGTAGCCCTTATCATATTTACGCGTGATTTCTGCTAACTTGCGCAACTGATAAGAAGCAAAGAGCCCATAAGGAATGGCAATGCGCAACATCGGTGCATAACGCTGAATATAAAGGCCGTTTTGCAGGCGTAGTGGCAAAAACTGCTCTTCTGGCAGCTCACCTGCCAAAAAACGTTTGGTTTGGTCGCGAAACTGTTCAACTCGTTCGTCTACCAAAGTCTGGTCAGCGTAATTGTATTGATACATGACGTAATCTCAGTTTTTTTAATCTTAAAAGCAGCGATGAGGGGCGTTTTTTGTGGCTATGTGACTCGCCCAGCACTAATCGCAATATAAATAATTCAGCTTACCATCATATAAGCTTGCTTCTATAAACATAAATTCCTTTCAGACATATCCATATCCAAACACAGCATAAATTTTCATAAAGAAAGTTAGGTAGCCTATGCTTATCATATTTAACGTCTGATTATTGGCACCTGCTTCTCAGTTTTAGCTACTTCTTGCGTTATCTCTTATCTTTTTGACTACTTTTTTCATGTAAGGTTTTAATATTCCTATGACTCAGACCACATCAAAACTTGTTCCTCCTCACGGTAGCCCAGTACTTAAGCCATTATTGTTAAATGGCGATGCTCGCACCCAAGCACTGAAGCTTGCCAGCACACTACCAACAATCACTTTAAGCTCAAGAGAGCGTGGTGATTTGATTATGTTTGGTATTGGTGGCTTTACGCCATTGAATGGCTTTATGAATCAAGCTGATTGGAAAGGCGTGGTAGATGACATGCGCATGCAAAGTGGCGATAACGCTGGCTTGTTTTGGCCGATCCCCATCACTTTATCTGCGCCCAAAGAAACGGCAAACAGCTTAAACCAAGGCGATAAGGTGGCGTTGGTGGCGCAAGATGGCGAGATCATGGGTATTTTGACGGTAGAAGAAACCTATACGATTGATAAAGAATATGAGTGCCAAAAAGTATTTACCACCACAGACTCAGAGCATCCTGGGGTTCAACAAGTCTTGAACCAAGAAGCGGTCAATGTAGCAGGTAGCGTTGAGGTATTAAGTGAAGGTGAGTTCCCAACGCTATATCCAGAGATCTATAAAACACCCGCTGAGACTCGCGAAATTCTAGATGCCAAAGGCTGGAAAACAGTCGCTGCCTTCCAAACTCGCAATCCAATGCATCGCTCGCATGAGTACTTGGCCAAGATTGCTATCGAAATCTGTGATGGAGTGTTGATTCATTCCTTATTAGGCGCTCTAAAACCGGGTGACATCCCAGCAGAAGTACGCCAAGAAGCGATCAAAACCTTGATTGATAACTATTTCAGAAAAGATACCGTAATTCAAGCTGGTTATCCATTAGACATGCGCTATGCAGGACCACGTGAGGCACTATTGCATGCGGTGTTCCGTCAAAACTATGGCTGTAGCCATCTGATTGTTGGTCGTGACCATGCAGGCGTTGGTGATTACTATGGTGCTTTTGATGCGCAGACCATTTTTGAACAGGTTGGCAAAGACGACTTGATCACGCAGCCCCTAAAGATTGGTTGGACATTTTGGTGTAACGCTTGTAATGCCATGGCATCTGATAAAACGTGTCCGCATGATGCTTCTGAGCACGTCAAGGTTTCTGGTACCAAGCTGCGTAAAGCCCTATCAGAAGATGAAGATGTGCCAGAGAACTTTAGTCGTCCAGAAGTGTTAGAGATTTTGCGCAATTATTATGCTGGCATTGCGCGCGAGGAGCGTGCTGAAGTTAAGCTAACGGGCGCTTCTGCTGTTTGACTTCCTCCCCGCCCTCGAAGGACGGGGATTCCTACTAAAGACGGTCAAGCCCGACCGCGAGTATGTTTTTAGCGCCATTAACGTCGCGTTGATGGACAGTTTGACAAGAACTGCAAAACCATACTCTGACACCAAGCCCTGCTCTACCTCTCGGACTGTCTTGGCGTGAGCCGCAACACGAGCAGGTTTGGGTTGTGTACGCTTCATTGACTTCAATATAATGGCAACCTGCATTCTTGCATTTGTAATCCAGTTGCCGCTTAATTTCAAACCAACCAGCGTCATAGACGGATTTGGCGAGTTTGGTTGACGTGAATGATGTTGATTTTATCTTTCCAATAACGATTAGATTGTTGGCTTTAACAAGCTTTGATGTGAATTTATGAATCAGGTCTAATCTAGTATTTTTAATCTTGGCGTGGATCGCCTTTACTCGCTTTTTATGCTTAGCGCGTTGAGCAATCGCCAGTCTTTCAGCGTACTTATGAGTCAGCTTAGTGGTCAAAACATCACCATTACTGGTAACTGCTGACTCTTTACAGCCCAAATCAATACCAACTTGACCAGTACCACAAGCGGTTTTTGGAAATTCTTTAACGGTGACACAAGCATACCAATGACCGCTATTGTCTTGCACTAACTCGCAAGTATTGATGCTATAGAGCGAGAGGTTATAGCTGTCCCATAGGTCTATTGTGAGTTTTTTACCCTTAGCTAAGCTGAATTGCAGGGTGCTTTTCAGAGACTTTCTACCACTTTGGCGCGTACTAATATGCTTAATCGCGGTCTTTTTAAAAGGAATCCAGCCCAAACTTCTACGCTTGGCTTTCGGATTATTAGTGCGCCAGTTGAGTTTGGCTTTTTTAAACTGTTTACGAGCCTTGGCATGGGTTTCGGTCACTGCTTGTAAGGTTTGGCTGTGCAGATTTAGGTATTCGCCACTGCCTTTAGTGTAAGTGGCTAAGTCATAGGCTGAAAAGAATTTGCCTGTGCGCTTAAGATGTTTAAAACTTAGCTCATTAACGTAATTCCAGACAAAGTTGACCGAACCAGCTAAGATATTTAGCTGACTCGCGTGTTTGTCTCTGATGCGTAATTTGAGCGTTTTCATGGAATAATTATGATCTCAATGGGTTTGGTTATCAAGGCAATCTCAATCCTAGATGACAACGGCTGACGCCTGATATCCACGCCCATCGATGTGACGTGGTTTTACGGCGCTGGATGATAAAGAAGGTTAAACGTTAAAGATTAAAAAAGGGAGTCAGATCATCGATCTGACTCCCTTTTTCTTGTTTGAAGTTTGCAATCAATGCGATTACATCAACTCTAACGGTGCTTTCAGTTTTTTATATTTGCCTGCCAATGAGCCACCGCCAGAACAAAAATATCTTAATGCGTCTGACTCTTGCCCATCAATGGTTAGGATGTTTTCTTTAAATTGAAAAAAGATCTGAGTGTCGTTGGCGTTGGTTTGAAAAATGATGCCATGTGCCTCGTCTTGACCCATCAATACGGCTTTACCATCAAACTGGCACGTGGGTTTTTTGAGATCGCTGCGCGCACGCACTTTAATATCAATCTGCTTATCACCTGCTGCCCGTACTATTACACCAACCCAATCATAACCTTGTGCACGGTCAGTATAGCCATCATCTGCATAGTCTCCTACCACCGCTTGCATGACAGGGTTGGGCACAGGGGCTTTGGGGTTCGTCACTTGGTTAGTGGTATTGCTGGTCATATTATGACAGCCACTTAGCGTCAACAAAACCGAAGTGGACAGGGAAGCAGCCACAAAAAAACGAGATGCATGGGAAAGATGAGTGGTCATAAGATGCCCTTAGAATCAAGTTGGAAAAACGGTAAGCAAACAAGGTGCTGGCAATAGCGCACTCAAAGCATGCACGTCATAGGAAATATTTAAAATCTTGACTACCATCTCATTCGATTGAAAATTCTCTCTACGCTTAACTGTTATGCATGGCCGAAAAATCTATCGTATGAGACACAATAATAACATTACTTATGCCAAGTTAATCACTCGATAAGCTGATTCGTCATTAAGCCTTTTTCAAACAAACTGCTAGCATATGATCATTATCCATAGAGCCGCACTTAAGTCGTTATCATCTTTATACCTGATAGCGGGATTCTAAAAAAATGGCACTAACATTTTATCGAGAATATTTATGCAATCAATAAGCAAAAAAACAATCAAATCTAACAACAAAGGCGTACAGGTGCAACTGCTTGGCATGAGTGGCGTACTAGCGATGACTTTATTGGTGGCGGGCTGCGGCTCTAACGACACGAGCGCAGCACAAGATGCGTCAAACACTGATGGTAGCTCAAAAAACGTTAGCCTATTGAATGTCTCTTATGATGTATCACGTGATTTTTATAAGGATTATAACGAACTTTTTAGCGAAAATTATCAAAAAGAGAATCCAGGTAGTAAGGTAAATATCAAACAGTCACATGGTGGTTCAAGTAAGCAGGCCCTGTCCGTTGCCAATGGTTTGCAAGCAGATGTGGTGACTTTTAACCAAGAAAGTGACATGAACTTGTTGGTTGAAAAAGGGTTGGTTGCTAGCGACTGGAAGCAGGCACTACCAAATAACGCCGTCCCTTACACCAGTACTATGGTACTGCTTGTGCGTAATGGCAACCCAAAAAATATCAAGGATTGGTCAGATTTAGCCCGTAACGATATTAAGGTCGTTATGCCAAATCCAAAGACCAGTGGTACCGCTCGCTATGCATTTTTAGGCGCTTATGGTTATGGTTTGCATCAATTCAAAGAAAGCCCAGAGACTCATGTGAAAACGGATGGTTTTATCAAAGACCTGTTGGCGAACGTGGTGACTTATGACAATGGCGCACGTGCAGCGACGACCAGCTTTACCCAGCGCGGGCTTGGTGATGTATTGATTACCACTGAGAATGAAGCCCACTTGGCAGCCAAAGATTTTGCTAAAGGACAAGTGGATATCGTTTACCCCAGTTATTCTGTACTGATCAATAACCCAGTAGCAGTGGTGACCGCTGTTACCGATAAAGCAGGTAAGACTGATGCTGCAAACACCTACCTAAAAGGTCTGTGGGAGACACCAGCTCAAGAGCTTATGGCACAGATGTATATGCGTCCTAGCAATGAGCAAGTCCTTGCAGCACACAAAGATACCTTACCTGCCATTACAACCTTTGAACCAGTGAGTGTCTTGGGGCCGTGGGAGCAAATTATGGACACATTCTTTGTGGACGGTGGGCGTTTTGATCAACTGGCACAAGTAAAGTAACCAGCAGCGGCAATATTATATTTGATTCATAGACTACCGAAAATACCAGATACTATGGTCATAGAGATAATGGTCGTAGAGGTGTTTTCGGTGGTTTTTTGGCGGCGTTGTTAAGGGTTCTAGTCAATCTCCTTATCGCACGAAAGCCAGTTTTGTGTTATTCCATTTTGGCAATAACATACGCATATTCATCATTAAACATAATAAGATGGCGCTGTTAGCATACGGGTATTATTTAACAGATACCTTTGAGGGATTTATGACATACGCCACGCGATATCAGCAGAAAAGCAAAGCATTGAACGTTTTAGGTATGGCAGGCGTTGCATTGACCTTAGGTCTTGCTGGCTGTAGTAATAATGAGCAGGCAGACACAACTGCAAGTACGGATGGGGCGACGACAGACAGTCAAACTATCGAGCTGTTAAACGTCTCTTATGATGTGGCCCGCGATTTTTATAAAGACTACAACCCGCTATTTGTTGAGCATTATAAAGCAGAAAATCCAAATGCTAATATCACCATTAATCAGTCACACGGTGGTTCGAGCAAGCAAGCGCTCTCTGTCGCCAATGGCTTGCAAGCAGATGTAGCGACCATGAACCAAGGCTCTGATATTGAGCTGCTTGAGAAAAAAGGGTTGGTTGAATCAGATTGGCAAAGCAAGTTCCCAGATAATGCTGTGCCATTCACCAGTACCATCGTGTTTTTGGTGCGTAAGGACAATCCAAAGGGCATTAACGATTGGCAGGATTTGACCAAAGAGGGCGTTGAGATTGTCATGGCCAACCCAAAAGTGACGGGCAATGGTCGCTATGCTTTCTTAGGTGCTTATGGTTATGGCCTGCATGCTTTTAATAACGATGAAACCGCTGCTAAGAACTATGTGAAAGACATGCTCAAAAATGTCAAAGTTTATGAGAATGGCGGACGTGCTGCTACGACCACGTTTGTTCAGCGCGGTATTGGTGATGTGTTGGTGACGTTTGAGAACGAAGCCAATCTTGCAGCCACTGATTTTGGAGCGGGTAAAGTGGACATCGTTTATCCAAAGTATTCTATTAAGTCAGAAAGCCCTGTAGCCGTTGTGAAGTCAGTAACGGACAAAAAAGGTACCACTGAGGCCGCAAAAGCTTATCTTGACTATCTATGGAGTGAGCCTGCTCAGCAGTTAGCAGCTGACCTTTACCTACGTCCTAGTGTCAAAAGCGTTCTTGATAAAAACAGTGACAAACTGCCACCTGTTGAAACGTTCCGCCCAAATGATGCGTTTGGCACATGGGATGACATCATGAGTACTTATTTCAGCGATGGCGGTGTCTTCGATCAATTGGCTATCAAAGCGCCAAAATAATTACCGCCTAACGGCAGCAGCGCGGTTTTGTCACGCAATGGGTATGAGTATTAAGTCATTAACAACCATAAAGGACATGGCGTTCTGCGCTATGTCCTTTATAACATAGACTCTATAAGACAGACGCACTAACCATAAACTCGATACAACATGGTCTTACGATAAGTACCATCAGATAGGCAATAGGACATCACTATGAGTGCAACATCTTCTTCTGCCAGTAAGCCGCTTAAAAAAGGTTGGCTGACACGTTTGCGTCAACGCAATGTGTTGCCAGGTTTTGGTTTAAGTATGGGCATTACTGTCTTTAGCTTATCGTTATTGGTGGTGTTACCCTTTGCCATGATGGCCTATACCACAACGCAAATGGGCTGGACTGGATTTTGGGAAACCATCAGTCAGCCGCAAGTCACTGCTGCTATTAAGCTGAGCTTATGGATGTCGTTTTTGGCCATGCTGACCAATATGGTATTTGGTACGTTGGTTGCTTGGGTGCTGGTACGTTATGAGTTTTGGGGTAAGTCACTGATCAATGCGTTGGTCGATCTGCCTTTTGCGTTGCCAACAGCAGTGACGGGGATTTCACTTGCCACGCTTTATGCCCCGAATGGGTTGATAGGGCAGTGGTTTGCAAAATTCGATATTCAGGTGGCTTTTACCCCGATAGGTATTTGGCTTGCATTGGTGGTGGTTAGTTTTCCCTTTATCGTCCGTGCTGTACAGCCTGTGCTTGCCGAGCTGTCGGTTGAGTTTGAAGAGGCCTCAGCGGTACTGGGTGCCAATCGCTTAACCACATTTCGAAAGGTTATCCTACCAGAGCTGTTGCCTGCCTTATTGATGGGCGCAGGGATGATGTTTGCACGTGCCACCGGTGAGTATGGTTCAGTTATCTTTATTGCGGGTAATATTCCGATGCAGTCTGAGATCTTGCCACTCATTATTATCAGTAAGCTTGAGCAGTTCGATGTTCAAGGTGCCTCGGCTGTTGCGCTGTTTATGCTACTGATCTCCTTTGTGATTTTATTGACAATCAACATCGTACAGTGGAAGCTGTCGCGCCGCGTAGGAGCCCGCTAACATGCAAATATCCAATAGCTACGACTACCAAAGCAATCCAGCCACCAAAGATACACCGTGGATACGTCGCACTTTTATCGTGATTGCTGTCTTATTTATGGTTGTTATGTTGGTCATACCGTTGTTGGCGGTATTTTATGAAGCCTTTAAGAGTGGTTGGCAGCTGTATATTGCCTCACTGGTTGATCCAGAAGCGTTGGAAGCCATCAAACTTACCCTCATTACTGCCGCTATTGTCTTACCGATCAATATGGTGATGGGTATCGCTATCGCTTGGTTGGTCACGCGTTATCAGTTCAAAGGTAAGCAGCTGGTCACCACGTTACTTGATTTGCCGTTCTCTGTCTCACCCGTTGTTGCCGGTTTGATGTTTGTATTGTTGTTTGGTCTAAACTCTACTCTTGGCGGCTGGCTTGAGAGTATGGGTTTCCAAGTTATTTATGCGGTTCCTGGTATTGTTTTGGCGACCTTGTTTGTGACGTTTCCCTTTGTAGCACGTGAGCTGATACCTCTGATGCAGACTCAAGGCGATAGTGAGGAGCAAGCCGCACTGACTCTAGGAGCTTCTGGTTGGCAGACTTTTTGGCATGTGACATTACCCAATATTAAGTGGGCATTGCTATATGGTTTGATTCTGACCAATGCACGCGCAATGGGAGAGTTTGGCGCTGTGAGCGTGGTGTCAGGCCACATTCGCGGTGAGACCAATACGATGCCATTGCTGGTTGAGATCGCTTATAACGATTATAACTTTACTGCTGCGTTTGCTCTGTCAAGCTTACTTGCTGCGTTAGCGCTAATTACCTTATTGATTCAGCAAGTCATGACCAAGCTGCAGGAGCGCAAGTTCGCTAAGTCTGAAAGGTTGGCAAGCGCACCTGAGTTGCCAGCAAGCGCGAGTGCGACCATTCCCACCAGTCCAGATAAGCCGTAAAAATAAATGGTCTTTGAGTCGATAGTATGGCTCAAACCTCTAATAATTGAGACGTTGGATGTCGCTCAGATACATTGACACGATACGCCAAGAGAGACAATAAGAGATATTATTATGAGTATCGAGATTCGTAACGTTAATAAAAAATTTGGTGATTTCGTTGCTTTAGACGACATCAATATCACCGTGCCAACGGGTAAGCTGACCACGCTGCTTGGACCATCAGGTTGCGGTAAAACCACGTTGCTACGCATTATTGCAGGTTTGGAGTATGCGGACTCTGGACAAATACTGTTTGATGATTTGGATGTCACCAATACCCCTGTGCAAAAACGTCATATTGGTTTTATGTTCCAGCATTACGCATTGTTTCGTCATAAAAACATCGCTGATAATGTGGCGTTTGGATTGACGTTATTGCCAAAAAATGAGCGACCTAACAAAGCTGAGATTAATAAGCGTGTCGCAGAACTGTTAGATTTGGTACAGTTGCCTCAAGTTGCCAATGCTTATCCGCACCAACTATCAGGCGGACAGCGTCAACGGATTGCGCTGGCACGGGCACTTGCTGTCAAGCCAAAACTACTATTACTTGATGAGCCATTTGGCGCATTGGATGCCAAAGTACGTAAAGAGCTACGCACTTGGCTAAAAAATATTCATCATGAGCTGGGTATTACTAGTATTATGGTTACTCATGATCAAGAAGAAGCACGTGCCGTATCTGATGAGATTGTGGTTATGAACCAAGGACGTGTAGAGCAGGTGGGAACATCGGAAGAGTTGATACATCAGCCAGCCAATGCTTTCATCAGTGATTTCCTCGATCTTGTATAGAATGGTATTTTATATAATTGAATCTTGTATAAAAACTGAGAGTACGCTATAGACTTATAGTGTTGGAACGATTAGCTTCTTAAAGGCAATAAAAAAGACCTATCTTAAATGGGTCTTTTTTATTGCCTTTAATCCGTGCTAAAAGCCAGTCTTGCTGTATACACCCTCTATCTAAGCAGGTTCTGACATATCAATGTCTTTGGTCAATATTTGCTTGTAGGTAATCTCTAGAATATGCTCACACCATTCGGGTAAATCATCAGCAACCTCATACCACATCCAAGTACCATCACGAACACAGCTCAAAATACCCAGTTTCTTTAGATGGTTCAAGTGACGAGATATGGTTGGCTGCGGCTGGTCCAATATGTCAACCAACTCACCCACACAACGTGCTTCTTTTCGGAATAATATTTGAAATATTTTTAAGCGTGTCGGATCAGATAAGACTTTAAACAACTCAATAGGTCGTATTGTAAAATTATTATCAGACATAGAATAGTTCCAATAAGGCTAGATTAATAGGCCTTCAATATAACAGCAGTTATCTACAAAATCGATTAAAAGATAAGCTAAATTACAGTTCGTCGTCAATTTACTACCTTTTATCTTGTTTAGTTACAGTAGTAACCATATTAATCTACATCAGTTAACTGACTGTAATAGAAGGCTATTTTTTTGCGCACTCAATTGTAAAATACTATTGCAAATGATAATAATTATCGTTATTATACTTAAATTGCTACGCAGAATTTTATTAGGTAGCAAATTGATAGGTAGTGAAGTGGGTGGGTGACTATCTATTGACCTATAAGGTTTTTCATCAATGCCCAATATTTATAAGCAGTAAAGTAGTTACCGAATGATGGTATTCAGGAGAGCTGGTGTATGTACGTATGTATCTGTAATGACGTGAAAGAAAAACAAATCAAAGCTGCTATTGCTTCAGGTATTGATACTCTTGAAGGTCTAAAAGATACGCTCGACGTTGCAACCTGCTGTGGCTGCTGCGAGCCAATGGTAAATGATTACCTAGATGAACACCATGCGAAATTAGATATCCTAGCCTATGCTGTCTAAATATAGTAGATCTAAAAATTCTCTATTTTAAATATCTTAGATGTATTGTTATAAAACACAGTACATCTAATATCATGTCTTTACCCTCAATATATAAAAGACACAGGGTAATTGGCAAATTTCTACAGTACTTTTCAAAAAAACAGCTATCCTTTTATTCATGTTTTTTCAACGTGATAAATTCCTGTTGTCTTTATAAACGCTAGCTAATTATGATTCTCAACTAGCATCTTATTCTTAGTTCATAATATTACATGTCATACAGCGCCTGTATGTTACTATATTTAAATAAAGTAACAGAGCACATTATTGCATGTGATTTTTACTGACATTGCTACTATTACGTGATGAATTTTAGATATACGGTAATGTATAAATATACATAGAGGAGTATGGGTTATGATAGGTAGCCAAAAAGTCATAGATTATTTAAATTTTTTATTAGGTGGTGAGCTGGCTGCTCGTGACCAGTATTTTATACATTCAGAAATGTATGCTGAGTGGCATTACGGGAAGTTGTACGACCGTATCCATCATGAGATGGAAGATGAGACGTTACACGCGCAAGCCATTATTCGCCGCATCTTGATGCTAAGCGGTACGCCAAAAATGACTGTAGATGCTATCAATATTGGAGCCACGGTTCCTGAGATGCTACAACTGGATCTTGATTTAGAGTATCAAGTACAGAAGCATCTAAAAGACGGTATTGCGCTGTGTGAAGAAGAGCGAGATTATGTTACGCGTGAGATGCTCGTTGAGCAGTTAAAAGACACCGAAGAAGATCATGCTCATTGGCTTGAACAGCAGTTACGTCTTATCGACATGATTGGTCTGCCAAATTACCTCCAAAGCCAAATGGCTGAAGTCACTCCCAATCTTATTTAATATCACAATAGATATAGATAGTCATAAAAACTGGCCGATATGGTTGGCCAAAACAATAAATAAGTAGGGAGAGAAATAATGAAAGGGGACAAAGAGGTCATTCGTGCTTTAAACAAAGTACTCGGGCAGTCATTGATTGCGATCAACCAGTATTTTTTGCATGCACGCATTGCCCGTCATTGGGGCTTAGAAGCGCTTAACGAAAATTTTTACAAACAATCTATCGCTGAGATGAAATGGTCAGATGATCTGATTGCACGTATTTTATTATTAGGTGGCTTACCCAATTTGCAAGATTACGGTAAGATGTTTATTGGCGAAGATGTGCCAGAGTTGATCGATTGCAATTTGCGTTTAGAAAAGCAGAAATTCGCCATCATTACTGACGCCATCACTTTGTGTGAGACAAAGGCCGACTATGTTTCTCGTCAGTTATTGACCATTTTAAAAGATGGTAATGAGGAATATCAAGATTGGCTTGAGACTCAAGAAGACTTAATCGAAAGTATGGGCGTAGAACGATACATTCAATCACAAATCAATGATGACGATATGATCTAAGCGTTGAACCTATCATTGATTGGCGACCACGCCATATCATATGCCAGCATGAGTTTTGGTTTGTACCAACTCGCACGCTGGCATTTTTGTGCCTGATATTTAATAAATATTATTGCAATCAATACTAATACTCACTTTCCACTCATCAGTACAAGCCGCGACCATCTTCAGGTTTTAAGCGCATAAACACCATTCCCGATAGAATGGTTAAGATTCCCATCACAAAAAACGTAATTTGGAACGCGGTGAGTGTATCCATCTGCATACGCTCACGTAATATGTTTAGTACAGCGGCCCCAAAAGCAATACCGAAACTGATGGCTAACTGCTGGTTGACTGCCATAAAACTGTTGCCACTACTGGTCTGCGTGCCTTGTAGGTCACCAATGGTGATCGTATTCATGGCACTAAACTGTAAGGAGTTACAAGCGCCCATAATGGTCAAGATAGGAATAAACCAAAGCCACTGTGAGGCATCACTGAACTGTGTCAAAACGAGTATGAGACAACCCATGATCGAAGTATTGTAAATTAAGACTTTACGGTAGCTATAACGCTGAATGATCTTACTCACAAATGGTTTAATACCGATGGCACCTACAGCGATAGGAGCAAGTAGCCAGCCTGCCTGTGATGGCGAGTATTCAAAAACGACTTGCAATAGTAATGGCAATAAGAAAGGAACAGCACTAATACCAAGCCGTGTAAACAAGTTGCCGACAATACCTGTTCGAAAGGTACGAACATCGAACAAGGCCAATGGGAACAACGACGCAGATTGACGTTTGGCATGCCAAATATAAGCCCCTATCAATAGGCTTGCGCCAAGACTAAAGAGTAGACCATAAAGTCCATGTCCTGTTTGTGAGCCGAATTCTACAGCCAGTGTAAACCCGCAAGCCGCTGCCGCAAAGAGTAAAAACCCTGACCAGTCAAGACGTTTGGTATCTTCAAATAACGCAGGAACCAGTTTCTTCCCCATCAAAAAACCTGCTATCCCCATTGGTATATTGATCAAAAATATCCAATGCCAGCTGGCATATTGCACAATATAACCACCCAAAATTGGTCCTACCAAGGGCGCAACTAATGCCGGTATGACCGCAAAATTCATGACCGTTAATAGCTTATTACGTGGGTAAGATTTGACCAATATGAGACGAGCAACAGGCGTCATCATTGCGCCACCAATGGCTTGAATAACCCGAGAAGCAATCAAGAGATTCAGCGTTGGCGAGACGGCGCATAACAGTGAGCCAATACAAAATATAATGATTGCGGATAAAAATACGCGGCGGGTTCCATATTTGTCAGCCAAAAAACCACTAAGAGGGATAAATATGGCTAAGGTCAATGCATAACTGATCACTGCCCACTGCATTTTTAAAGGCGATTCGCCCAGTGCTTGCGCCATTTGTGGTAGTGAGGTGTTTAATATAGTGGCGTCTAATATTTGCATAAACAACGCTACTGCTAGTACATAAGGCAGATATTTATCTTGTGTTGGGGTGAGCGTTACCATGTAAATCTCATTAAATATTCTGTCATAAAACCAGACAAATAGTGTTTTTTACCACTTACCAATAAATGGTGAGTCAGCATGTAAGCCAAGTAGTATAAGAAAGACATACCGAGAATAAAAGTGACTCAAGGTAACGATTCGCAGTCAAGGCAGAAAAGTGCTAAAACAATGTACGATAACATTGCTTACAAGAGAGGACTTTAATATAAGGGCAAATTCTCGTTATAGTGGACATCCATTATAGAGATACATCAAAAAAAATAAACTGAGGATATGTTATGAGTCAGGACAACAATAATTCAAACCATCATGCCACTGAACAAACCAATACCTATGTACCGCCAAAGGTTTGGGTACAAGACAAAGAAAATGGTGGTAAATTCGCTAGTATCAATCGTCCGACAGCAGGCGCACGTTATGAAAAAGCGCTACCAGTAGGTGATGCGCCACTACAATTATATTCCTTGAATACCCCAAATGGAGTAAAGGCGAATATATTATTGGAGGAGCTGGCAGAGATTGGTGTGAAAGGCGCTGAATATGATGCTTATAAGATTGATATCTCTAAAGGCGATCAGTTCGGCTCAGGGTTTGTGGCCATCAATCCCAACTCAAAAATTCCAGCCTTAGTAGACCATTCTACTGATACAAATGGCGAACCTATCGCCATCTTTGAGTCAGGTGCCATCTTAATGTACTTGGCAGAAAAATTTGGTAAGTTCATTCCTGTATCCATAGGCAAAGCACGAGCGGATTGTCTGTCTTGGGTGATGTGGCAGATGGGTAGTGCACCTTTCTTAGGCGGTGGCTTTGGTCATTTCTATGCCTATGCACCTGAACCGTTAGAGTATCCAATCAATCGCTATACGATGGAAGTAAAGCGTCAGCTTGATGTGCTTGACACGCATCTAAAAGACAATGAGTACCTGTGTGGCAATACTGAGGACGATTATAATATTGCGGATATGATTGTTTGGGCATGGTATGGTCAGCTGGTACTGGGTAAGCTTTATGAGGCAGCAGAATTCTTACAAGTAGATGACTATAAACATGTGAAGCGCTGGGCGCAAAAAATCGCTGAGCGTCCTGCGGTGAAACGTGCGGTTGATCTGGCATTAACGCCAATCGATTAAATAAATTAATAGCTCATTCAACACTGTATTGCCGCTAAGGCCGATAAGTACCCCGCTTATCGGCCTTAGTGCTATTTGATATATTATATTCACAGGTAAGTATATTATAATGACTATAATATTGTTTCCTTACGAAATACTACATTATCATAACAATCAGAAACACTGATAAGTTAAGATAGGTAAGCAATATTCTGACAGACAGATGTTTGTCGTCATTTTATGAGTAAAAACTGATGTGAGCTAAGACGATCAAGTGATTGTCTGTGCTACTTATTCATCGCTTAATTTTACCAAAAATTTTGGCACGGTCTTTTAAACAGATCAATCGATATATGCCAACAAATGCTTAAGGTCGTACTATATGACTTATTCTACAATCAAATCCAATCTAATAAAAAAGATGGCTTCATTGAGAATAAAAAACCACAGGCTTACTCCTGTGGTCGTTGCCATGAGCGCAGCTTTGCTTAGCAATGTCACCATGGCGCACGCAGGTGTCGAGTTTGCGAACCAAGATTGGCAAGTTGCCTGCGACAATACCATGACTTGCCGGCTTGCAGGCTATCAAGCTGAGAATAATAGTGAGCTGCCTGTTTCCGTGTTGCTTGTGCGCCGCGCAGGTGCGAATGCAACCGTAGAGGGTAAAGTGAAGCTTGGAGGCGCTAAAGAAAGCTCATCCAAAGCACTCATGCAGTTGGGTGATCGCCATCGTATCTCTTTGTTTATTAACGATAAAAACTATGGCGAAACCAAAACTTTTTCAGCCACGGCAGGTAACGCTGAGCTGACTGAAACGCAAGTAAGCGCACTTCTAGATGCGTTAACCAAATCCAGCAAAATCGAGTTGGTACTGCGTAATTCACGTTGGCAGCTTTCTGATAATGGTGCTAGCGCGGTTATGCTAAAGGCGGACGAAGTCCAAGGCCGAGTAGGGACAGCAAGTGCGTTTATTAATCGTGAGGGTACAGCCAAACCCAGTAGTAATGTAATAGCACCAAAACCAGCTCCAAAGTTACGCTTTGTGGCTCCCAACCCCAAAGCAGTTTCTAGTGACAACAAAAAATTTGGCATGCGCTCCTCTCAGTTAGCAACCATGATGAAAAGCACCATAAAAGATACCGATAGTGATTGTCCAAATCTGTCAGATAAGTCGCCATGGCGTATCAATCGTTTGAACGGCTCGCAACTATTGGTACAGCATGAATGTTGGCGAGGAGCTTATAACGTCGGTACAGGCGTATGGGTAATGAATGATAGTAAACCTTATAATCCAGTACTGGTCACCACTAGTGCCACTGGGTATGATGAAGGCAAAATAACCTCAGTGCAAAGAGGCCGAGGTATCGGTGACTGTTTAGCCAAAAGCGAGTGGATATGGACGGGCAAATCATTTTCAAAAAGTCATGAAAGTACCACTGGTTTATGTCGTTTGATCGAAGCTGGCGGTGCGTGGGATTTACCTACCTATGTAACAGAGGTCAGAGCCGTTCAGTAATAGTAATTAAGAGGCGTTTCAATACAGTGTAGAAACGTCAATGCTGCGACTGTTTCTACACCAATTAAAAAAACAGCTACAAATAATTTTTTAATGTGATATACTGCGTCGCCACGTTAGCTTAGTCTATCGTGAATTATGAGATTGATAACATCGCCTGCGATTTTGGGTCTAGGATGACCATAAGTAATTGTTGCCGATGATTTTGTGTACTTAAATAACACTTTATATAAATAATCGTTATTTTTGACTCATATCTTATCTACTGACCTATAAAGAGGGGTCAAATTGGTTGTTATAAACGGTTATCTGCTTTGGACAAAGCATCAATAATACGTCTATATCAAGCAAGGATGAGACACTCGGCACTACCACCAAAATACGTCAGACAGCACAAACGCATTTATTATCGAGGCTTTATTGGCTTCGTTTCTTATTATCGGCACTTTTATGTGCTGCGATGATACGTTAATAAAAGCTGCGTGGTGAACGGTTATCAGTGGTATGCATCAAGATTGCTGAATTTACAGCAACTTA
>Ga0207791_1000144_pt1 | contig 19778 bp, 15 predicted proteins | sample HigsolmetaGSP16D_FD_184844 | JGI IMG/M metagenome (GOLD analysis project Ga0207791, IMG submission 184844) | High solid enriched microbial communities from the Joint BioEnergy Institute, USA - SP1-6-D (SPAdes) | ecosystem: Engineered > Bioreactor > SSF (Solid state fermentation) > Aerobic >...
GAGGCGCTGACCCGAGAGGTGCCGATCATCATGCTCACCGCCCGGGGCGAGGAAAACGACCGCGTGGGTGGCCTGGAAGCGGGCGTGGACGACTACGTGGTCAAGCCGTTCTCCGCACGCGAACTGTTGGCGCGCATCCGCGCGGTGATGCGCCGCGCCCGCGACGACGACGAGGATGGCAGTGTGTCGGTTGGCAGCATCCGCATCGACGGTGCCGCCCACCGCGTGTTCGCCGGCGACCAGCCGGTGCCGATCGGCCCCACCGAATACCGCCTGCTGCACTTCTTCATGACCCATCCGGAGCGGGTGTATACCCGCGCGCAGCTGCTGGACCACGTCTGGGGCGGCAGCGTGTACGTGGAAGAGCGCACCATCGACGTGCACATCCGCCGGCTGCGCAAGACACTGGAACCGTTCGCCGCCGAGAACATGGTGCAGACCGTGCGCGGTGCCGGTTACCGCTTCTCCACCTCCACCTGACGCCCGCGCGCCGGGCGGCAACTCTGCTATAACCGGAGCGTCCAGTCCGGGAACGCCTTTTTTTCTACGGAAACGCAATGCCGCGCCACATCCGATCCGCCTGGTTCAAGACCCTGTCCACCCTGGCAGCGGTGCTGTTGCTGGCCGTGGCGGTGGGCACCGCACTGGGCCAGCCCTGGATGGCCGTGGCCTTGGCGGCCATCGCCGCGCTGGCCTGGCATTACTGGCGCATGCGCCGCGTGCTGCGCCGGCTGACCGCCCGCCAGCGCTGGGAAACCGTGGATGGCGCCGGGGTCTGGAACGAACTGGACCGCCTGCTCTACCGCAACCAGGTGGAAATGCGCGTGCGCAAGCGGCGGCTGGTGGACATGCTGCGCAGCTACCGCGCCGCCGCGGCCGCCCTGCCCGATGCGGTGGTGGTGCTGGACCGCAACAGCCAGCGCGTGCAGTGGTTCAATGAAGCGGCCACTGCGCTGCTCGGCCTGCACCACCCCGGCGACCTCGGCCAGGCGCTGGTGGAGCGCCTGCAGCCGATGCCGCTGGCGCACTGGCTGGCCGGCGGCCGCAACGCCGAGCCGATCCTGGACGTGCCCTCGCCGGTGGACCCGGCCATCCGGCTGAACCTGCGGCTGATCCCCTACTCGTCCGACCACTGGCTGCTGATCGCCCGCGATGTCAGCAAGCTGCTGCGGCTGGAACAGGTCCGCCGTGATTTCGTCGCCAATGTCTCGCACGAACTGCGCACCCCGCTCACGGTGGTACACGGCTACCTGGACATGATGGACCCGGAGGATTTCCCCGGCACCGGGCCGATGCTGGAGGAAATGCGCAAGCAGTCCCAGCGCATGGCCCAGCTGGTCGAGGACCTGCTGACCCTGTCACGGCTGGAATCGCAGGATCATTCCGAAGCGGAAACCGTGGCGATGACGCCGATGCTGGCCACCCTGCGCCGCGAAGCCGAAGCGCACAGCCAGGGCCGCCACCGGATCAGCGTGGACGACCTGGCCGGAGTGGACCTGCTGGGCTCCACCAAGGAGCTGCACAGCGCGTTCTCCAACCTGGTCACCAACGCCGTGCGCTATACCCCGGCCGGCGGCGAGATATCGGTGCAGCTGCGCCGCGACGGCGACGGCGCGGTACTGGCCGTACGTGACAGCGGCTATGGCATTCCGGCCCACCACCTGCCCCGGCTCACCGAGCGCTTCTACCGGGTGTCGAGCAGCCGCTCGCGCGAAAGCGGCGGCACCGGCCTGGGCCTGTCGATCGTCAAGCACATCCTGGGCCTGCACCATGCCCGCCTGGAGATCCAGAGCGAGGTCGGCAAGGGCTCGCTGTTCTCCTGTCATTTCGATGCCGAGCACGTGCGGCCACGCACGCCGGCCGCCCTGATCACTGCGGACGATTGAAGCCATGACCAGCCTTGGACCCCTCCCTCTTCCGCCGGTGACCGACACCGACCCGCTGCGTGACCCGGCGCTGTACATCAACCGCGAGCTGTCGCAGCTGGATTTCAACTTCCGCGTGCTGGCCCAGGCGATGGACCCGCAGGTGCCGCTGCTGGAGCGCCTGCGCTTCATGTGCATCTCCTGCACCAACCTGGACGAGTTCTTCGAGATCCGCGCCGCCGCGGTGCGCCACGCGCAGGAATTCGGCCTGCCGCCGGCACCGGACGGCATGAGCGCGCAGGCAATCCTCAACGCCATCCACGAGCGCGCCGCCGAACTGGTGGACCAGCAGTACCGCTGTTGGAACGAGACCCTGCGCCCGGCGCTGATGGAGGCGGGCATCGGCGTACTCGGCCGCAATTCCTGGGACCACCGGCAGAAGCGCTGGCTGCGTGCGTACTTCCGCAACGAGATCATGCCGGTGCTGTCGCCGCTCGGGCTGGACCCGGTGCACCCGTTCCCGAAGATCCTCAACAAATCCCTGAACATCGTGGTGGTGCTCAAGGGTACCGACGCCTTCGGCCGCGCCGGACACCTGGCCATCGTGCGGGCACCGCGCTCGCTGCCGCGGATCATCCAGCTGCCGGAGAATCTCGGCGGTGCGCAGAACTTCGTGTTCCTGTCCTCGGTGCTGTCCGCGTTCGTGGATGAGATGTTCCCCGGCATGGAAGTCCAGGGCGCCTACCAGTTCCGCGTGACCCGCAACTCCGAACTGGTGGTGGACGAGGAAGAGGTGGAAAACCTGGCGCTGGCCCTGCGCGACGAACTGGTGGACCGCGGCTACCGCCCGGCGGTACGGCTGGAGATCGCCCAGGACACCCCGCGCGAGATCGTGCGCACGCTGCTGCAGAACTTCGGGCTGACCGAGAATGCGGTCTACCGCATCGATGGGCCGGTGAACCTCAACCGGATCAGCCAGCTGTACGACCTGATCGCGCAGCCGGACCTGAAATACCCGCCGATGACCCCGCGCACGCTGCGCGACAAGGAAGGCATCTTCGAGATGGTGGCCCGGCAGGACCTGCTGCTGCACCACCCGTTCGATTCCTTCGCGGCGGTACTGGACCTGATCAAGCAGGCGGCGGTGGACCCGAACGTGCTGGCGATCAAGCAGACCCTGTACCGCACCGGCAAGGATTCGCTCATCGTGGAGGCGCTGATCCAGGCGGCCCGCAACGGCAAGGATGTCACCGTGGTGGTGGAGCTGCGCGCGCGCTTCGACGAGGAGGCCAACCTGGGCCTGGCCGACCGCCTGCAGGAAGCCGGCGTGCAGGTGGTGTACGGCGTGGTGGGCTTCAAGACGCACGCCAAGATGCTGCTGATCGTGCGCCGCGAGGGCCGCAAGCTGCGCCGCTATGTCCACTTGGGCACGGGCAATTACCACAGCGGCACCGCGCGCGCCTACACCGACCTGAGCCTGCTCACCGCCGATTCGGACATCGGCAACGATGTGCACCTGCTGTTCCAGCAGCTGTCCGGGCTGGCCTCGAAGATGAAGCTCAAGCGCCTGCTGCAGGCGCCGTTCACCCTGCACACCGGCGTGCTGCGGCGGATCGAACGGGAAACCCAGATCGCCCTGGCAGGCCGGCCGGCACGCATCATCGCCAAGATGAACGCTTTGAACGAGCCGCAGGTGATCCGCGCGCTCTATACGGCCTCGCAGGCCGGGGTGAAGATCGACCTGATCGTGCGCGGCACCTGCACGCTGCGCCCGGGGGTAACCGGCGTGTCGGACAACATCCGCGTGCGCTCGATCGTCGGCCGCTTCCTGGAGCACAGCCGCGTGTACTGGTTCGGCAACGACGGGGCACCGGAGCTGTTCTGCGCCAGCGCCGACTGGCTGGAACGCAACCTGTTGCGACGGGTGGAAACCTGCTTCCCGATCCTGTCCCCGGAGCTGTCGCGGCAGGTCTACCGCGATGTGCTGCAGAACTACCTGGACGACAACCTCAACGCGTGGGAACTGCAGGCCAGCGGCCGCTACGAGAAGCTGGAGCCCGGCCACGACGAGCCCCCGCACTCGGCGCAGATGACCCTGCTGCAGGGGCTGTAGCGCCTGCGCACCCCGTCCCTGGCCATGCGTGCACCCGTGCCCGCGCGGCCGCTTTCCCTGATGTGAAGGCAGCGCAGTGACGTGCGTACCGTGCCTTCGGCTACCATTCGCCCATGCCGCATACCACGACTCCCCACGCACTGCAGGACGGCGATCTGCTGGCCGCCATCGACCTGGGCTCCAACAGCTTCCACATGGTCATCGCCCGTTACACGCTCGGCCAGCTGCGGGTGGTGGACCGCCTGCGCGAAACCGTGCGCATGGCCGATGGCCTGGACGGCAAGGGCGGCCTGTCCGCGCCGGCGCGGCAGCGCGCGCTGGAGTGCCTGGCCCGCTTCGGCCAGCGCATCCGCGACGTGCCGCCGCACCGCGTGCGTGCCCTGGCCACCAACACGGTGCGCCAGCTGCGCTCGCCGCAGGCCTTCCTGATGCCGGCCGAAACCGCGCTGGGCCATGCCATCGAAGTGGTGAGCGGACGTGAGGAGGCGCGCCTGATCTATCTGGGCGTGGCCCATGCGCAGCCGCCCAAGGCCGGCCAGCGCCGGCTGGTGATCGACATCGGCGGCGGCTCCACCGAGTTCATCATCGGTACCGGCATGCAGACCCTGGAGCGCGAGAGCCTGCAGGCCGGCTGCATTGCCAGCACCCGGCGCTTCTTCCCGGGCGGCAAGCTCAGCCGCCGCCGCTGGAAGGAGGCCCTGGCCGAGATCGGCCGCGAGTTCCAGCCGTTCGCCAGCAAGTACCGCGCGCTGGGGTGGGATGAAGCGCTGGGGTCGTCCGGTACGCACAAGGCGATCAGCGAGATCTGCGCCACGATGAAGCTGAGCAAGGGCGCCATCACCGCCGAGGCGTTGCCGCAGCTGCGCGACGAACTGCTCAAGGCCAAGAAGATCGACGACATCGTGCTGCCCGGGCTGTCCAGCGACCGCCGCCCGATCATCGCCGGCGGCGTGCTGGTGCTTGAAGCGGCCTTCCAGGCACTGGGCCTGCAGAAGCTGCTGGTGAGCAAGGCCGCCATGCGCGAAGGCATCCTGTACGACATTCTCGGCCGCGCCAGCGAGAACGACCCGCGCGACGAGTCGGTGGCGGCGCTGACCGTGCGCTACGGCATCGATGTGCCGCAGGCCGACCGGGTGGAAAGCACCGCCATGGCCCTGTTCGAGCAGGTGCAGCAGGCCTGGGCGCTGGAGGCGGACGACGCCCGCATGCTCGGCTGGGCCGCGCGCCTGCATGAGCTGGGGTTGATGATCGCCCACAGCGGCTACCACGTGCACGGCAGCTACGTGCTGGAGCACTCCGATATCGCCGGCTTCTCCCGGCAGGAACAGCAGATGCTGGCCGCGCTGGTGCGTACCCATCGCCGCGGCGTGCCCAAGTCGGTCTTCGAGCCGTTGCCGGAGCGTCTGCTGCAGTCCGCGCGGCGCCTGGCGGCCCTGCTGCGGCTGGCGGTGCTGCTCAACCGCGCACATGAATCCACGCCGCTGCCGGCGCTGGAACTGAACGCCGAAGACACCCGCCTGTCGTTGATCGTGCCGCAGCCGTTCATCGATGCGCGGCCGCTGCTGCGCGCCGACCTGATCGGTGAAACCGAGGGCATGGCCGGTCTGGGCCTGCAGTTCCGGCCGTTCGTGGCCTGAGCCGCGCACGCACCACCGCACGCCGTCATCGCACCGTCGCATGGCGGTCACCGGCAGGACACCCGCAGCGGCGAGCATGCGCCAAAACGGGAGCCGTCCCATGCGCTATGCCATCGTCACCGAAACCTATCCGCCGGAAGTCAACGGCGTCGCCCTGACCGTCCAGGGGCTCGAACAGGGTCTGCGTGAGTGCGGCCACCAGGTCGACCTGGTCCGGCCCCGGCAGGCGGGCGAGCCGCCCGCAGCGGCGCCGGACACCCTGCGGGTGGCCAGCACCGCCCTGCCCCGCTATCCCGGCCTGCGCCTGGGCCTGCCCGCACCCCTGCGGCTTGCACGCCGCTGGCAGCAGCAGCGGCCCGATGCGGTCTACATCGCCACCGAAGGTCCGCTGGGGTGGTCGGCGCTGCGCTGCGCACGCCGGCTCGGCATCCCGGTCGCCACCGGCTTCCACACCCGATTCGACGAATACCTGCCCGATTACGGCGCTGCCTGGTTGCAGGCCGCCGCGCTGCGCTGGATGCGCCGCTTCCACAACCAGGCCGATGCCACGCTGGTGCCCACCCGTGAGCTGCAGGGATTCCTGCACGGGCAGGGCTTCGAGCGCGTGCAGCTGCTGGCGCGTGCCGTGGACAGCGAGCAGTTCGATCCGGTCCGCCGCGACCCCGCCCTGCGCGAGGAATGGGGCATCGACGGCAACGGATTCGCCGCACTCTACGTGGGGCGCATCGCCGCGGAAAAGAATCTGGGGCTGGCGGTCAAGGCCTTCCGCCGGCTGCAGCAGCGCCGCCCCAAGGCCCGCTTCGTGCTGGTCGGCGATGGCCCGGAGCGTGCCCGGCTGGCCCACGAACACCCGGATTTCCTGTTCTGCGGTGTGCAGCGTGGGCCGGCGCTGGCCCGCCACTTCGCCAGCGGCGACCTGTTCCTGTTCCCCAGCCGCAGCGAAACGTTCGGCAATGTCACCCTGGAAGCGATGGCCAGCGGCGTGGCCACCGTGGCGTTTGATTACGGGGCCGCACGCGAGCACCTGCGCACCGGCAGCAATGGCGCGGCGGTGGACGACGATGCGCAGTTCATCGACGCTGCGGTGAACCTGGCCTGCGATGACCGCCTGCGGCGGGCCCTGGGCGAGCAGGCCGCACGGGACATGAAACGCCTGCACCCGCAGCAGGTGGTGGCCGAGTTCGACGCCCTGCTCGCCCAGCTCGCCGCTGCCCGGAGGCCGTATGCGCACCACGCCGCTTGAACTGCTGCGGGGCCGCGAAACGCGCTGGTGCCGGCGCGCGAACCACTACTGCCGGCGCCGCCGGGTGCGCGCCGTGTTCGCGGTGATCAGCCGGCTGGGCGATGGCGCGTTCTGGTATGCGCTGATGGGCGCACTGGTGCTGCTGGATGGCATGGCCGGCCTGCAGGCAAGCACCCACATGGCCGCCACCGCGGTGGCGGCGCTGCTGCTGTACAAAGGACTCAAGCGCTGGACCCGGCGGCCGCGCCCGTACCAGGCCGACCTGCGCATCCGCGCGTGGGTGGCACCGCTGGACGAGTTCAGCTTTCCGTCCGGCCACACCCTGCATGCGGTCAGTTTCACCATCGTCGCCCTGGCCTATTACCCTTGGCTGGCACCGCTGCTGGTCCCCTTCTGCCTGGGCGTTGCCGCCTCGCGCGTGGTGCTGGGCCTGCATTATCCCAGCGACGTACTGGCCGCGACCGTGATCGCCACCCTGCTGGCCGCCGCCAGCCTGGCCTGGCTGCCCCTGCCGGGATGATCCCCGGCAACCCGCACGGCCGCGCGCTAGAATGCAGGAATGACCACGCTGTTCATTTCCGATCTGCATCTGGACGCCAGTCGTCCGGCCATCACCGAGCTGTTCCTGGCTTTCCTGCGCGAGGAAGCGCCGGCCGCGCAGGCGCTGTACATCCTGGGCGACCTGTTCGAAGCGTGGATCGGCGATGACACGCCCTCGCCGGTCGGCGATGCGGTCGCCACCGCGCTGAAGACCCTCAGCGACGGCGGCGTACCGGTGTACTTCCTGCGCGGCAACCGCGATTTCCTGCTTGGCGAGGACTACGCAGGCCGCGCCGGCCTGCGCATCCTGCCCGACCCGTGCGTGATCGACCTGTATGGCACCGCGGTGATGCTGCAGCATGGCGACCTGCTGTGCACCGACGACGTGCCGTACCAGCAGTTCCGCGCGCAGACCCGTGACCCGGTGTTCCAGGCCCGGTTCCTGGCCCAGCCGCTGGCCGAACGCATCGCGTTCGCGCAGAAGGCCCGGCAGGCCAGCCAGAGCCGCCAGGCCGAGATGAAACAGGGCGACCAGTCGCAGTTTGAAACCGTCACCGACGTGGCGCCGGCCGAAGTGGTGGCCACGTTCAACCGCTATGGCGTGGACACCATGATCCATGGCCATACCCATCGCCCGGCGATCCACACCGTGGCCGTGGGCGAGCGGAGCTGCCGCCGGGTGGTCCTGGGCGACTGGTACGAGCAGGGCTCGGTGCTGCGCGTGACGGCCGACGGCATGACCCTGGACGCACTGTAATCCCGCGCGCGCAGCGTTCCATCGCTGCCGCCGCGCACGGTACAGTGCGGACATCGCCAGGGATCGCGCGGGGACGACATCGATGGCCGCAGCAGCGGACACCAACGGCCGGGAGGGCAACGGGGTGCTGCGCATCGGGCTGTTCTTCGATGGCACGCGCAACAACGCCCATAACCGCGCAGCCCGTGCACAGCGGCAGCGACCGGCGCCGGAGGCGTTGCCGCCCGCGGTACGGGCCGAGGACGATTCGCCGTACCAGAGCCGGGTCGCCAGCAGCTACGACAATGGCCTGACCAATATCGCGCGCCTGCACGGGCTGTATGCCGATGCGCGCCGCGACCGCGACCATCCGCTGTGCCTGGCGGTGTACATCGAAGGCGCCGGCACCCGCAACGACCAGCCGGATGATCTGGTGGGGCTGGCCTTCGGGGTGGGCGCCAGCGGCGTGCGCGCCAAGGTCGAGCGCGCCCTGGGCGAAGCGCTGGACGAGGCGCTCTCGGCGCTGTCGCGCACGGCGCCGCCGCCGATCCGCGCGGTCCGGGTGGACCTGTTCGGCTTCTCGCGCGGTGCGGCCGCCGCCCGCGATGCCGCCAACCGGTTGCACGCATGGAGCACGGCGCAGTGGCAGGGACGAGATCGCGAGGCCGGCCTGCCGGTCTCGCCGGCCTTCGCCCTGCCGACGCCCTGCGTGGCCTTCATCGGGCTGTTCGACACCGTGCTGTCCATCGCCGATGGGCGCGAGCGGCGTGCGCTGGACCTGCGGCTTGCACGCGGCGTCGCCGACACGGTGCTGCATCTGGTGGCGCGCGATGAACACCGCGCGCACTTCGCGCTGGTGTCGGCGGCGCCCCCGCATGAGGAGATCGCCCTGCCCGGCGTGCACGCCAACATCGGCGGTGGCTACGACCAGCCCGTGGAAGGGCCCAAGCTGCTCACCCGGCCGGTGCACCAGCGCCTGCTGCGCTACCCCTTCCCGGCCTACAGCGTGCCGCCGCAGGCGTGGCTGCAGGGCACCCGGGTCCACCAGCAGACCGAGCAGCAGGCCCAGCACTGGCGTGCCCGGCTGGGTCTCGGCCCGGACGCTCTGTGGGTGGACAGCTGGCATCAATGGCAGCAGCAGCGCATCGCGGGCGCGGACAGCGTGCTGCCCAGCCCCGTGCTGCGCGTGTACGCGGCGGTGGTACTGAAGCGCGCCATCGACTGGCGCTATCAACTGGTCGCGCTGCGTCTGATGCACGCCCGCGCGGCGCAGGCCGGCGTGCCGTGGGCCACAGCCCCGGATGACCACCCCGCGCTGGCCCTGCCGCGTGAACTGCAGGCCGTGGCGCGACGCCTGCTGGCCGGCCAGCCGCTGCTGCCGGTGCAGGACGCGCTGCTGCGGCGGCGCTATCTGGGCCAGTCGGCGCACTGGAACTTCGATGCCCTGGGTGACACCCAGCTGGCCTACGCGGCCGATGACAGCGTGAGCGCGCTGCCCTATCGCCCGGGGCCGGGCCTGTTCTACATCAACCGCCCCACGGAAGACGGACTCCGCGTGGTGCTGGACAACGCCTGAGCCGCGGCCGGCGGTGCGGTCAGCGCGCCTGTTCGGCCAGGCTGGCCAGTTCCTCGGCGTCGAAGCCGGCCAGCAGGCGCGCTTCGATATTGAACGGCCCGTGCAGGTAGCCGCCCGCGTACTCCACCAGCAGGGCCCTGAACCGGCTGCGCGGCTCCACGCCAGCACGCTCGCAGTACCAGCGGTACCAGCGTGACCCGGCGGCGACATGCGCCACTTCCTCGCGCAGGATCACCTCCAGCACGTCCGCGGTCTGCACATCCCCCACCCGGCGCAGCTTGTCGATCATGCCGGGGGTGACATCCAGGCCGCGCGCTTCGAGCACCCGCGGCACCAGCGCCATGCGGGCCAGGCCGTCATGCGCGGTTTTCGCGCACATCTCCCACAAGCCGTTGTGCGCGGGAAAATCGGCATAGTCATGACCGTGCGCCTGCAGCCGTTCGCGCAGCATCAGGAAGTGCCGCGACTCATCATCGGCGCAGCTCACCCAATCGGCTTGGAACGCAGGCGGCAGGCCACGGAAGCGGTACACCGCATCCCAGGCCAGGTCGATGGCATTGAGCTCGATATGGGCGATGGCGTGGATGAACGCCGCACGCCCTTCCACCCCACCCAGCCCGCGGCGCGGCACCTCGCGCGGGTGGACCAGCTGCAGCCGCGCCGGGCGGCCCGGCATGCACACCGGTGCCGGTGGCGGTGCCTGCTCCGGTACGCGCAGGCGACCGGCCCGGAAGGCGGCGGCATGGGCCTGGGTCAGCGCCACCTTGCGCAGCGGGTCCGGCTCGGCCAGGCACTGCTGGGCGGCCCGCAACAGGTCGCCGCCCACGTCGTCGGCCGCCGTCATGGCCGTGCCTCAGGCACGGCGCTTGTGCTTGGCATCGTCCGAACGCAGCTGCTGGATGCGCTCGAAGTAGCCCGGCTCGATCCCGGTCGGGTAATGCCCGTTGAAGCACGACGAATCGAAGCTGCGCAGCGCCGGATTGCCTTCGCTCACCGCCGCTTCCATGTCCTCGATGTCCTGGTAGATGAGCCAGTCGCAGCCCAGGTGGGCCTCGATCTCTTCCACCGTGCGGTTGTGCGCGACCAGTTCCTCGGCTGCCGGCATGTCGATGCCGTAGATGTTGGGGTAGCGCACCGGCGGTGCCGCGCTGGCCAGGTAGACCTTGCGCGCACCGGCATCGCGGGCCATCTGCACGATCTGCTGGCTGGTGGTGCCGCGCACGATGGAATCATCCACCAGCAGCACCACGCGGTTGCGGAACTCCAGGTGGATCGGGTTGAGCTTGCGCCGTACCGACTTCACCCGCTCACCCTGCCCCGGCATGATGAAGGTGCGGCCGATGTAGCGGTTCTTGATGAAGCCTTCGCGGTACTTCACCCCGAGCGTGTTGGAGATTTCCAGCGCGGCGTCGCGCGAGGTATCCGGAATCGGGATGATGGTGTCGATGTCATGGTCCGGGCGCAGGCGCAGGATCTTCTCGCCCAGCTTGATGCCCATGCGCATGCGCGCCTTGTGCACCGACACGTTGTCGATCATCGAGTCGGGACGGGCGAAGTAAACGTACTCGAAGATGCAGGGCGTGTGTTCGGCCGGCTCGGCACAGATCTCCGAGAACAGTTCACCGCGCGCGGTGATCACCAGCGCCTCGCCCGGCTGCACATCGCGCACGCGCTGGAAGCCCAGCACGTCGAGCGCGGCCGATTCGGAGGCCACGATGTATTCCTCGCCCTCGGCGTGCGCGCGCTTGCCCAGCACCAGCGGGCGGATGCCATGCGGGTCGCGGAAGGCCACCAGGCCCAGGCCCAGCACCACGCTGACCACGGCATAGCCGCCCTTGCAGCGGCGGTGCACGTGCGAGACGGCGCGGATGGCCGCTTCCGGTGACAGCTGGCGCTGCGCGTCCAGTTCGTAGGCGAACACGTTCAGCAGCACTTCGCTGTCCGAATCGGTGTTGATGTTGCGGCGGTCCTGCTCGAACACCTGGCGACGCAGGTCTTCGGTATTGATCAGGTTGCCGTTGTGGGCCAGCGCGATGCCGTAGGGCGAGTTCACGTAGAACGGCTGCGCTTCGTCCATGCCCTCCGAACCGGCGGTGGGATAGCGCACATGGGCGATGCCCACGCGGCCTTCCAGCGTGGACATGGTGCGCGCGTCGAACACATCGCGCACCAGGCCGTTGGCCTTCTGCACGCGCAGGCGGGTGCCGTCGACGGTGGCGATGCCTGCCGCGTCCTGGCCACGATGCTGGAGGACGGTCAGGCCGTCATAGAGCTGCCCGGCGACGTTCTGGTTGCCGACGATTCCGACGATGCCACACATGTTGCGATATCTCCGCTGGGCTGCGCCCAATTACAGGGATGCTGGCCGTGCCTCGGCCGGGGGAGGCCGCTAGAAAACGGCGGCCGGATCCGGACGCTCGGGCGCCGGCTCGATGTTCGCGGGCAGTGCCGGGGCGGATGCGTCGTCCGCTGTGCCCCTGGCCGGCTCCACGGTTCGCGGCCATCCGCGCCCCGCCACCACCTCACTGAGAATGCCATTATCGCCTGTCGTGCCCGGCTTGCCCACGGGGGGCAGCACCGCCGGCAGCAGCTCCTTCAGCGGCAGTGCACCGCCGGGGGCCAGCCCCTCCAGTGACGGCGGCAGCGCCGATGGCAGCGGCGAAGACAGCGCCGGCACGGCCGGCACGCGCGCACGCATCCAGTCCACCCCGGGCTGCAGCAGCGGGCGCAGCTGCGATTGCTGCCAGGCCGGTTCGGCCGGCAGCGGAGTCAGGCTGCCCACGAACAGCAGCCCGCACGCCAGCAGCGCACCGCGGGCCACGCCGAGCACACCGCCCAGCGCGCGGTCCACGCCGCCGAGAAGCGTCATGCGGACCGCCGCGCGGATGAGTTTGCCCACCACGGCCACGACCACCAGAACCCCGACGAACACGGTGATGTAACCACCGGCCAGATGGCCCATGCCCGGCGCGTTCGGCGCGGCCCAGGCCTGCGCCGCATCGTTGCCGAACTGGAACGCGGCCCAGCCGGCCAGCAGCCACGACAGCGTCCCCACCACGATGCCGACAAAGCCCCGCAGCAGCCCCAGCAGGGCCGAGGCCAGAATCAGCAGGCCGAGGATCAGGTCGATCATCGCTCGGCGACCGCAGGACCGGCGGGGGCGCGCAGACGGCTCAAGGGTGCGGAACGACGATGCCGGCGGCGCCGACCCGCGCGGCCACCCGGGCCTTCATCTGCTCGGCTTCGGCACGGCTGGCGACCGGACCGACACGGACCCGGTTGAGCGTGCCTTTCTCGGTGCGGACCTGTTCGACGAAGGCGCTGAAGCCGGCGGCGCGTGCCTTGTCGCGCAGCGCGTTGGCATCGGCCGGCTGCGCGAACGCCCCCAGCTGCACGGCAAAGCCGACACTGCTGGCGGCCGGCGCCGCCGGCGCGGTCGCCGGCTTGGGCGGCTCGCGCGTGGCGGCGGTTTCGGCCGGCTTGGGTTCGGGCTTGGGTTCGGGCTTGGGTTCCGGCTTGACCGGCGCGGGGGTCGGTGCGGGCGCCGGCGTGGCGACCGCCGGCGTGGCAGCCGCCTCCGGCAGGGCCTGGGTCTGTACCGGCGTGGCGGCAGGCGTGGCGGCGGTCGCGGTGGCAGCACCGGCATCCAGCGTGATCACTTCGGCCTTCACATCATTGCGGACCTGGACCGCGCGCAGGCGCGCCGCCTCGGCCTGGGCGCGGTCGGCGAAGGGCCCCACGCGCACGCGCCAGGCCGGCTTGCCGTTGATGGTGGCTGCCTCGGCGAAGCCCGGCAGCTGGGCGCCCTTCAGGTGCGCGATCACTGCATCGGCATGCTGCTGGCTGGCATACGCGCCAAAGGTCACCGCGTAGTTGCCGGCCGCCACTGCCGGCGAGGTATCCACGACCGGCGGCGCTGCGGCGGCCGATTCCTGCAGCGCCGGCTGCGCGGCCGCCTGCAGGCCGGTGGCGCCACCGCTGGGAGCGGCCAGCGGCAGTTCGCGGGTTTCGAACTGCGCATTGGCCGGCGTACCGGGCACGCTGAGGGAAACCTCGTCGGCCGCGCTGTCGCGCGCCGGGCCGGTGACCAGCATGGGCAGGAAGATCACGGCCAGGGCCACCAGCACGATGGCACCGATAAGACGCTGTTTCAGGGACGTATCCACGGATGGCAGGCAGCATGGGGAATGTGCCTGCGATTATACGGGCGGTACGCCGGCTGGCGTCGGTGGCGGCTGAATGGACTCAGCGCGCGCCCTGCAGCCACTGCAGCGCCTGCGCGGCGGTATGGAAGGAACCGAACACCAGCACGCGGTCATCGGGACTGGCCTGGGCCAGCACCCGGGCCAGCGCCTGTTCGACCGTATCGGCCTGATCGGCCGTAGCCGCGGCGGTGCCGGACAGGCGTGCGGCCAGCGCGGCGGCACTCTGGCCGCGCGGGCCGTCCAGGCCCGCCAGCGTCCACTGCGTCACCTGCTCGGCCAGGGCCTGCACCACACCGGCCGCATCCTTGTCCTGCAGCGCCGCATAGATGGCCAGCGTGCGGCCCTGCGGCACCGGCAGGCGCAGCGCGCGGGCCAGTGCCGCGGCGGCCTGCGGGTTGTGGCCCACGTCCACCAGCACCGGCACGCCGGCGTGTTCGAACCGCTGCAGGCGGCCGTCCACGTGCGCGGCGGCCACACCGGCCGCCCACGCCGCGCGCGGCACCGGACGATCCAGTGCGCGCAGCGCAGCGATCGCCGCGCCCGCGTTGGCCAGCTGCACCGGTCCGGCCAACGCCGGCATCGGCAGCTCCAGCCGTAGCGACACATCGCGCCAGCGCCAGCGCTGGCCATCGATGCGCTCACAGAAATAGTCACTGCCGGCGCGGATGGCATTGGCCCCCAGCCGGTAGGCACGGCGCAGCACGCTGGACGGCGGATCGATCTCGCCCAGGATCACCGGCTTCCAGCCGCGGATGATGCCGGCCTTCTCTTCGCCGATGGCCTCGCGGTCCGTGCCCAGCCACTCGGCATGGTCGATGTCCACGGTGGTGATCACCGCCACGTCGGCATCGATGATGTTCACCGCATCCAGCCGTCCACCCAGCCCGACTTCCAGCACGGCCAGGTCCAGCCCGGCCTCGCCCAGCAGCTTCAGCGCCGCCAGCGTGCCGTATTCGAAATAGGTCAGCGTGGTGCTGCCCCGCGCCGCCTCCACAGCGGCGAACGCCTGCACCCAGTCCGCATCCTCGACCTCGGCCCCGTTGATCCGCACCCGCTCGTTGTAGCGCAGCAGATGCGGCGAGGTGTAGGTGCCCACGGTCCAGCCGGCGCTGCGCGCGATGGATTCAATGAAGGCCACCGTGGAGCCTTTGCCGTTGGTGCCGCCCACGGTGATGGTGCGCCGTGCAGGTGCCCCCAGGCCCATCGCCCCGGCCACGGTGCTTACGCGCTCCAGTCCCATGTCGATGCTGGCCGGGTGCTGGCGTTCGATATGGGTCAGCCAATCGGCCAGGGAATGAGGGGCGTCGGTCACGGCGATGGATCCAGGCATACGGTTGCGGGAACGGGAACGGAAAAACAGACAGCGGGTGACAGCACTACGGTGTTACAGCGCGCGGTGCTTGGCCTCGCCGAAGAACGGGGTGTGATGGGCACAGTCATTGAGCCGCACCACCTCCAGCTGGTCGATGTCCGGCCCTTCCAGCAGGTTGAGCGTGGTCGGCGCCTGGCGGAAGCTCCACAGCCGGCTGATCGGCAGGCCCAGGATCCGGCACAGGATCACCCGGTTCACCGCATCGTGGGCCACCACCAGCAGGGTGTCGTGTTCGCCAAGCCCTTCGGCGGCGCGGGCCAGACCCCGCCAGCTGCGCTCGAGCACGATGCGCAGCGATTCGCCGCCCGGCATCAGCACGGTATCGGGTTCCTCGCGCCAGGCGCGCAGGCGCGACGGGTCCTTGTCATGGATCTCGCTGGCCAGCAGGCCTTCCCATTCGCCATGGGCGATCTCCTGCAGGTCCGGCTCGGTCTGCAGCATGTCCGCACGCGCGGCGCCCAGCGCCAACTGCGCGGTACGCTGCGCGCGCGACAGCGGCGAGGCGACCGCCCGGGCGATCTGTACCCCGGCCAGCCGTTCACCCAGTGCCTGGGCCTGGGCTTCGCCCACCGGCGAAAGCGGGATATCGATCTGGCCCTGGTAGCGGCCTTCGGCATTCCACGGCGTTTCGCCGTGACGGGCAAGCAGGATGCGCATGCGTAGAAAGAGTTCCTGGGGGAGGAAGGTTCCCCGGCCACAGGGTGCGACGGCATCGGCCGGGGAACGGCGATGATACCTGTTCGGCACGCCCGGCCGGCCCGACCGGGCATGAAAAAACCCCGCGACCGGAGTCGCGGGGTCTGTGCAGGTACAGCGTGCGGGCCCGCCGGGCAGGCCCGCTGCGGCTTACCTGGCCAGGTTCAGCTCCTTCAGCAGCTGCGGCGCCGGCGCCACTTCCTGCATGATCCACTGCATGTAGCGGCTGTCCACCGCGATCATGCGGGTCATCACCGGGTCGAACACCCAGTTGGAGCTGACCGATTCCCAGTTGCCATCGAACGCCAGGCCGACCAGCTTGCCGTGCGCATCCAGCACCGGCGAGCCGGAATTGCCGCCGGTGATATCCAGGTTGGACAGGAAGTTCACCGGCACCGAACCCACCCGCGCGTCCTCCAGCCCGCCGTAGCGCTTGGCCTTCACGGCTTCCAGCAGGGCCTTCGGGGAATCGAACGGGTCTTCGCCGGTTTCCTTGGCCACGATGCCTTCCAGCGTGGTGAACGGGGTGTAGTTCACACCGTCCTTGCCGTAGCCCATGACGTTGCCGAAGGTGATGCGCAGCGACAGGTTGGCGTCCGGATAGACGAAGCCACCCTGGCTCTTCTTGTAATCGGCCACCGCCTGCAGGTAGGTCGGGCGCGCGATCAGCGATTCACCCTCGCGACGCTTGCGGTCTTCTTCCTGCTTGAGCAGCGCCGGCATGACGGCCACCGCGTACTGGATGGCCGGATCGGTGCTGGCCTCGAAGGCGGCGCGGTCGGCGTTGAACCATTCCAGGCGCTTGTCCAGGCTGCCCAGGCCGGTGCCGGCCAGCTTGCCGATCAATGCGTTCACTGCGGCGCTGTCATTGCCGCCGAGCCACTGGTTGAGCACCTCGTTGCTGCGCTGTGCGGCCGGCAGCGCGGTGTACTGGCTCAGCCAGTACTGCTGCAGCTGCTGGTCCATCTTCGGCACGTAGCGGCGCTCCATCTGCCGCAGCCCGCCCTCGATGGTCGGCAGATCGCGCTGCTGGTAGCCGGCTTCGCGCTCGGCGTCCGGCTTGGCACGTTCGATCGCCAGGCGGTACAGGGTGATGGCGGCGTTCACCGCGGCGGTGTTGTTGAACTGGTTCACGAACAGGTCGCGCTCGCGCGTGGCCTTGCTCGCGTCCAGGTGCTTGACCAGCTGGTCATGCGCGGCCAGGGCCGGACGACCGGCGCTGCCCTGCTTCTTCAGCCAGCCGAGCACGGCGGTTTCCTCGGCGCGCTTCTGCGCGGCCGCGTCGATGCGCTTGAACCCTTCCAGCTGGCCCTTGTAGTTCTTGGCCACGTTGTTCAGGCTGGCCGCGGTGGCGGCGTACTTGACCTTCACGTCCGGGTCGGCCTTGCCGGCGCGTTCGATCAGGTCGATCACCGCCTCGTAATGGCGGGCGATGGTCGGGTAGGTCCACTGCTCGGTTTCATTGAACTCCCCGGCCAGCGCGTAGCGGTTGGTACGGCCCGGGTAACCGGCCACCATCACGAAGTCGTCCGCCCCCAGCGGCTGGTCGGCGAACTTCAGGAAGTGCTTGGGCTGGTAGGGCACGTTGTCGGCCGAGAACGCCGCCGGCTTGCCGTCCTTGCCGACATAGGCGCGGTAGAACGAGAAATCGCCGGTGTGGCGCGGCCACATCCAGTTGTCGACGTCGCCGCCGAACTTGCCCACGCTGCCCGGAGGCGCGTAGACCAGGCGCACATCGCGGATTTCCAGATTGCGGAACAGGCGGTAGGTGTTGCCGCCGGAGAAGCTGTACAGGCGGCAGCGGAAACCGGCGTCGGCTTCGCACGCGGCCACCTGGGCCTTGTCGAAGGCCTCCAGCGCGCGGGTGCGGGCCAGCGGATCGTTGCCGGCCGCCGCGATGGCCGCCTTGGCCTGGGCGGTGACATCGGTGATCTGGTCGAGCACGTACACGCGCGCGTTCGGGCCGGCGCTGAGCTCATCGCTGAGGCGCGGGGCGTTGAAGCCGTCCTTGATCAGGTTGTTCTGCGCGGTCGAGTTCAGCTGGATGGCGCCGTAGGCACAGTGGTGGTTGGTCACCACCAGGCCCTGCGGGGAGACGAAGCTGGCCGTGCAGCCGCCGAGTGCCACCACCGCGCCCATCGGATCGCCGGTCAGGTCGGCCAGCTGTTCAGGCGAAAGCTTCAGGCCGGCCTTCTGCAGCGGGCCGGCGATTTCCGGCAACTGCTGCGGCACCCACATGCCTTCGGCGGCGTGGGCAAGCTGGACCAGCCCGAGGCTGGCAACGACGGAAAACGCGAGCAGATTCGAGCGCATGGAGCGGCCCTGCAGGGATAGAGCTGTCGATTCTAGCCCGCCCAGCCCCCTGCGCAGCAGGCCCCGAAAGTCATGCCGGTCCGGCGCGGCGGGCCGCATTGCAACATGGCCAGGACGGCAGCGGCTTTATAATCGGGGCTTTCCCTGAAGAGTTCCATCCCGATGGCGCAGCAAACGATGAAGGCCCTGGTCAAGCGCGAAGCGGCCAAAGGCATCTGGCTGGAAGAGGTTCCGGTGCCCCGCCCCGGCCCGAACGAGGTGCTGATCAAGCTGGAAAAGACCGCCATCTGCGGCACCGACCTGCATATCTACCTGTGGGACGAGTGGAGCCAGCGCACCATCACCCCCGGCCTGACCATCGGCCATGAGTTCGTGGGCCGCATCGCCGAGATCGGCCCGGGCGTGACCGGCTACGAGATCGGCCAGCGCGTTTCGGCCGAGGGCCACATTGTCTGCGGACATTGTCGCAACTGCCGTGGCGGCCGCCCGCACCTGTGCCCGAACACGGTGGGTATCGGCGTGAACGTCAACGGGGCGTTCGCCGAGTACATGGTGATGCCGGCCAGCAACCTGTGGCCGATTCCGGACCAGATCCCCTCCGAGCTGGCGGCCTTCTTCGACCCCTACGGCAACGCGGCGCACTGCGCGCTGGAGTTCGACGTGATCGGCGAGGACGTGCTGATCACCGGTGCCGGCCCGATCGGCATCATCGCGGCGGGCATCTGCAAGCACATCGGCGCGCGCAATGTGGTGGTGACCGACGTCAATGATTTCCGTCTGAAGCTGGCCGCCGACATGGGCGCCACCCGCGTGGTGAACGTGTCCAACACCTCGCTCAAGGACGTGATGAAGGAGCTGCACATGGAGGGCTTCGACGTGGGCCTGGAAATGAGCGGCAATCCGCGGGCGTTCAACGACATGCTCGACTGCATGTACCACGGCGGCAAGATCGCGATGCTGGGCATCATGCCCAAGGGTGCCGGCTGCGACTGGGACAAGATCATCTTCAAGGGCCTCACGGTGCAGGGCATCTATGGCCGGAAGATGTACGAGACCTGGTACAAGATGACCCAGCTGGTGCTGTCCGGCTTCCCGCTGGGCAAGGTGATGACCCACCAGCTGCCCATCGACGAGTTCCAGAAGGGCTTTGACCTGATGGAAGAAGGCAAGGCCGGCAAGGTGGTGTTGAGCTGGAACTGAGCTGAGCTCGGATTCCCAAGGTAGTGCCGACCCATGGTCGGCACAGGCGACCCATGGTCGGCGCAGGCGTCCCTTGCGCGGTTCGGATTGACCGCGAACAGCCCAGCCACTCGTGGCGGGCTTGCCCGGGTAGTGCCGACCCATGGTCGGCACAGCCCCCCCCGCCCGGTTCGGATTGACCGCGAACAGCCCAGCCCCTCGTGGCGGGCTGGGTTCTGAAGCAACACCCTCATGGCCTGGGCGACCGGGGTGGGCGCGTGGGGGACGGCAAAAACTGCTCCT
>Ga0207791_1000147_pt1 | contig 19598 bp, 19 predicted proteins | sample HigsolmetaGSP16D_FD_184844 | JGI IMG/M metagenome (GOLD analysis project Ga0207791, IMG submission 184844) | High solid enriched microbial communities from the Joint BioEnergy Institute, USA - SP1-6-D (SPAdes) | ecosystem: Engineered > Bioreactor > SSF (Solid state fermentation) > Aerobic >...
CGCGCAGGAACCGGAGTGTACGCGTGGTACATGAGGATTCCGAGCACCGGCCGCGCCCGCCTGGCGGCTGCGCAGTCGTTTTGTTAGCCGCTCTTAAGCTGACGCGCATCCGCACGCTGCTATCAGCCGCGACGTGGCAGCCGATTGCGCTCCAGAAAAGCCCGAATCGCCGGCACCAGCACCTCGTGCTTGTCTTCCAGCACATAGTGATTGGCATCGTCGAAGGCAGTCACTTCGGCCTGCGGCAGGGCGTTACGGAAGCCGGCCAGAAAGTGTGTGTCGAAACAGATGTCGCGCAGGCCCCAGCCAATGAAGACCGGGCGATCGGCGAACGCCGGCAGCGCCTGCGCCGAGCGTTCCAGCAACGACCAGCCCTTGTCAGCCGGCGAGAGCGGGATGTCCTGCATGAAACGGACGGTGGAAATGCGGTTACGCCAGTTGTTGTACGGAGCCACATACGCGCGACGCACCTCAGCCGGCATCCGCCGCGACACGCCAAACCAGGACGCACCGGACGAAAACGCATTGAAGGTGCGGATGAACCACTCGCCCAACCGCCAGTGCCGCCCCATCGCAATCTGCCACGGCATCGGCTTTTCCGCAGGCAACGGGAACGCAGCCGTGTTGGTGATGACCAGGCGGCTGACCTGCGCGTGATGCGACAGTGCCCAACCAAAACCGATCATGCCGCCCCAATCGTGTACTGCCAGCGTGACCGGGCCAGTGATGCCCAGATGCCCCAGCAAGGTGTCCAGATCGTCCACGCGCGACTGCAACGTGTACTCGTAACGCGGCTGCGCATCGGGCGCATCGTCGGGCTTGTCGGACAGGCCCATGCCGATATGGTCGGGCACAATGCAGCGGTAGCGATCGCACAGGCCGCTCACCAGATGCCGCCACAGATAGCTCCACGACGGATTGCCGTGCAGCATGACAATCACTTCACCATCGCGCGGACCTTCGTCCAGATACGACATCGCAACGCCAGGGCGCACCTCAAGGCGCTTGGGGATAAAGGGATAGCCGGGGTAATTCATGCAGAACGCATCCGATCCAGTTGGAGAGAGTCGGCCCTCTTCATACAGTACGCTGCGATAACGCAGGGCTTGTTTGGTTGCAGGATTCTGCGCGCGTTGCTGATCATCTGCATCACGGAACAGGTCACTCGTCGTCGAGACGATATTTTCCATCTCCGAACGGTCTTGCGCTTCCAGGATCGCAAGCGTGTGATCGGCACTGCCGGATCAGGCAGCAACGCGGCGGCCCGCTTCAATTGCGCCAGTGCGGCCCGAGCAACGATGCAAGGCCTTGAGCAAACTGCGCGCATCGATCTTTACGGTCGAAAGAAGCAACCGGGATGCAGGGTTGCTCTGGGCCGAACGCCGACGTGTCGTCCAGGTATGCACCAGTCTCATGTTTCACGAGCGAAACCGATCCAGGGACGTGTACTAAAAACCGATCTTTTCCAACACGTCCAGCAACAGCTCACCAAACCACTTCCGCCATCGAGCAGTTCAAGCCCGAGCCGATGCCCAGCAACGCGATCCGGTCGCCCTTCTTCAGTCGACCCAATTCCTTGAGCTTGCTCAACACGATCGGCACCGAGGCCGGGCCGATGTTGCCATGCTCGCCGAAGATGGTCATGACCTTGGCCGGGTCGATGCCGAACGACTTGACGAAGGCGGCGGTGTGCGGGCGGCTGACCTGGTGGATGACAAACTGGTCCAGTTCGTCCACGGCCCAGCCCAGCACCTGCTTGGCTGCCTGGAACGTCTTCTGCGCCAGCTTGATGCCTTCGATCAGCAACAGCCGGGTGTCGGTGACCATACGGTCCAGGTTGCCCCGGCACAGCGTGTTCCACTCGGTGGCCGAGCGGGTCACGCCCCCCTTGTAGCGCGGCGCGTCGGGCACCAGTTCAGCGCGCGCCATCACCATGGCTGCTGCACCGCAGCCCAGCGTCAGCGCAGCGAGTTCGTTGCGGAACTGCTCCTCGGTGACGTCCGGTGAGGTCATACGTTCAAGCGTTTTTTCGTAAACCAGGTTGGCTGTCTCGCCATCGACGACCAACGCGTAGTCGATCTCGCCGCGCTCAAGCATGCGCGCGGCGATGTCCATGCCATTGATGAAGGCAAGGCACGCGTTGGCCACATCGAAGGTGACGCAGTGACCGCCCACACCCAGGTTGCCGGACACGATGGAGGCCGTGGACGGCTCCAGATAGTCGCGGCTCACCGAGGTGTTGACCAGCAGGCCGATCTTCTCGATGCCGATACCGGCATCGATCAGCGCCTTGCGCGCGGCCTGGGTGGCGGCATCCGATGCCTGGACATCCTGATCCCACAAGCGCCGTGCATGGATACCGGCAACATCGCCCAGCACATCGGTCCTGATCCCGAGGCGGTCATACGTCGGCTGCAGTCGTTCGTTGATTTCCTTGGAAGTCAACGTGTGCGGCGCATCGATATGCGCCAGTCCCGCAATAGAGACGTTCTGGAAGAGCATCGAAGTAGCGCCATGGCGTCAGGCGAGGGGGCGCTAGTCTAGCTGCTGGCTGGTTTTACCGCATCTTTACAATTGAACGGCCTGCGCCCGCACCAACCTGACGCCCCCCTAACGGTTCAACGCGACCGGCAGCGGAAGGCGTTGAAACGCTGGCTGCCATCGGCCGGCTGGCCCTGCGCCTGCACCGCATCGGCATTCGCACCGGGTGCCTCGTTGCGCGCCAGTGTCTCCAGCTCCTCCTGCACGCGCAACGGGTTACGGTTGTAGAAACCGACCTTGCTCTTGACCGTCACGACGACTTCGCCCGTCTGCTGACACCCCGCTGGCACAGGGCCTGCGGGCAGTACCTGCACGCTTTTGCCGCGTTGTTCGATCGGCACCCAGGTGCAGGCCGCGGTGGTAGTGGCAACCAGAACAGACAGTATCAGCACGCGCATAAATCATCACACCTGAGGGGAAAGCCGGATTGTGCCGTAGTTGCCGGCAATCCGGCGCACGGCGATGCCAGCAGGCCACCCACCAGCACATTGCCCCCTGCCCTGAGCGCGCAGACCACGTTGCCATGATGTGCATCGCCCCGCAGTGCGCCTGGATGTCCGAAAGCGGACACCTCCTGAAATGGACAATCCTTTAAAAACAAAGCGATATATTTCAACACCTTGCTATACCTCAACCTCCGGCTGGGCAGAAGCCGCCATCGGTGCGCTGATATGCCAACTCATGGTGAACCTGCCGGCACCGTAGCTGCCGCTTTCGCCGACCGAACTGGAACCACTGGTCCACGTCGCCATCAGCCTTTGGACACGCGCGCAGCTACACTTGCGCGCATGTCAGCACATGTCCTGAATGTCATCCTGTTTCAGCCCGAAATTCCGCCCAATACGGGCAATGTAATTCGCTTGTGCGCCAACACCGGTGCGCGCCTGCACCTGATCAAGCCACTGGGCTTTGAGCTCAGCGACAAGCAGCTCAAGCGTGCCGGCCTGGACTATCACGAATATGCACCGCTCAACGTGCACGCCGACCTGCCCAGCGCGCTGGCTACCATCGCGCCCAATCGCGTGTTTGCGTTGAGCACTCGCAGTGCGGTGCGCTACGACACACCGCAATTTGCCACTGGCGATGCGTTTTTATTCGGCCCGGAAACCTGCGGTTTGCCGACCGAGGTGCTGGAGTCGATCCCACCGCAGCACCGGCTACGTCTGCCGATGCGACCGGACAACCGCAGCCTCAATCTGTCCAACACCGTTGCGGTGATGGTGTTCGAAGCCTGGCGGCAATGGAATTTCGTTGGCGGCCAGTAGCTGGCTTTTATTAGGCGTACTCGCCAGCGCATTGCAGGCACCTAAATGCAGCAGACCTCAATCGATAAGCACACACGTGCATACACTGCGCGGCGATTAGACCGCAGCCTGCACAGCGGTCGCTGCCCGCATCATGCCGCGACAGCCAGCCCACAACGCCACCGCCAGCAACGCGATCGCGCCCAGCGCCAGGAACGCACTGCGATAACCGAAGGCATGCGCCAGCCACCCTCCGAACGCCGGGCTCAACGCAGCACCGACACCCTGCACTGTCATCACCGCACCCTGCCCAACATTCACCCGCCCTGTGCCTTGCAACAACCGCGCGACCAGTGCCGGCACCACCACGCTTTGCAGGCCGGCGCCAAGCCCATCGAGGATCTGCACTGGAAACACACCCCATCCATGGATCACCGATGCCGCAACCAGCGCACGTAATGGCAACGCCATAAAGGCCACCAGCAACATCCACCAATGCCCGTGCACGCGGATCCAGCGCATCGCCAGCAGTGCGACCACGACCATGGTGGCTTGCGCCACCACGATGGTCGTGGCGGTCAATGCGTTTGGATCACCGGCATGGGCCGCGACGATGGCCATGCCGTAGAGCGGCAGCATCGCCGCATTCCCCAGATGGAACAGCCCCAACGTGACCGCCAGCAGCGCCAACGGGCGGCAGGTCAACAACACGCGCCAGCCACTTAGAGCATCGCCATCGTTGTCGGCTGGCAACCCGCGTGCTGCGCGATGATCGATCGCCGCGGCCGGAATCGCCAACACGGCCACCAGCGCCAGAATGCCGAAGAATGCGGTGAGCAGGAACACCGCAGCGAATCCATAGCGCCATCCCAACCAGCCAGCCAACACGGCGGCCAACACATTACCGGCATGGTTGGCAACTTGATTGCGCGCCAGCTGATGGTCAAAGCCACGCGCATGCACCAGCCCCAAAGTAATTCCGGTCAATGCCGGGCCAATGCCAGCCGCCGCCAAGGCAGAGGCGATCTGTGCGGCGACCACGCCAGAAGATGTAGGCTGGAGCCAGATCAACCCAGTGGTCAGCAGAATCGCCAGGCAACCGACCACGACCACTGTGCGTTTGCGCGCAGTGGCATCGACCAGCGCGCCAGCCGGGGTGGTGGCGAGCATGCCGGCAATGCCGCCCACGCTCATCACCGTGCCGATCGCCGCCACCGACCAGCCTTTGGACTGCAGGAACACACTGAGGAACGGCCCCAGCCCATCCTGCACATCGGCCACGCTGAAGTACAGCGCCTCCAGCGCGCGCGTACCGCGTGGTCTGGCCTTGGTCATCGGCATGGCAATGCTCCGCTGCCAGATCCATCGCCAGCGCGTGCACACGCGTGCATGGCAGAACAGAGGATGAGCGTTTCAACCGCGCGCGGTGGCCGCATGTCCGGCTCCTAGTGTTTGGGCTTGGGCTTAGGTGTGTGTGCGGGACCGTGCGGCCGATGCCCGATCTGCTTCAGCGTCGCTGCCCTACTGCCCAGGGCGTGGGCATGAATCAGCACACCATGTGCAGTGGTCTTGGTATCGCCTTCGGTCACCAGCAACTTGCCGACCATCAACTGTTTGGCAAAGTCGCCACCGGCATGCGGGGGGAACCGCACCGTGACCGCATCGTCGAGCAGTACGCCATGCACTTGACCGCGCGGACCGTGCAGCAGCCGGGTGATGGTGCCGCGGTGCTGGGTCACTTCCGACTTGGGCGGCTTGCCGGGAGACTTGGGTTTGGGCATGGTATGCCGCCCATGCGGGCCTTCATCGAGGATGCGCTTGCCGCCATCGGGATCGATCGCCAGCGCCACCAGCACGTCCGCCTCGCGCGGCTTGATGCCTCGCACGGTGAGCGCGCTACCAGGCTTGAGCGCCTTCAGCAGCGCAGCCGACAGATGCGGGGGCGTGTGCACTTCGGTGCCATCGGTGAGCAGCAGGCCGTCGATATCGGCCTTGGGATTGAGCAGGAAACGCGCAAGGGTGCCGCGGGTAGCGGGCAGGAAGTCAGGGTCAACCCAATGCATGGTGTTACTCCGAAAAAGGACCGGCGCCGCCGGTCAAGCCGCTGGCACGCGGGAGCGCGTCGCCAGCGGAGAAATCCAACGGACAAGACAGGTTCAGTGCAGCTCAACGAGCGGTGGGCGGGACAGGAGCACCTGGCGGTGGCGGCAGCGGGCCGTTGGGACGCGGCGCGGTGAACAACGCCCGCAGCGAGGAACGGTCAGGGCCCAGCTGGGTGGCCTCAATCGCACGACCGTCCGGGGTGGCCACGCCGAAACCATTCGCACTTAGCGGCGCTCCGACACGCAACAGATCAGCGAACTGCAGCGCCAGATGCGGCGGCATCCGCACCACCGTGCCATCGCTGACCAACGCACCATTGACCTCACCAGCAGGCCCATAGACCAAACGCTGGATCTTGCCATCGGCCTGCAGCGGGGTCAGCTGGCCCGCGATCGGTGGCGGTGGCGGCGCACCGAAGGTGGGCGGGCGATCGACCACCTCGCGACCAGTCCGGCCGGAGCGGATCGAACTGACCTGCAGCACGGGCAAATTGCCCAGGCGGAAGCCCTGGACGACGACAGTGTCGCCAGCACGCACGGCCGCCTTTATTTCAGTGGACAAATGCGGTGGAAATCCGACCTGGGTTCCATCGCGCAGCCACAGTCCGTCGACGTCACCATTGGGATTGAGCATGAAACGCTCCACGGCACCGCTCACGCTCACCGGAATGGCGGCAACAGGGGGCGGAGGAGCAGACGGACCGCCGATCGGGGCACCGGGAACCAGCGGCGGAGCGACTTGTGCGGCGGCGGTGCCGATGGTGCAAGCCAGGGCAATTGCGAGAACGGTCTGACGCATCATGAAAAGTCTCCAACGCGGCGGGAAGGGGCCGCGTGCCAAGAACAGAGCAGTAATCGTGCCAATCTCTAAGTTATTGTTTTAATATGAATTCCATGGGCGAACGGGGAGACGAACACGTCTGCATTTCATCCACCTTGTCCGCTTTTGGGACACCCGCATGCCTGTCGACCGTCGGTGCGCGTGCGGCGGTCACAGCCCATAGTCTTCCAGCTTGCGATAGAGCAGTTGCCGATGAATCCCAAGCCGACGCGCGGCCTCGGCGCGATTGCCCTGGCTCTGTTCCAGTGCGGACTGGATCATCTGTTTTTCCAGCTGCGCCACCGCTTCGGGCAAGGTTGCGCTCGGAGCCGGGGACGCCTGCAGCGTCGCCTCGCCAGCCTCGGTCAGCGTTTCGTCCAGAGCAGCCGCATCGATGCTGGCGCCGCGCACCAATACCTGGCTGCGCTGCATGACGTTGCGTAACTCGCGCACATTGCCGGGCCAGCGGTGCGCGAGCAAGCGTTCCTGCGCAGCCGGGGACAAGCCCTGTGCACGCGCTGCATTGGCGCGCAGGAAGTGCTGTGCCAGCAACAGGATGTCCTGGCCGCGCTCGCGCAACGGCGGCAGTTCGATCGGCACCACATTAAGGCGGTAACGCAGATCGCTACGAAAGCGCCCATCGGCCACGCAGGCCGCCAAATCACGATGGGTGGCGGCCAATACGCGCACATCCACCTTCTTCGGGCCGCTGCCACCTAAGGGGGCCACCTCACCTTCCTGCAAGAAGCGCAGCAGCTTGGCCTGCATCTGCAGCGGCATGTCGCCGATTTCGTCGAGAAACAAGGTGCCGCCATCGGCTTCGCGAATCAGACCAAGACGGTCGCTACTGGCGCCGGAAAACGCACCCTTGCGATGGCCGAACAGCTCGCTCTCCATCAACTCCAGCGGAATGGCCGCGCAATTAACCGCAACGAACGGGGCATCGGCGCGTGCACTGGCGCGATGCAAGGCGCGCGCGGCCAACTCCTTGCCGGTGCCGGTTTCACCAGTGATCAGCACAGGAAGATCGGAAGCCGCCGCTAGCCCGATGCGCTTGTGTACGGTGCGCATTGCCGGGCTACGTCCGACCAGCGCATCGTCGTCCTCGACCGGTGCGGCTGCCTCACCGGTCTGCACGGCAGCCTCGTCGGCACGGCTGAGCAGCGCGCGCTGCACCACCTCAACGATGTCGGCGCGTCCCACCGGCTTGATGAGGTGGTCGAAAGCACCCAGCGTCATTGCCTCGATGGTGTTACCGCTGGATACGTGGGCGGTCAGCATCACCAGCGGCACCTGACGCGCTTGCGCGTCCTGCAGGCGTGCATGCAGCACCGCGATGCCATCCATGCCTGGCATGCGGAAATCCACGAACGCCATGTCGATCCCGCCTTCGCTGAGCCGCTCCAGTCCGTCCGGCCCGTTGTCGGCGGCAACCACCGCATGCCCGAGCGAGCGCAACGTGGCTTGTAAAGTCATGCGGAACGCCGCGTCGTCATCGATGATCAGGATGCGCGCCATGGCAACTCCAGGATGAAATGCGTCAGCCCGTCGGCATGTGCATAGCGCGCCTGGCCACCGTGCGCGCGCGCGATCTCGCGCACCAGCGCCAGCCCGAGGCCATTGCCGTCAGTGCGGCCACTGACGAACGGCTCGAACAAATGCGCAGCAATCGGTTCGGCAATTGCCGCACCATGGTTGGAAACCTGCAGGTGCAACATGCCTTCGACTTCTTTTGCGCGCAGCGTGACCTCGCTGCCTGGATCGGCATGCTGCACGGCATTGCGCAACAGGTTGTGCACTGCGCGCCCCATTTGCTGCCGATCCAGGGTCCAGCGCAGCGGTGCGGCAGGCACCAGCAATCGGGGTGGCGGGGTGCCCGACGGCATCAGGCTCGGCTCCAGCAGCGTCGCCAGCCACTCATGGACCAGCACTGTTTCCAGCTGCAGGCGGATCGGCTGCACCATGCCGAGCAAGCTTTCGACCACGCCATCCAAGCGATGGATCTGACCCAGCATCAACTCGCCATGCGCAGCCTCATCCGGCGAAGCGTCGCGGCGCGCGATTTCGTTTTCCAGCGCTAACCGCATGGTGGCGATTGGGTTGCGAATTTCATGCGCCACGGTGGCCGTCATGCGCCCGAGTGCGGCAAGCCGTTCGTGGCGCGACAGCTCCTCGGCCAACTGGCGCGTGTGTGCCAGCGCCTGCGCATTGCGTTGCGCGTAGTCGTTCACCGCCGCGCCCAGCCGGTCCAGTTCAGGCGTACCGGTCAGCGGAATGTGCGGCGTTTGTGTATCGGCGGCCAGCGCATGCTGGATGCGCTGCAGGCGCTGGCTCCAACGCCGCACCACCAAGCCCAGCGCAACCGCCGAAATCGCCACCATTGCGAAGATCAACAACATTCCAACGACCAGCGGTCGCCAGGCATCGGCGTTGCTGGCCGGCACACGCGTCATCGTCCACGCCGCGCTGCTCGATGCCAGCGGACAGGCACTGATCAACAGGACCTCGCGACGCCCGCTGCGACGGTATTGCGTCGCCTTCCGGTCATGCACAGCCTGTCGTGCCGTGCCAACAATCGCAGACCACTCGGCTGCAGGAATATCGGTCTTGTGATCACTTCCCTCGTAGGTCGGATACGCGTATGCGAGGAAACCTCTGTGCAGATCCCACACTCCCCCTTCGATACCTAGCGCATCGGCCAGAACCAGGTGCACGACCACCGCTGCCAGGCCCACACCGTCGTCGCCAGTACGCGCCGCCTCGCTCGCCCCACCATACCGTTGCACGATGCGCACGCATTGATCGCTCAATTGCTGACGCGCTTGCTCCAGCCGCACGCCTTCGGTCTGCCGGTACAAGCCGTACATCATCGTGGCCACGCCAAGACAGGCGGCCACGATCACCATCCAGATCAGCAACAGTTGCCGCAGCAGTGAACGGGGCATGGGCGAAATGGCCTGAAGGAGTCGGTCGATGTGCGTGAGTACAACTGAATTACCGTAGGCAGGCCGACGTCACAGATGAACATCACCTGCTGATCGGCATTTTCACTATGTCATTGCGTTGCCGTGCAACGTGTTCATGTAGCGAACTCGCGTCACAAACCAAAAAGCAGGCAAGTTATATGTGTACACACACGCCTCACATCAGGGTCAAATAATTTGAATCCCATCGCTTTTTTGATGTGCTGTGTGCGCATTTACGTTCAGCGCCAGAAAGCGCAGCTGAATCTGGCGCGATGATTCATCAACAGTTCAACCCCTGATTCATGTCGCATTACATCGAATAACGGAGAATTTACATCTCGGTAGCGAACGGCGTTCGCCTCAGCTCCGGCCCAACCAAATATAGGTATAGGTATCTCTATTATGAAGACGTCCTTGCTGGCCCTCGGCCTTCTCGCAGCTCTGCCGTTTGCGGCTTCGGCTGCTGAAAACCTGTCTTACAATTTCGTTGAAGGTGACTACGTGCGCACCCCGACCGACGGTCGTGACGCGGACGGTTGGGGCCTGAAGGCCTCGTATGCCGTTGCTCCGAACTTCCATGTGTTCGGTGACTACAGCAAGCAGAACTTCGGCAACAACAATAACGTGTTCGAAAACACCAATGCTGACTTCCAGCAGTACGGTGTTGGCGTGGGCTACAACTACGAAATCGCGACCAGCACGGACTTCGTTGCACGTGCTGCGTATCGCAGGCTGGACCTGGACAGCCCGAATATCGCTTTCGACGGCTACAGCCTTGAAGCCGGTCTGCGTAATGCCTTCGGCGAACACTTCGAAGTCTATGCACTGGCTGGTTACGAAGACTTCTCCCGTAAGCGTGGCTTTGACCCGGGTAACGACTTCTACGGTCGCCTTGGCGCCCAGGTGAAGTTCAACCAGAATTGGGGCATCAATGGCGACATCCGTATGGATGGTGACGGCAACAAGGAATGGTCAGTCGGCCCGCGCTTCAGCTGGTAAGACACACCTGTAACCGTAACGCGGATGACTGTGCTGCGTTGCATTTGGAAGCCCGGTCTCCACCGGGCTTCTTCCTTTTGGGCGACCGGTTGGCGCGTTGGCGGCATCCGCTACGTAGCATTTTGCGCAGCATGCATCTTGGCCAACGATGCACATGCATCGCCGGGGGAGGTGGCCGCGTTCGCGGCAGATGCCTCCATCAATATCTGATGACTGCTCAGGACGTGTTGTTAGCCGCTCCAAGTGCGCGGCACGGCAGCCAATCAAGACAAAGAACGGTATTAGCCAGCGTCTTGGCTGCCTCTTGGCAATGGGGGGCGAAGCGCTGCCGCGTCCTCAGGTAAACAGGGTCTGCGGGTACTCAGGCTTGCGCTCGCGCGCCAGCAATTCCTTCAAGCCTGCTTCCGGGGTGATTTCGCCATGCAATACCGCGCGCACGGCGCTGGAGATCGGTAGCTCAATGCCGTGGTGGTCGGCTTGACGCATGACTTCGTCAGCTGTTTGCAACGATTCGACTACCTGACCAATCTCTCCGATCGCCTCGTTCAAGCTTTGTCCACGCCCCAACGCCAGGCCCAGGCGACGATTGCGCGACAAATCGCCCGTGCAGGTGAGTACCAGATCACCCAAACCAGCAAGGCCCATCAAGGTTTCCGGACGCGCGCCGATCGCTGCGGCCAGACGCAGCATTTCGTTCAAGCCGCGTGTGATCAAACCGGCACGTGCATTCAGACCCAGCTGCATGCCATCGGCCACGCCGGTGGCAACCGCCAGCACGTTCTTCATCGCACCGCCCAGTTCAGCACCCACCATGTCCTCGCCGGTGTAGGCGCGGAAAGTGGGCCCATGCATTGCGTCGGCCACCCCCTGTGCAAAGCTCGCATCGTCGCAGTGAACGGTGACGGCAGTCGGCAGCCCAAGCGACACTTCTCTCGCAAAAGATGGCCCGGTCACTACGGCCAACCGAGCGCTGGGGCCGAGGATGTCGCGCGCCACTTCATGCAGAAACCGCCCAGAACCGGGCTCGAAGCCCTTGGTCGCCCAAGCAACGCCCGCACGCGCCGGGCACAGCGGTGAGATCAGCTGGATTGTCTCGGTGAACGCATGCGAGGGCACCACCACCAGTATCCAGGTGGCGTCAGCAACCGTCGCATGCAGGTCCGTGCTGGCACGCAGACTGTCAGGCAGTGGAATGCCCGGCAGATAGCGCGCGTTTTCGCGGGTACGGCTGATGGTCTCCACCATTGCCGCATCGCGCCCCCAGAGCACGGTGCGATGACCGTGTCTGGCAAGTAGCGCGGCCAGGGCTGTACCCCAAGAGCCGGCGCCGAGAACGGCGATCTTGTGGGTCGAATCGCTCATCGGCGCAATCAAGGCTCAGGCGCTACCAGCTGGCTCGGAATCGGCCAGCGAGGCGCCTTCGTTCTGACGCTGACGCAGCGTTTCCGCATACAGGGCTTCGAAGTTGATCGGCTGCAGGTAGAACGGCGGGAAGCCACCCGCCTGGATCAGATCGCTGACCAACGTGCGCACGTACGGGAACAGGATGTTGGGGCACTGGGTGCCGAGCAGCACGTCGATGGCCTGAGGCTCCAGGCCGACCAGGCCGAACACGCCGGCCTGCTGTACTTCGGCCACGTAGGCAGTCTTGCCACCGGCGGTGCAGGTCAGGGTCACGGCCAACACTACTTCAAAGGCGTTGTCGTTGAGGCGCTGGACCTTCTGATTGAGGTTCAGTTGTAGCTCGGGCTGATTGGAGTCATTGAAGACGGCCGGTGCATTCGGCGATTCGAAAGACACGTCCTTGACGTAGATCTTTTCGATGGTGAAGGCGGGACCAGCAGCGGCGTCGGCCGGCGCAGCGGCGCCGTTGAGGTTTTCATCGGACATTCTTAACTCCAGAAACGGTTCGGTGGATGCAGCGTTGAGTGATGCAGGCGTGAAAGCGGAATCTTTCAGGCCAGCAATGGGGGCTTGCCGGTCGCCGCACAAGGCGGATCAGCGGCCCTTGATCAGTGGAAGCTCGGCGATCTGCCAGGCGGCAACGCCGCCTTCTAGCCAGTACACCTGCTCAAACCCGGCTTTCTTCAGCGTCTTGGCTGCACCGGCGGAGGTGTTGCCATTGCGGCAGACCACGACCACGGGCGACGCCTTGGCGTTGACCAGCAACTTGCTGGCAGGGTCGAACTTGGCCAATGCCACATTCCGGCTACCGGCAACGTGGCCTTTTTCGAAATCGGCAGTCGGCGACAGGTCGATCACCAGCGCGTTGTCGCTGTTGATCAAGCGGGTCAGCTGGGCCGGGGTGAGCGCGCGATAGCCGCGGAACAGGCGCGCGACCTCGGTGACGATCAACGCAATGGTCAGGCCCACCAAGGCCAGCGACAGCATGGGATTACGGCCGACAAAGGCCTGCAACTCTTCGAAATTCACGGGGTCGGGGTCAGTAGAGCGGGCGGGAATTGTCGCACAGCTGGCACACACCACGCCCAGCGCGCATGGAACAGCTACTGTCCCTTCCACAGATCCGGCAGGCCGTTGGCCAGCCACCAGCGCTTCTGGTCAGGATTCCAGCGCCAGATCTCGATGTTGCGCAGCAGCCGTTCGGCCTGGGTATTGCGGTTGATCACCCGCAACTCGACCTCGCAGCGCAGGTCGCCGTTGGGTTCTTCGCCCACGCGCACCTGGCGGTAGCCGGAGATCTGTATCTGCTCGTAGCGCGAACGTTCCAGATCGCTGAGCGGATGCGCCTGGGCGTAAGTCGGTTCGACGAAGCCCAGCGCGGCATCGAAGTCGTTCCAGCGCACTGCTGCCATGTAGGCAGCCTGGGTGGTTTCCAGCGCGCGCGCCTGAGCGCGGCTGCCAGCATTGGCGCCCCCGCTCAGCATCGCCAGACCAACCAGCACGACCACTGTGATACCTGCACGCATGCGCACCCCCCCCCCAAGTCCAGCAAGTCCAGCACGCATCCTACCGTTTCGGGAACACCACGAATCGCCCGCTCAACGTGGCCGCACACGCATACATGCGGCGCCCTATGTTGCCATGCTGCTCTTAAGGTGCAAATACGACCTTGCGATAGCCCTGCGCCACCCGTAACAACGCGGTGGCCTTGGCTTGCAAGTGCGTGCTGCGCTGCTTTTGCGCCTGCGTCAGCGGCACATCGATCGTGCTGGTGAACACGATATTTTCCGCCTTGGCATGGAAGAATTTGTCTTGGATACAGGCAGCCGGACAGAGCTGATAGGTGGACAGCTGCTGCGCTACCGGCGATTCGTTCCAACCGAATAAAAAAATATCGGCCATGGTGTGCCAACGCGCCTGCGTCGCCAGCAACAATCGCGCTGCATCCCTGCTGATGATCAGCGCCCCGGCACACACCGGCCAGCAATGCTGGTAAGTGGATGGGCGGACCAGGCGCAGTCCTCGTCCGGCGATATCGGCCACCTTGGCATCGAGCTTGATGCGGTTGTAGGACGGTTCCAGCCGCACGATACTGTTGCCGCCCGGTAGCCAATCGGTGTTGCGCAAGAGCGCCGGCAGCGCATCGGATAGATGCATGTCGTCTTCGAAAATCGCGGTGTAGGCATCAGCGGAGTCGGCAGCAATGCGCCAAGCTGCCTGATGGCTCAGGAAGCATCCGATGTTGGAGGCTGTCCACTTGCGCGGGCCAGTGCTGAAGGCATCGCCAGATGCTTTCAATGGGCGCTCGCGTACGAAGTCGGCGATCTGCTCGGCGGTCAACGTTGCGCCGTCGATGGCAGCAATGCGCTCGAATGAAATGCCCAACGCACGGAAGCGCGCCGACATCGCCTGGAGTCGGTCGACGCTGCGCTGCATATTGATGAGGTAAGACTTGATCACGACGCCACTCCGGCACGTTGCTGGCCTGAATCGTGACGAGATTCCCATTACTTGCAATAGGTTCCTGAATGAGACTTAGGGTGCTAGTCAGGTTTCTAAACGTATCGCACCGGCGGTCGGAAGTTCGCCATCGATTCGCACCGGCACACCTGGATGCGGCGACTCTCGCGCCGCAGGCGGCACCGCTCTCGCATAATCACGCTATGACTGGCCTCGCCCATCCCGATGCTGTCTGGACTCTGATCTCGCTACGGCCAAGCGGCGAACACGCGCCACTGCGGCGGGCGGTTGCGCGGTATGGCGGGCGCGTGCTCGCGCTGTCGCCGTGGCGCTTGCAAACCAATGACACAGCGCAAGTGCGCGCTGCGCTGCGGCGGGCGTTGCAAGCCCCGATTGCAATCTTTACCAGCCCGGCGGCGGTGCAGGCGGCGCATCGTCTTGCGCCGCTGCGGCGTCCGGCCCAGGCACACTGGGTAAGCGTGGGCGATGGCACTGCACGCGCGTTGCGGGCCTGCGGTGTCGACACTGTGGTGTACCCGAGGCGCATGGATAGCGAAGGGCTGCTCGCGCTGCCACTGCTGCAGGCGCCGCTACAGGCAATCGGACTGATTACCGCGCCCGGCGGACGCGGTATGCTGACGCCAACGCTGCAGCAGCGCGGTGCACAGATTGTGCGTGCCGATGTCTATCAACGCATCCCGCTGCGGCTGCGCGCATCGGCCATCCAGGCCTTGTCGCTGGCGTTGCCACGCAGTGTACTGGCGTTGAGCAGCGCCGAAGCGCTGACGCTGGTGTTGCAGCAGCTGCCTGCCGCCCTGATCGCGGCGTGGCAGCAGCATCCAGTGGTCGCGTCGAGTGATCGCTTGGTGGACGCCGCGCATGCGGCTGGCTTCCTACATCGCACACGCGCGGAAGGGCCGTTGCCAGAGCAGTTCGCGGCTGCGGCTGCGGCTGCGGCCCTGACACCACCGCCACCTTGCTGAACTACGAACTCAAGCACAGCTTGCGAGTGTCCGCTGCTGCACGCCATGCTGTGGAAGATGACTGCGGCGCCTGCGCCGGTCGTGACCGCCCGAGGATGTCTGAATGACCGAAATGCCCGCCCCCACGCGACGCTTTGCCTTGGCGTCGTTGCTGCTTATCGTCGCCGCCGCGGCCGTCGGCGTGGCACTTTTGCTGAGCTGGCGAGCGTGGCAGAGCTATCAGGCCGTGCAGTTGGAGGCAGAGCAAGCCCAGCAACAGCGTTGGGACGGGATCCAGCAGATGCTGGAAACGCTGCGCCGCGATCAGCGGCTGGCCAATGAACGCCTGCAGGATGCGACCGCCACCAACCGCGTATTGCGCGATGAAATGCTTGGCCTGAGTCAGCGCAGCGCATTGCTCGAAGATATTGTGCAAAAGCTGGCCGACCCCAACCGTCATGGCACCCAAGCGCTGCGCCTGGACGAAGTGGAGCTGCTGCTGCAACTCGGCCAGCAACGCTTGAACATCGCCGGCGATACCGAGGGTGCGCGGAAAGCCTATGCGCTGGCCAGTGGGGTACTCGGCGGTATCGAGAATCCGGGCTACCTCAATCTGCGCCAGACACTGGTGCAGGAACGCGGTGCCCTGGATCGTCTTGGCGCCGGTCCGCAGGCGGAAGTCGGCCGGAGCCTTGACACCTTGGCTTCCAAATTGCAGCAGTTGCCGGAACAGACCGCACGGGACAAAGGCGCGGTGCAACCGTGGTGGCAAAAGGTACTGGCGCCGCTGGTGGACATCCGTCCCAGCCGCGGCGATGCATTGCTCACCGGCAGCGACCGGCGTGCTGCACGCGATGCCTTGCAGATCGAAATCAGCCTGGCCCGCGCGGCCGCGGAGCGTGGCGATGCAATGGGCTTTGCGCAATCGCTGCGCCGCGTGGATACCTGGACCACCCGGCTGTGGCCAGACTCGCCGCAACGTCGTCATCTGCGCGAACGTCTGCGCAGCCTGCAACAAGCGCCACTGCGCCCGCGCCTGCCGGAACTGGGCACCACTCTGCTGCAACTGCAGGCCATGCGTGAAGGGAGAGCCACTCAATGAAAGTGTTACGTACCTTCTTTATGTTGTTGGTCGCCGTTGCCCTGGGCGTGGTTGGCGCGCAGTGGCTGTCGCACCAGAACAGTTATGACTTGGGCAATGTGCTGGTCAGCATGGGGGGCAACGACTACCACGCTGCCATGCCGCAGGCGTTGCTGCTGCTGGTGATCGCGTTGCTGGTGCTGTGGTTGCTGTGGACGTTGATCAGCCTGCCGTTCCGCGTGTGGGGCAAATACCGCCGCACGAAAGGGCGTGCACGTCTGATCGAAGGCCTGCGCGCCGCCGATCATGGTCAATGGCAGCGTGCCGAGCGGCTGCTGGTCACCGCCAGCGAAGACCGTGAGGTCAGCGGCATTGCGCTGGCCAACGCGGTGCGCGTGGCCGATGCGCGCGGCGATGAAGCTGCCGCCATCGCACTTGCGCAGCAATTGGCCGAGCGCGACCCCACCGCATATGCGTTGCTGCAGGGCGAGCGGCATCTGGCGCGCCAGCGCCCGGTGGACGCGATCAATGCGCTGGACAGCGCCAGCGCTCAGCCGCTGCCCGCACGCGGCTTACTGCTACGCACACACGCATTGAGCCAGATCGGGCGCGCAGACGAAGCCTACGGCCAGCTCGGCGCCCTGCGGCAGCAGGCGGTGTTGTCGCCCGATGCCTATCGCGCGCTGGAGGCGACGCTGGCCGAGCAGACCCTGTTGCAGGCGGGCGACGCCAATGCACTGGCCGAGCGTTGGGAAGCATTGTCAAACGCATTGCGCACCACTCCGGCAGTGGTCGGCGCCTACGCGCAGCGCGCGGCCGTATTGCATTGGGACGATGCGGCCGTGCATAGCATCGAGCAGGCGCTGCACGCGCAATGGGACGAGTCGCTGGTGCGCCTGTACGGCTCGCTACCGCTGGAAAAATACGATGCGCGCCTGGGCAATGCGCGGCGCTGGCTGACCCAGTACCCGGACAGTCCCGGCTTGTTGTTGACGCTGGCGCGCCTCTTACGTCATCAACAGCAATGGGCACAGGCCGAGGAGTTTTTGCACCGCGCGGTGGCCAACGGCGCGGGCAGCGAAGCCTGGGAAGAGCTGGGACATGGCTTTGCCGCATCGGGCGATCTGCTTTCGGCACAGCAGTGCTATGCGAACGCCTTACGCACCGCACGCGGAGAGCCGGTGCAGGACGGCATGCCGCAGCAATCGTTGCTTGAGCCGATCTTGGCGACGTACAACACCCCGCCGACCGATACGCGCCCAACGTGAGATCGCATGCTGTCGTCCAGACCACGGCGGTGAGGGATCTGGGTATCGCCCCTGTTTCCATGGCTGCATTGATGGCTAATGCACCTTAGGCGGACATTCTCCAGTGTCGAATGCTTTCTCCCACAGCGCGCAGAGGCATCAGCGCTCGACGATGGCCACCACGCCCATGCCTCCGGCGGTGCAGATGGAGATCAATGCACGACCGCCGCCGCGTTCTTCCAGCTGTTTGGCAGCAGTGGCAACAATGCGTGCGCCGGTAGCCGCGAACGGGTGACCGGTGGCCAGCGATGAACCTAGCGGGTTGATCTTGTCGGGGTCGATGCGGCCCAGTGGCGCATTCAGGCCGAGCCGGTTGCGGCAGTAATCCTCGCTTTCCCACGCACGAAGGGTGCACAGCACCTGTGCAGCGAAGGCTTCATGAATTTCATAGATGTCGAAATCCTGCAAGGTCAGGCCCTGGCGCGCTAGCATCTGCGGCACCGCGATGGTGGGTGCCATCAGTAAACCTTCGCCATGCACGAAATCTACCGCCGCAACCTGCGCATCGCGCAGGTAAGCCATCGGCGTGTGACCATGCGCCAGCGCCCAGGCGTCGCTGGACAGCAGCACGGCGGCGGCGCCATCGGTCAGCGCAGTGGAATTTGCGGCGGTGAGCGTGCCACGACCGGAGACTTTGTCGAACGCAGGGCGCAAGGTAGCCAGTTTTTCCAGCGAGGTGTCCGCGCGCAAGAGGTTGTCGCGCGAGATGCCGCGAAATGGGGCAATCAACGCATCGAAAAATCCACGCTCATACGCAGCGGCCAGCTTGCGGTGCGAGGCCACCGCCCATTGGTCCTGCCAATCGCGCGAGATGTTCCATTCCTTGGCCATGTCCTCGCAGTGCTCGCCCATGCTCTTGCCGGTGCGCGGCTCGGCCACGCCAGGAAATTCGGGCTTGAGTTCGGTCAGCTTGATGCCGCGCAGCAGCACCTTGAGCTTGTCGCCAGTTGCCTTGGCGCGATTGGCCGCCAGCAGCCGCGCGCGCAACTTCTTGCCATAGATGATCGGCACTTCGGACGTGGTGTCCGAGCCGCCGCCGATGCCTGAATCGATTTGACCCAGCGCAATCTTGTTGGCGATGGTGATGACCGAATCCAGGCTGGTGCCGCAGGCGCGCTGCAGGGTGATGCCCGGAGTCAGCGGCGACAGACCAGAGGACAGCGTCGCCTCGCGCGCCAGATTCCAGTCCGAGGAGTGCTTGATCACCGCACCCATCGCCACTTCGCCCAATTGCTGCCCATGCAGCCCGAAGCGCTCCACCAACGCGCCCAGCGTGCGTACCGACATGCCCAGGTTGCCCACATCCGCGTATGCGCTGTTCTGACGACAGAACGGGATACGAACGCCGCCCAAAATAGCGACGGGACGGGCTGCGGGCATCGGCTGACCTGGCATGGAGGACTCGGGGACGTGGCCTGCACGGGGCTGGCAGGCATACTACTGGCAGTGTAGCTTCGACCCCGTGATGGGCCAACCGCGACGCATGAGCAAGACCGAACAAGACCTCACCGCAATGGGTGTGCTGGCGCTGGAATTGACCGATGCAATCGCCCCCGAACGGGGCGCGTTGGTGCCCGAGCAGGCCAGCGTGCTGGCCGAACGCATCGGTCGCGACCTGGCGCAATGGGTCCCAGACATCCGCGATCTGGAACTGAGCGTGGTACTTGCGCATTTCGATCCAGCCGAAGTGCTGCGACCCGGCTGGCCGCTGC
>Ga0207791_1000148_pt1 | contig 19536 bp, 7 predicted proteins | sample HigsolmetaGSP16D_FD_184844 | JGI IMG/M metagenome (GOLD analysis project Ga0207791, IMG submission 184844) | High solid enriched microbial communities from the Joint BioEnergy Institute, USA - SP1-6-D (SPAdes) | ecosystem: Engineered > Bioreactor > SSF (Solid state fermentation) > Aerobic >...
GTTCGACGAGCGTATCGGCTCGCGCTGGCTCGCCATCGCGTATGGCGCTGGAGGCCACCCAGCGCAGCGGCAGGTCCACGACAAAGCGCGTCCCGGCACCCAGCCGGCTGATCACCTCGATATGCCCGCCCATCGCCAGCGCCAGTTCCTGGCAGATCGCCAGACCTAAGCCACTACCGCCATACCGTGAGGTGGTCCTGGCGCCATCGCCCTGCTCGAAGCGCTGGAACAATCGCGCTTTTTGTTCGGCGCTGATACCGGGGCCAGTGTCAGCTACTTCAAAGCGCAGGCCTTGATAGGAACCGAGCGTGGTCAATTTCAAACCGACCACGCCACGCTCGGTGAATTTGATCGCGTTAGTGAGCAGATTGAGCAAAATCTGCCGGATGCGGGTGGCATCGCCACTGGCCGTAATATCACCCAGCAAACCGATTTCCAGAGTGAAACGCAGGCCACGCTCCTGGGCCAGTGGCGCCATCAGCGCATGGATCTCCGCCAAGAGCTGACGCACCGAAAATTGCTGCAGATCCAGTTCCAGCCGCCCAGATTCGATCCGCGCCAGATCCAGCGCATCGTTGACCAGGCGCAGCAGATGACCACCGGCGCGACGGATCGACTCGGTATACCTGCGTTGCGTCGCATCTTGCGAGGTCTTGAGCAGCAATTCGCTCATCCCTAAAACGCCAGTCATTGGCGTGCGCACTTCGTGGCCAAGGGTTGCCAAAAAACGCGTCTTGGCCAGCGATGCCTGCTCAGCCAACTCCTGTTTGTGCACCGCCAGCTGCCACGCAGTCAAGCGACGTAGACGACGGCGGTACAACAAGATGAGCGCGACGATCACGCATAAGGCCAGTAGCGCCATGGCGCTCAGACCCCACGGCGACAGCCACCATGGCGGCAACACTTTGAAACGCAATGTCTGGCTCGCCGACCAAATACCGTCGGCAGTGCGGCCCTGTACTTCCAACGTGTAATGACCGGAGGGAAGGCGCGAGAACAAGCGCTCGCCACTGGGCCCGACATCGATCCAGTCCGGATCGTAACCACTGAGGCGGAAGCGGTAACTTGTGGACTCGGGATTGGTAAAGGTGGGCATTCGCGCGACGATATGCAGATCGCGATCGCCATCCTGCAGGTGTAGCGGCTCAACACCGGTGACATCCAGTCCGCGCTCGCCACGACGCAGGCCTACCCGCTCAATCAACAGCGGCGGTCGACGCGTATTCGGACGCATTTTTGCAGGATCAAATAGCACAACACCGTCGGGGGTTCCGACTAGAATCTGCCCGCCCCTCGCTTGTAAAAGCGTGTTTTTCACAAGTTGCTGACTGGGAAGCCCATCATGCACACCGTAGATCCGCACTATTCTGCTGGCAGGGTCCACTCTGATCAGACCGCGCGCACTCGATACCCAAGCCACACCTGTGCCATCGACGACGAGTCCATTGGGCGCCAGCATGGGGAAATCCTGCGCTCCATCAATCGTGTCCAGATGTGTCAGTTGCGTGCCATCCCAGAGATAGCGTTTCAACGCGCCCATCAGTCCGATCCATACGACACCTGCATCGGTGAAACGCACGACGTAATTCGGTGAGGACGGCGCACCTTGCACCATGACAAACGCATCGGCCTTTGGATCCCAGCGCCGTAGGCCCGTTGTGCTGGCAAGCCACATTTGCCCATCGGGACCAAGCCTTAGGTCGTAGACATTGGAGTTATCCAGCCCATGTGTGCCCTGTTCCATCTCACGAACGAGCAGACCTTCTTCGTCGCGAATCTGGAAACCCCTCTTATTGACGGAAATCCAAAGGCGATCGTGTGCATCCATGGCCATGAGATCAGGCCTGGCCAAGTCATCCCCGACATAACCGGCTGTTGACAGAGGCCATTGCTTTCTTTCCCGGGTACGCGGGTCATAGCGCACCAGAAATTCCTCCAACCCAACCCAGACGTAGCCATGTCGGCTCTCCAGCATACACTCGGGCCACCGTATCCCTGAGATAGGCTGGAGGTGACGTTCCAACTTGCCATCAACAGGATCCAATCGTTCCAATGCGCCGTGTGTGCCAGCAATCCATACCCCACCCGATGCCGACAACGCCGAGACCCTTACAAGGGGATTGGCCATCGATTTCGGATCGTCAGCGTGGTGGGACAACACTGAAAAAGTACTCCAACGAGGCGGCAAATGCCAAAGGTTGCCATTGAGACTGGCAAACCACAGGCCACCTTCACGATCCTCGTAGGCAAGTGCCCAACTCGGCTTGACCAGCCCATGTGCCGATGAGCTGTAGATCGGCACATTTTGGATCTGCGTACCTTCGGAGATGCCCAGACCGGACATCGTGTCCAGCCAATAGCGCCCGCTTCGATCATGCAACAACATAGCGATGACGTGCTCGCCGTCGTTCGCATGCTCCCAGGGCTGCGGAACAAAATCTCCGCTAGGATTGAGTCGATACAACATGCCATTGCTGTCGCTAACCCATAGATCACCGCTGGTATCAAGGTGTAGCCCATTGCAGGACTGAGTCTTTCCTGGCAACGCCTTACGATCGAAGGTTACCCCGTTCCATCGTGCGATCCCTCCGTTGGTTCCAATCCAAAGCCCCCCGTCAGATGTCACCCGTAATGCAACCACTAGATCCGATGGCAAACTATGCACATCATTGGCCACAAACATAAAGTGCTGCATGCGACCATCCGGTCGCCGTCGATAAAGCCCTCTTCTGTCTGTTGCAAACCATAGATCGCCGTCGGGCGTCTGTGCGATCGTCCACACCGTGACGCGCCTGAGCTCAGGAAACTGAGCGCTCTCCAAGAATTTGAAGGCGCGCCGTTTTGGATCCAGAACACCCACACCGCCGTCACTGAAACCGACCCATAGCGCGTTGTCGGCATCGACTTTTACAGCCCAGACAAAATTGTCTGTCAATCCCTCTTCCATTCGCCAGATACGGTAACTGCGCCCATCGAACCTGGCCAGACCATCGTCAGTTGCCAGCCATAGATAGCCGTTCTTATCCTCGTCAATGTCGTTGACTGTATTGGAAGGTAGTCCATCGGCCACGGTGAGCTGGATCGGTACAGGCGTGGTTGGTACTGCCGCGCAGGCAAGCCCAGGCACCATAGTGATCCATATAATCAACCATAGTGCCGCAATGTAGCGACCGAAATCGGGACGATAACGCAGGCGTGAGATCACAAGTGCGCTGCATGTCAGCGCATCGCGCAGGGTGCGCCGTGGACGAGAAAAATTGCATCGCCTCACTTGGATGCATCCAATGCAGCACTCTCAGCGGCTTGTGCTCGTTCACTGGCCACCCTGCGTGCAGCCGCGATCGCTTCCAGCAACAGATCGGTGGTTACCGGCTTACGCAAAAATCCGTCGAAGCCTGCGGCCTGCGCCTGGGTTTCTGCTGCACTATCGGCGCGTGCGGTCACTGCAAGCAGCGGGAAGCGGTGACCGAGCTTGCGCAATTGCAATGCCAGGGCAAAGCCGTCGAGTCCTGGCAGATCCAGATCCAGCAGCGCCACATCGAAACCACCGTCCACTACTTCAGATAATGCCGCCAGACCATGCATGGCATGCACCACGCGATGGCCACGACCAATCAGCAGGCCGCTGATGACCTCAGCCACGGTGGGGTCGTCTTCCACCAGCAAAATGTGCAGTGGCTCGGCAGCAAGCGCCTGAACTCGACCAGTGGGCAGACGCGCACCAGAATGATCAATCGGCAATGGCAGATCCACGGTGAACTGAGTGCCGACGCCAAGCCGGCTGCTGACACGGATGCTGCCCTTCATCGCCACGGTGAGTTCCTGGCAGATCGCCAGCCCCAGCCCGCTGCCACGGTAACGCGAGCTGGTGCGCGCACCCTCGCCTTGTTCGAAGCGCTGAAACAACCGCTTCTGCTCTTCCGGTCCGATGCCAGGACCGGCATCGCGCACCTTGAAGCGCAGGGTGTCAGCGTGCTGGCTCAGCGTCAACGACACCTCGCCACGCTCGGTAAATTTGATCGCGTTGCCCAGCAGGTTGATCAGGATCTGACGCACCCGCGTTGCATCGCCCACGACCACCAACGGCGCGAGCAGCTGGTTGCGATACTGAAAACGCAAACCGCGCGCCTCGGCAATGGGATGCATGAAATCGGCCAGTTCCTGGGTGAGCTGTGCGGGGTCGAAGGGTTGCCGCATCAGTTCCAGCTTGCCGGCTTCGATCCGGGCCAGATCCAGTGCGTCGTTGACCAACCGCAACAGATGCGTGCCAGCATTGCGGATTGCATCAACGTGACTGCGCTGTTTGGCATTCAACGGCGTGGCCAGCAGCAACTCGCTCATCCCCAGCACGCCGGTCATGGGTGTACGCACTTCGTGGCCGAGCGTTGCAAGGAAGTGCGATTTGGCAATCGACGCCTGCTCGGCAAGCTGTTGCCGCTGTTTCGCCAGCGCCCATCCCTGTTGACGCCGCACGCGTTTCCGCCAAGCCCTTACACACAGACAAAACAACAGGATGGCTAGCGCTGCCGCAGCCAGTCGCGCAGCCTTGCTCAACCACCACGGCGGCCGCACCTCTAATTGCAACGCCGGAGCGGCGACCCAATCGCCAGCGCCAGCGCGCGCCTGCACATCGACCCGGTAATCACCCGGTGGCAGCCGCGAGATCACACGTTCGCCACTGGCACCTTGCTCCACCCAATGCTCATCGTAGCCGTTCACACGGTAACGGTAATGCATGGAGGCTGGATCGACGAACGACAACAGCCGCGCACTGATGCGCAAGTCGCGATCGCGCGCTTGCAAGACCACAAGCCCCTTATGCGGCACTGTCTGCGGACGCTCGGCATCGTTACGCCGCACCTGGACTGACTCGATCACCAGCCGCGCCGGTGGCGCCGGTGCAAACGGCTGCGATGGATCGAACAACACAATGCCGCTGGAGGTCAGCGCCAGCACTTGGCCGCTGGGTCCAATGGCCGGCGAACGCATCGAAAATTCACTATCTGGCAAGCCGTCGCGCTGACTGAATCTGCGTACCTGCGGCTGGCCACGCTTGTAAGCGAACAGGCCACGCGAGGTGGTGACCCATACCGTGTCGGCGCCGCCCAATGCCAGGCCGCGTATCTCGATCGATGGCAGACCATGCTCCTGCCCAATCCGCTCCAGCAAGCGGGCCTGCTGGCCGTCCCAACCATAGCGCTCCAACGCCCCATGACGCCCGACCCAGAATTCGCCCGGTGACACGAACGCCAGCGCATAGACTGCCTGATGGGTGGCCTTGATCACCGCGCGAAAGCGCTCGCCCTGCCAGACCCACAAACCGTCATCGACTGCGACCCAGACGCTTCCATCCGGCCGCACTGTCAGTTGCTCCACCACGGCGTTACCTTCACTGAGATCGCTGCCGAAGTGGAACGTGGCCAGCAACCGCCCATCGGCGGCACGTCGCTGTATGCCACTGTCCACGACCGATAGCCAGAACTCGCCATTGATGCCCGGCGTCATCCGTTCCACCCGATGCTTACTGTCAATAACCATTTGCATCGCAAGCTTGCGTTTCTGACCAGTGGCAGGGGTGTAACGCGTCACGCCATCACGCAGCGCAACCCACAGGCTGCCGTCCCCGGTCGGCAGCACCGACTGCACGGCCCCACCCCCTAATGCATCGCTGTGTAATACCGGTAGCAACTGGCCGTCATTACCGAGCCGGTAAATGCCTTCACCGGTCGTCACCAGAAAACTGTCGCCATCTGGGGCGGCGCTGACCAGGTGCAGACTGTCCAAGGGCTCGCCCTGGCTTTCCATAATGGTGGAGAACCGCCGCCAGTCCGGCGGCAGGTACGCGACACCTTGCGAGGTCAGCCCGAGCCATAGCCCGCCCTGGCGATCCTGCATCGCATCAATCACATCACTATGTGCGCTGAGAACGCCACTGCCACGATCCCCATCCATCACACGCAATGCGGTTTTCCCCGGCGCCACACGGAAAAACCCCTCGGCCGCACCAATCCAGTACCCACCGTGCACATCGTGCACCACGGTAGCAGCACGCAAGACATCGCTCCCTGTCCAAGGCGCGCGCTCGAGCACACCAGCGGGCGATACTTTGTACACCCCTTTGCTGGTCCCGACCCACAACGTGCCGTCGGCATCCTTGCTCAACTTGAAGACAGTCGTGCTCAGCCGGTCTGGCGCGATGCGCACGAAGCGCTCGCCGTCGCGCATTACCAAACCTTTGGCGGTGCCAATCCATAGCCGACCACGCGCGTCGGTCACCATGCTCATGATGGTGTTACTGGGCAGTCCGTCCACCGCATTGGGAGTGGCACGGAACGCTGTTACCCGGCCATTTTCTTCACGCCGACATAGCCCAGCATCACTGGTGCCTATCCAGATGGCGTCCTGCGCCTGCGCCAGTGACCTGACCTGGGTGTTACACGCCTTGCTGACATCGGGAAAGGTTGTAAATGTAGTGCGTTCCGCGTTCAGCATGCTTGGGGGCGAGCCGTTGGCGCCAACCCATATGCGATCGCGATCATCGACAAACAGCGTTTCCACGTCGTTGCCGGGGATCGAAGTGGCAACATGCGGGTCGTGCTGCCACACCTGCAGGTCGATGCCGTCGTAGCGCACCAAGCCATCGCCGGTCGCCGCCCAGACATAGCCCTGCCGGTCCTGCGCCAAGCCCAGCACCATACGCGAGGGCAAACCTTCGGCGGGGCCGAACCGGCGCATGCGCGGCGTCTCGATCTGCTCCACTGCTGTCGCCTCCATGCCGATCGAAAACATCAGCATGGCCAGAAACGACAACAGCACATATTTCATTTTCATTCCTCCCCCAATCTCCGCGTGTGCGACTGCGCGCCCCTGCGTTGAAACGACACTTTAACCTGCTAGACAGCGTCGCTGGCCTCGAACAATGGCTGACAGCAGCGTTGCCAGGTCTGGCTGCGGCCACATTGGCGTGTGATCGCTGCGTTGATTGGACATGCCGCGGGTGATCGCCACACGTCACATGCAGTGTGCTGGCTGCCTGGCCTGCTTCGCAATCCATCCCATTGGGCACAACGTGCTGTTGCCCGTTGCTGCTGGCCAGTACTCGCACTGCCGTGCGCATCGTTCTACGCCTCACCGCGTTCCCCGTCCTCGTTTGCATCATCATGATCGGCCAGCACCCGCGCCAAGGCCTGCGCGAGCAGCTCGCCGGTGACCGGCTTGCGCAAAAAGCCATTGCAGCCGGCGGCCATCGCCTGCGGTTCGGCATCGGCATCGGCGCGCGCGGTGACAGCCACGATCGGAAAGCGTACGGCGCGCGCGCGCAACTGGACCACCAGCGCAACGCCGTCCATACCCGGCAGATCCAAATCGCATAACCCTGCATCGAAACTGCGCGTACTCACCTCGGCCAGTGCTGCAAGACCATGCAACACATGGGTGACATGATGCCCACGGGTTTGCAGCAAGCCAACGATTACCTGAGCCACAGTCGCGTCGTCTTCGACCAGCAGTAGCTGTAGCGGCGTCTGCTCGTGCAATGAGGGAGCACGCACCACCGAGGGCGCCACTGCGGGTAGCATCGCCACCCAGTGCAGCGGCAGTTCGACCACGAAACACGCACCATGCCCCAACTCACTGCTGACCGTCACTGAGCCGTCCATCGCCGCTGCAAGCTCGCGGCAGATCGCCAGCCCCAGACCACTGCCGCCGTGTCGCGCCAGCGTGAGTGCGCCTTCGGCCTGCTCGAAACGCTGAAACAGGCGTCCACGTTGCTCGGTGCTCATGCCCGGCCCGGTGTCGCGCACCTCGACACGGATGCCTTGCTGTGTGTGCTGCGACAGCACCGCAACGCGCAGGTGTACGCTACCGCGCTCGGTGAACTTGACGGCGTTGAACAGCAGATTCAGCAGAATCTGCTGCACGCGGCTGGCATCGCCATGCAATGCCGGCGGCAACGCATGATCAAGGTCGCACGCGAAGGCCAGCTGTTTCTGCTCGGCACTCGGACGCACCAATTCGACCACTTGCTCCACTAACTGGCGCAGGTCGAAATCGCGATACTCCAATGGCAATTTGCCTGCCTCGATCCGGGCCAGATCCAACGCATCGTTGACCAGGCGCAGCAGGTGCTTGCCCGCCAACTGGATGGCACTCGCATAGCCGTGCTGACGGCCATCCAGAGTGGTTTGCAGCAGTAACTCACTCATGCCCAATACACCCGTCATCGGAGTACGCACCTCGTGACCCAACGTTGCCAGAAAGCGCGTCTTGGCCAGCGACGCTTGCTCGGCCAACTCGCGTTTGTGCTGCGCCAGCTGCCATTGCGCACGCATGCGGAAACGTCGGCGGTAAGCGGCAGCCAGCAAGACGCTTAACAGCAGTGCCGACAAACAGATCAGCGCGATACCGCTGTTGCTGCGCCACCAGGGCGGCCTGACCGAAAACGTCAGCGAGCGGATCTGCGAGCGATTGCCCAACGCGTCGATCCCCTGTACCGCCAACGCATAGTTGCCAGCAGGCAGGCTGGCGAATTCGCGAATGCCCGTGAAGCCTGCGGTCTGCCAGTGCGTGTCGAAGCCTTTCAGGAAGCTGCGATACCGATTGGAAAGTGGGTCTCTGTAAGACAACAAGCGGCTGACGATCTGCAACTGGCGATCCTCCGGGCCCAGTTGGAACGGGCGATCCGTGGGCAAGGCGATACGGACGCCATTGCGCAACACGCTGAGATGTTCCAGCCGCAACGCCGGGACGAGGGGCGCAACGTCCGGCATTGAGGTATCCAGCAACACATTAGAGCCATCGCTGGTTGCACCAATCAAGGTATCGCCGGACATCAACATGCAGTGCTGAACGAACTCCTGACTGGTCAAACCATCGCGCGTGCCGATATTGCGCACCCGGGCAGGATTCACCGAGGGGTCGATCCGCCAGAGTCCGCGCAAACTGGAAATCCAGACACGGCCACGCGGGTCGATCTTCATGGCCGAAGCGTCAAAGCTGCTCAGCCCATCGGCTTGGCCTATTCGACGCACCAGCTTCCAGCGGTCCGCGGCCTTCTGCCATTGCTCTGCACCCGAGCTGCGATACATCCAGACCGTCCCCGCAGACTGGCTGGCAAATGCATGGATCGCCTCCCCGTCAAGGCCCGCCACCGGCACGAACCGGTGCGATGCGTCGTCCCAAGCGAACATCCCGCCATCGCCAGCCGCCCAAATACGTCCGTCGGGGCCATTGTCCAGCTGCTGGATCCTGATCGAACGCAACCCATGCAGGTCTTGCTGGGTAATGCGCTGCAATACCTTGCCAGTGCGCAGATCGCGCTGCTGCACCATATCGAGAAAAGTCATCCACACCGTATCGCCATGCTCGGTGATCCATTCCGCCGGCGACATCGCCGACGCCGGCTCGAGACTACTTGGCGGCCAATGAATGAATTCGCCGGTGCGCAGGTCCACCCGCGAAAGGTCATAACTCAAATTCCCAAGCCATACGCGTTGCAGGCGATCTTCCAGCGCCGACACCAACTCCATCCCCTTAAGTTCCGGCGACTGCACACCTGTTTGAAATGTCTCGCCCGTGCTCGGATCCAACCGCAACAGCTGGCCTTGCGCATCGACCTGCCATAAGCCCCCTGAGCGCGTGGCAGCCGCCAGATTGCAGTAAATTGCATCGCCCGTGGGCACGCTTGGCTTGAGCACCGCAGTGCGTTTCCAGTCGGCGGGCAGGTAACCCAGGCCGGTGCCATGCATAGGCACCCAGAGTCCGCCATCGGCAGCAGCCATCACGCCGACCACGTTGCGACGCGACAACGGCCCATCTCCGCTCAAAGCAGGCACTGGCGGACGCGCGCCGCGGGTGCGCCACAAGCCGCGTGCGCTACCCAGCCAGAACTCGCCATCCGGCGCCGCCACTGCAGCCCAGAATTCATTGCCGGACGCAAACATCGTTGACCAGGCAAGCGGCTGCCACCGACCGTCAGCCAGCAGCACATGCAGACCCGATTCGCTGCCCATCCATAACCGGTCGCCGGTCCACTGCAAACCCAAGATGGCCGACTCCCGATTCGGTTCGTCCGGTATGTATTTGCGGTGCAGCTGTTTACCGTCGTAATAAGCCAAACCATTGGTCGTGCCGATCCACAAGCGGTGCTGGTTATCCACCGCCAGACTCATGACCATGGCCTGATCCAGCGCACCGTCAAGCTCGCCCAGATTCACCGACGACATGTGCCCAGCGGCATCGATGCGCACCAGGGCACCGGTGGAGGTGCCGGCCCAAATAGCGCCATCGAATGCAGCAATGCTGTAGATCTCGCCGTTCTTCAGCAGCGGGTAGTCGGCAGCGCGGTAGTGACGAAAGCGGCTGCGAGCGGCATCCATCACGCTGAGCGTGTCGCTGCACCCCACCCAGACCCGGTCCTGCGTATCGATATGGAGTGCCTGCGGCGCGTTGCACGGCAAGGATGCAGGGTCGACCGGATCGTAACGCCAAGTCTTGAATTCTGCTCCGTCATAACGCACCAGGCCGTCTAATGTGGCAAGCCAAAGGTAGCCGGTGCGATCCTGGGCGATGGCAACCACCATGGTCGAAGGCAATCCGTCGCTGGGCCCCATAATCCGAAAGCGCGGCACTTCCGGGATCGTTGCAGCACACGGCCAAATCACCACGAACAAGGCCAGCGCCACGATGAGCACACGCATTTGGGAGTCCCTTCCATGTCCAACCGGCATGCTCGCAACGGATTGTTGTGAACGCAAGCCAAGCGCGCGTTGCCGGGATGTGGCTAGAATCGGCCTTATGACGATGCTCGCCCGCCTATTGGCGTACAGCGCCCTGGTCGCAACCAGCCTTGCAGCCTCTGCTGCACCGGTGCGCTACGCACTGGATCCAGTACATACCCGGGTGCTGTTTACGGTGGAACATGCCGGCTTTTCGAAGGCATTGGGCACCGTTTCCGGGAGTACGGGGACGTTGATCTTCGACCCCGACGACTGGGCCGCCGCCCGGCTGGACGTCACAGTCCCCCTGCGCCGCGCCGACCTGGGCGATGCCAAGTGGAACGAAGCCATGCTGGCTCGCAACCTATTGGACGCCGAACGGTTTCCTGACGCGCATTTTGTCTCCACGCACGTGGAAGCCAGCGACAAGAACCACGCCAAGGTCACCGGTCAGCTGACCCTGCACGGGGTCACACGTCCAGTCACACTGGAAGTGACCCTCAACGCACTCAAACGCCACCCGCTTCCACCGTTTCGTCGTACCGCCGGTTTCTCTGCCAGCGCGACGCTGAGCCGTGCGGACTTCGGCATCACTGCATGGACTTCGATGATCGGCGACAACGTGGAGTTGCGCATCGAAGCCGAGGCCGTGCGCGAACGCCGCGCCGACGAGGATGCGGCAGAGCCACAGACTTCCCCGGCCGCACCTGCCATCCAGCACGCAGCCGTCCACCCGGACGCGGGAACATGAGCCTGAAGAACGTCGAACGCTGGGGTGGTGTGAGCCAGACCCTGCACTGGTTGATCGCGCTGATGATCCTGGTACTGGGCATCGTCGGTCTGAGCATGGGCGAGCTACCCAAAACACCGAGGTATTTCTGGGTCTACACAGCGCACAAGTCGGTGGGTCTGACGGTCCTGGCCTTGGTCATCGTGCGGCTGGGTTGGCGCATGTACGCGGGCGCACCGCCGCCGATCCCCGGCACGCCGCGATGGCAGCAACGCATCGCCGGGTTTACCCATTGGCTGCTGTACGCCATGCTTTTTGCCATGCCACTGTCGGGTTGGCTGTACGATTCCACTAGCGGCCTGCGGCCCTTGCGCTGGTTCGGCCTGTTCAATGTGCCCAAGCTCAGCCCGCCAGACGAACAACTGCGCGCCATCGCGCACGTCATCCACACGCGGGGCTTCTGGTTGCTGATTGCCGTAGTGCTGGTGCATGCCGGCGCTGCGTTCTACCACCACGTGTTCCAACGTGACGCCACCTTGGTGCGGATGTTGCCGCGTGGCTGGCGCTCTCCCAACCCATGAGGATGTCCCATGTCGTCCAAGCTGTTTGCCTCTGCGCTGCTGGTCGCTGCCTTGCTGGTTGCCACGTTCCCTGCCACGCCGCTGTTCGCTGCCGATTACGTCAAGGCGCCTGGCTCGCGTCTGGTGTTTGCCAGCAAGTACGACGGCGAAGTGTTCACCGGTAACTTCACCGCCTTCGACACCACGCTGAGCTTTGATCCGGCCAACTTGAGGGGCGCCAGGCTCGACGTGCGCATTTCCCTGGCAAGCGCAGTCAGCGGCAACAGCGACCGCGACTCCACCCTGCATGGCCCGGACTTCTTCAACGTGGCCAAGTTCGCTACCGCGCGCTACCGCGCCAACACGTTCCGTGCCCTGGGAGGCAATCGCTATGCTGCCGATGGCACCCTGGAATTGCGCGGAGTCAGCAAGCCCGTCACGCTGACCTTCACCTGGACGCCCGGCGCGCAGCCAGTGCTGACCGGCAAGGCTGTGGTCAAGCGGCTGGAATTCGGGGTGGGCGGCGGCGACTGGGCCGACACCAAGACCATTCCAAACGAAACCGCGATCAGTACCAAGGTCGTGTTGAAGGCGAAATGACGCCACAGGCGGCAAGCAGACGCATCCACTGAGCGGCCGATGAGCTCGTCGGCAACGTTTGGCAACTCGAACACCAGTACCCGCAAGATCACCTCCCCCGGATGCTCACGCACCTGCTGCAGGATCATCGCGGTCTTCGCCTGCGGGGATGCACGGGTAGATTGCACGACCGCGACGAGCTGCTGCGCTGCGGCTGTCGACACGTATCTACAGCGTGATCAATCCCATGCGCGTGACCACGTCACTGCATCTGCTCACTTCTGCCGCAACACAAGAGAACCGCCAGCATGATCGCCGGCGGTTCGATCCTGCTCCAGCACAGCAGCCATCAGAAGTTGGCGCGGAACTGTCCGCCCACGATGCGCGGGTCGTTGATGAAGCCAGTCAGGTTATTGAAGTCGATCGCACCGGTCACACGGATCTGATTGGTGCAGTTGCGGCAGAACACCGACACCTCGTACGCACCCGCACCCCAGTTGTAGCCGATCTTGGCACCGCCTTCGACCAGCGGCTGGCTGGTGAATTCCTTGGAGTCGTACAGGAAGAAGCTCACTTGGCTGCGGTACGACCAGTCGGTATAGAAGAACAGTTCCCCGTCGTTGCCCATGGGGATGCCGTAACGCAGGGTCGCGTTCGCCATCCACTTCGCCGCCTGCGGCAAGTCGTTGCCGTCGATCAGCGCGCGCCCGGCTGCATTGATGGGATCGGTGACTGTGCAGGTGCGGCACAGGCCCACCGACAGGTTCGGGTCGTCGATGCGGGTCCAGTTGTAGGCGCCGCCAGCGGTAATGCGCAGGTTCTGGGTGAGCAATGCTTCGAGATCGAATTCCGCGCCGCGGGCCTTGGTCTTATCGGCGTTGAGCAGACGCACGTTGTTGGACGCCCCACCCACGGCAGTGAGCTGCTGGTTTTTCACCCGGAAATCGTAAACGTCCATGCTCAGGCGCGCGCGGTTGTCGAACAGGTCAGACTTGATGCCGACCTCGAACGAATCCACCGTTTCCAGCTCTGCCACGGTCAGCGGCGCAGTACCCGAGGGCACGCCAAAGCTGGCGCCGCGAAAGCCGCGTGCGGCACGTGCATATGCATTGATGTCGTCGTTAAAGGAGAAGGTAGCCGCCAGATCGCCGGTAACCTTGGCGTTGTCGGTCTGGCCGCTGGACGGCTCGACAAGCGTGACGCGGTCCAGCGCCAGCACGTCGAATGTCTTCTTGTCGTCGGTGTAGCGAATGCCGGCGCGCAGGTTCAATCGGTCGTTAGCCGCGTAGTTCACCGAGCCGAACGCCGCCCAGGAGGTATTGCGCTGGCGGGTCCGTTGGTCACTGGCCAGATCGCCGCCGCTGAGGGTGTTGTAGGTGTCGTTTTCGCCTTCCACATCGTCGTGGAAGTAGTACAGGCCAGCTTGCCAGTTGAGCGGGCCTGTGTTCTGCGATTGGGCGCGTACTTCCTGGCTGTACTGATCCAGGCGCTTGATGCCGCCAGCAGTTTCCACCGGGAACGGAATCACGCCCGGCCCGGAAGGCGGTGCGAACACCGCGCCGAAACCGCCGTCGATGTCGCCGCGGCTGTAGTACTTGCCGATGCCTTCGTATGCGGTGATCGCGTGCAGCGCGATATCTCCCAGATCCCAGGCCAGGTTGGCGCTGCCGCCGTATGTCTGCAGTTGCTGGCGGTTGGCGCCATCGATAAAGGATCTCTCCGGATCAAAACCATCCACCAGCCGATTGGTACCGGGCTGGATGATATTGGCGCGGAACAGCCGCGCGGTGCCGTCCAGATGGCGCGCATGCGCATTGAACAACGCGCTGAAATCGTCGCTGGCCTGGTACAGCAACTGCAGCCGCACGGCCGAATCAAGATAGCCTTCCAGATCGCGACCGTCGCGATTTTTTACCCAATTGTCGCGGCGCTGGCCCAACGTGGACAGGCGCGCTGCCCAATGGTCGCCCATGGCAATGCTCAGGCCGCTTTCCAGGGTCATGGTGCCGTAAGTGCCGTACGACAGACTCGCGTAGCCATCATTGGTACCGATGGTCGGCTTGACCGAGTTGAACTTGACCACGCCAGCGGGAGTATTGCGACCGAACAAGGTGCCCTGAGGGCCGCGCAGTACTTCCAGGCCTTCCAGATCGAATATCGGGAAGCCTTTCAAAAATGCGTTTTCCTGCACCACCTCGTCATAGATCAACGACACCGGCTGCGAGCTGTAGATGTTGAAGTCGGTATTACCGTAGCCACGGATGTAGACGCGCGGGAACACACGCCCGTTGGACGATTCGATGTTCAGGCTGGGCGCCTTGCCCGCCAGCACGCGGATATCCGAGCCGCTGGTGGAGATGGTCTGCAGAAATTCCGGGCGCAGTACCGAGGCGGAGACAGGAACGTCCTTGGAGTCTTCCGAACGACGCTCCACCGTGACCTTGACCGCCTCCAGACGCACAACACCCTCGTCGCTGGGCGTCTGCTGGGCGGCGGCATTAAACGGAAAACACGAAAAGACGGCAATGGCGAGCGCGCTGATCTTGAGCGACCGGCTGACGAACATGTGGAAAACTCCGGATTCTGGTGGCAGGGCGGCAAGGTCGATGTGCCGCAGCGCGACAGAATAAACACGATCTACCCAAATATGGCGTGGAACGAACGAAAAATTTGCCAGACCGTGAAAAAGCATCTCGATGAGAGCGATTCACGACACGTCGCGTGCAGTGGTCAGTTGAACGTGGACGTTGCATAGCAACCGCCGTGGACGCCTGGTACATGGCGACTCCAAGCACGGACCGAGTCCTCCCGGCGGCAGCGCGGTCATTTGGTTGGCCGCTGTTCGTGCAACGCGCCGATGCGTGCATTCTCAAGGACCGCCAGCCGGCGCTCGCACGAGCGCCAGCTGTGCGAGCGCCCACGAACGGCAAGTGCCCGATCTCCGGCCGATCGATGCGGCCCATTCATTCCACCACTGGAACCCGCACCCAGCCTTCCATCAGCACACGCGCACTGCGGCTCATCAATACCTTGGTCACCTGCCACTGCCCATCGATCACTACAGCCTCGGCGCCTACCCGCAAGGTACCGGACGGATGCCCGAAGCGCACAGCCGAGCGCGCCCTACCGCCGGCAGCCAGATTGACCAGCGTACCCGGCACCGCCGCCGCAGCGCCGATCGCCACCGCCGCAGTCCCCATCATGGCGTGATGCAACTTGCCCATCGACATCGCGCGCACGAGCAGATCGATCTGGCCGGCATGCACCGGCTTGCCGCTGGATGCGGTGTAGTCGGCTGGCGGTGCCACGAAAGCGATCTTGGGTGTGTGCTGCCGTGTCGCCGCATCGTCCACCTTTTCAATCAAACCCATCCGCACAGCGCCGTACGCGCGCAATGTTTCGAACATTGTCAAAGCAGATGCGTTGCCATTGATGGCATCCTGTAACTCGGTACCTGTGTAGCCAAGATCGCGTGCATTGACAAAGATGGTTGGAATGCCTGCATTGATCAGCGTGGCATCAAGGGTACCCAGCCCGGGGATTTCCAATTGATCGATAAGATTGCCGGTAGGAAACATCGCGCCGCCCCCTTTTTCGGCATCGTCGGCCGGGCCGAGAAATTCCAGCTGCACCTCGGCAGCCGGAAATGTCACGCCATCCAGCTCGAAGTCGCCCGTCTCCTGCACCATCCCATCAGTCATGGGCACATGCGCGATGATGGTCTTGCCGATATTGGCCTGCCAGATCCGCACCGTCGCCACGCCATCGCGCGGCACGCGCGCGGGATCAACCAGGCCGTTGGCAATCGCGAACGGCCCCACCGCCGCCGATAGATTGCCGCAGTTGCCGCTCCAATCCACAAAGGCGCTATCGATGGCGACCTGTCCGAACAGATAGTCCACGTCATGCCCATCTCGCGTGCTGGCCGAAACGATCACGCTCTTGCTGGTGCTCGATGTCGCCCCGCCCATGCCATCGATGTGTTTGGCATACGAATCCGGGCTACCGATCACCCGCAACAGCAACGCATCGCGCGCAGCGCCTGGGTGCTGCGCGGCCGCTGGCAAATCCTGCAAACGGAAAAACACGCCCTTGCTGGTGCCACCACGCAGATAGGTGGCGCGGATGCGGAGTTGAGGAAGATGCGGCATGAAACCTCGGTCAGCTGAATGATGAAGTAGCGACGATCAGAGCAGTTCACAGCTGTTTCAATTCGCGCTGGCTTCCAGAAAATCCTGCGCAAACCGCTGCAACACACCACCTGCCTGGTAAATGGACACCTCCTCTGCCGTGTCCAGACGGCATGTCACCGGCACGTGTAATTGCTCGCCGTTACGACGCTGGATCAACAACGTCAGCGTGGCGCCAGCAGTGGGTTCGCCCAACACGTCGAAGAGCTCGGTACCGTCGATGCATAACGTCTTGCGATCGGTGCCCGGCTTGAACTCCACCGGCAGCACACCCATGCCAATCAAGTTGGTGCGGTGAATCCGCTCGAAGCCTTCAGCGACAATCACTTCCACACCCGCAAGCCGCACCCCCTTGGCCGCCCAGTCGCGGGAGGAACCCTGGCCGTAGTCAGTGCCGGCAATAATAATCAACGGCTGCTTGCGGGCCATATAGGTTTCGATCGTTTCCCACATACGCAGCACTTGGCCTTCCGGCTCCAGACGCGCCAGCGAGCCAGCGATGACTTGTCCATCGACAACCGCCATTTCGTTGATCAATTCGGGATTGGCAAATGTGGCGCGCTGTGCGGTGAGGTGATCACCGCGATGGGTCGCATAGGAGTTGAAGTCGTCCTCCGGCACGCCCATCTGCACCAGATAGTCCGCAGCCGCACTCCCGGCCATGATCGCGTTCGATGGCGACAGATGGTCGGTGGTGATGTTGTCGCCCAATACAGCCAACGGGCGCATGCCGCGCAGCGAACGCGCGCCGGCCAACGCACCCTCCCAATACGGCGGGCGACGAATATAGGTGCTGGTCGGGCGCCAGTCATATAATGGGCTGACCTTGCTCCCCTGCACCACACTGCGCTTGAACATCGGATCGTAAACGCTGCGGAAGTGTTCCGGCTTGACGCTACGCGCCACCACCGCATCAATCTCGGCATCGCTGGGCCATAGGTCCTTGAGCGTCACCGGTGCACCATGGGCATCGATGCCAAGTACATCCTTTTCGATATCGAAGCGCACCGTACCAGCAATGGCATAGGCAATCACCAATGGCGGCGATGCGAGGAACGCCTGCTTGGCATACGGGTGAATGCGCCCGTCGAAATTGCGGTTACCCGACAACACCGCAGCGGTATACAGGTCGCGATCAATAATCTCCTGCTGGATCGTCGGATCCAGTGCACCACTCATACCATTACACGTAGTGCACGCAAACGCCACGATGCCGAAGCCCAACTGTTCCAGTTCGCTCAATAAACCGGCTTGCTCCAGATATAGCTGCACCGCCTTGGAACCTGGCGCCAGCGAGGTTTTCACCCAAGGCTTGCGGCTCAAACCGCGCGCATTGGCATTACGCGCCAATAGGCCGGCGGCGATCACATTACGCGGGTTTGAAGTATTGGTGCAGGAGGTGATAGCCGCGATGATGACCGCGCCATCTGGCATTTGTCCGGGCACCTGCTCCCACGCTCCGGCAATACCGCGCTCGGTCAGGTCGGTGGTCGCCAGACGTTTATGCGGACTGGAAGGCCCTGCCATATTACGCACGACACACGAAAGATCGAAGTGCAGTACGCGCTCGTACTGCGCAGTTGCCAGATCGTCGGCCCACAAACCGGTTTGCCGCGCATAGGTCTCCACCAGCGCCACCTGTGCGTCTTCGCGTCCGGTCAGACGAAGGTAATCGATGGTCTGTTGGTCGATATAAAACATCGCCGCTGTCGCCCCAAATTCCGGCGTCATATTGGAAATGGTCGCTCGATCACCGATGGTCAGCGCACGCGCGCCATCGCCGTAAAACTCCAGATAAGCGCCGACCACGCGTTGGGCACGCAGGAATTGGGTCAATGCCAGCACGATATCGGTCGCAGTGATGCCAGGCGCCGAGTGACCGGTCAATTCCACACCGATGATGTCCGGCAAACGCATCCACGAGGCGCGCCCCAGCATCACGTTTTCCGCCTCCAATCCGCCGACACCCACCGCGATCACACCCAGTGCATCCACATGCGGCGTGTGACTGTCGGTGCCAACGCAGGTGTCCGGAAACGCCACACCATCCAGCGTGTAGATCACCGGCGACATTTTTTCCAGATTGATCTGATGCATGATCCCGTTTCCCGGCGGAATCACCTCCATATTCTCGAACGCCTGCTTGGACCATTCGATGAAGTGGAAGCGGTCGGCATTGCGGCGATCCTCCACGCGGCGATTTTTGGCGAAGGCCTGCTTGTCGAAACCTGCGTACTCCACCGCTAGCGAGTGGTCGACGATCAGCTGCACCGGCACCACCGGATTGACCTGCGTCGGGTCACCGCCCTGCTCGGCAATCGCATCGCGCAAGCCTGCAAGGTCCACAAGTGCGGTCTGACCCAGGATGTCGTGGCAGACCACACGCGCCGGGAACCAGGGGAAATCCAGCTCACGCTTGCGTTCGATCAACTGCCGCAGGTAGGCCTCCAGCAGTTGCGGCTCCGCACGCCGCACAAGGTTTTCGGCATGCACGCGTGCGGCGTATGGCAATCTTGCATACGCTCCGGGCTGCAGCGCATCGACCGCGGCGCGCGCATCGAAGTAATCCCACGATGTGCCAGGCAAGGGCTTGCGATATTGACTATTCATGGCTGACGCTATCGAAGTGGCGCGGGGAATCGGGAACCGGAAATCAGCAATTGGACTAAGAGCGGCTAACAACACGTAGCGAGCAGCTGTCAGGTGGGCGCGGACGGCGCGCAGTAACCGGAGTGTACGCGTGGTACATGAGGATTCCGAGC
>Ga0207791_1000150_pt1 | contig 19258 bp, 15 predicted proteins | sample HigsolmetaGSP16D_FD_184844 | JGI IMG/M metagenome (GOLD analysis project Ga0207791, IMG submission 184844) | High solid enriched microbial communities from the Joint BioEnergy Institute, USA - SP1-6-D (SPAdes) | ecosystem: Engineered > Bioreactor > SSF (Solid state fermentation) > Aerobic >...
CTGGGTGTTCCGGCAGCGCACGCTGATGGCCGACGGCGGCTTCCCCACCGGGCCCAGCGCAGCATTCGAACTGGATTACCAGCTCGGTTTGATCGAGCGTTATGGGCTAGCCTGCATTCGTCATCTCGCAGAACCTATGCTGATTGCATCGGCCACGCCGCAGCACGATGATCAAGACGAACGGCTAGCCATCGCACGTCATCTCACTGCACGAGGTTACGTGGACGCCGTGGTGCACAGCACTGGACCCGGTCGGCATGCGGTGGACTACCGCCATGCGCAGCAACCGTTGGTCAGCATCCTGGTGCTGGTCGATGGTCGCCTGCCGCAGGTGCAGCGCTGCCTCGAAAGCATCCTGGCCAACACTGCCTACCCGCATTACGAGGTGCTGCTGCTGGATCGCGACAGCACCGAGCCAGATCTGCGCGACTGGCTGGCCGGCATTGACAACCTTGGCATGCAACAGATTCGCGTGCTGCGCTTTGCCGCCGAACACTCGCGCCAGGCGGTGTGCAACGCGGCGGTGGAGCACGCACGCGGGGAGGTGTTGGTGTGGCTGGCCGCTGGCACGGCAGTGATGAAGGCCGATTGGCTGGATCAGTTGCTCAACCACGCGCTGCGACCGGAGGTCGGTACGGTGGCCGGCAAGTTGTTACGTGGCGATGGCACTGTGCACCACGCTGGAATGCTTTTGGGCCTTGGGGCACCGGCAACACGCGCGTTTGAAGGCGCGGCCTTCGATGAGTCGGGCTATTTGCAGCGCCTGCAACTGGATCAGAACTACAGCGCATTGAGCGGCGAATGCCTGATGGTGCTGCGCCAGCTATTTGTGGACGCTGGTGGCTTCGAACTGGAGCCAGCGCTGGCGCAGTGGAGCGATGTCGATCTGTGCCTGCGCTTGCAACAAGCCGGCTATCTCAATGTCTTTGCGGCGCGCGCGCAGCTGCTGATCGACCCGCCCGTTGCCACAACCGCCACCGCGTGGGAGGAAGATGCAATGTACGCGCGGTGGCTACCGGTGATGGCCAACGACCCAGCCTACAACCCGGGGTTTTCGCTGGACCCGGGTGCCGGCTTCCAGCTGGCCGACCCGCGCGCGAGCTGGCGGCCCTTGCAGTCGTGGCGACCGCTGCCGCGCGTGCTGGCGCTGCCGGCCGATGTCGAAGGCTGCGGCCACTACCGGGTCATCCAACCCCTGCGCGCCTTGCGTGAGGCCGGGCTGGCCGAAGGCGTGTTGTTCAACGGCTACCTGGAGATCAGCGAGTTGGTGCGTCAGGATCCGGACGTGGTGATCCTGCAGCGCCAGGTCGGCGAGGCGCGGCTGGAGGCGATGCGGCGGATGAAGGCACTGTCGCGCGCGTTCAAGATCTACGAACTGGACGATTACCTGCCCAATCTGCCGCTGAAGAATGCGCATCGCGAGCACATGCCCAAGGATATTCTCAAGACGGTGCGGCGCGGGCTGGGTATGGTGGACCGCTTTGTCGTCTCCACTTCCGCCTTGGCCGAAGCCTTTGCCGGACTGCACAACGATATCCGCATCGTCGAAAACCGCCTGCCAGCGCATTGGTGGGAGCAACCAGCGGCGCAGGCCGAGCGCCGGGGTAGCAAGCCGCGCATCGGCTGGGCCGGTGGCGCCAGCCATGCCGGCGATCTGGAACTGATCGCCGATGTGGTGCGGGAGTTGGCCGACGAAGTCGAATGGGTGTTCATGGGGATGTACCCGTTCGCGCTGCGCCAGCACATCCACCATTTCCAGCCCGGCGTGCCGATCGATAAGTACCCGGCCACGCTGGCGTCGCTGGATCTGGATCTGGCGCTGGCACCGGTGGAGCAGAACCTGTTCAACGCCTGTAAAAGCAATCTGCGCCTGCTCGAGTACGGCGCCTGCGGGTATCCGGTGATCGCCAGCGACGTGCGCTGCTATCAGGGCACGTTGCCGGTGACGCTGGTAAGAAACCGCTACCGCGACTGGATCGGCGCCATTCGCGATCACTTGGCCGACCCGGCTGCGGCGCGCGCCAAGGGAGCAGCGTTGCGGGAGGTGGTACGGCGTGACTGGATGCTGAGCGGTAGCAATCTGGACCGTTGGCGGGAGGCGTGGCTGCCGGGCTGATAAGCCAGGCTTGCCCTCTCGGCGCGTCCCATCGGAAGAAAACGCCAGGCTGTTCAATCGGGCCAAGCTGAAGTTCCGGTTCCAGCAAAAAATTGCGGCCGCTGCATCACCCGCCGCCCAGCTGCGGTCGCCCTCCCCGCTACGTGCCGGAATCACGGCGCCATTTCGGCACGGCGCTTGCATCGGTGTGGATGCCTCCCTGGCTGACCGTACCCATGAGCGACTCCGTTACCTCCATCCTCTCGCAGATCCGCAGCTACCAGACGCAGATGGGCCAAGGCCCGAAGCGCGCGGTTGAAGATGCAGCGCGCGGCAATCAGATTCAAGGGCTGGCCGGCGCACAGGGAACACCGGCCCCGCAGTCGACCAGCTTCAGCGAGACCCTGCGCGGTGCCCTCGGCAGCGTCAACGAGGCCCAACAGAAAGCCGGCGCCCTCTCCAAAGCATTCGAAATGGGCGATCCCAATGCCGATCTGGCACGGGTCATGGTCGCCTCCCAGCAGTCCCAGGTGGCTTTCCGTGCCACCGTGGAAGTTCGCAATCGTCTCGTCCAGGCTTATCAGGACGTCATGAACATGCCGCTGTAAAGGTTGACGACACATGGCACTCGCGCTCAGCAAAGAAAACATGGCCCAGAACGCCGAAAAGGCCGGGCAATGGTTCGACCGTGTCCGTGGCCTGCAGATCACCCGCAAGCTGACCATGATGGCGATGATCGCCCTTGCAGTTGCGGCCGGCCTGGCAGTGTTCTTCTGGTCGCAAAAGCCCGGCTATCAGTCGCTGTATACCGGCCTGGATGAAAAGGGCAATGCCGAAGCGACCGACCTGCTGCGCGCCGCGCAGATTCCTTTCAAGATCGACCAGGACACCGGCGCGATTTCGGTGCCGCAGGACCGTTTGTACGACGCCCGCCTGAAGCTGGCTGGCTCGGGCCTCACCGGCAAGGAAACCGGCGGCGGTTTCGAGCTGATGGAAAAGGATCCAGGCTTCGGTGTCAGTCAGTTCGTGGAAAACGCCCGCTACCAGCATGCGCTGGAAACCGAGCTCTCGCGCACCATCGGCACGCTGCGCCCGGTGCGCGAAGCCCGTGTGCATCTGGCCATTCCCAAGCCCAGCGCCTTCACCCGCCAACGTGATGTGTCCAGCGCATCGGTGGTGCTGGAATTGCGCGGCGGCCAAGGCCTGGAGCGCAACCAGGTCGATGCCATCGTCAACCTGGTGGCGTCCAGCATCCCAGACATGACCCCCGACCGCGTTACCGTAGTCGACCAGAGCGGCCGCATGCTCTCCATCGCAGATCCCAATAGCGACGCTGCCCAGCACGCCGCTCAGTTCGAACAGGTGCGCCGCCAGGAAAGCTCTTACAACCAGCGCATCCGCGAGTTGTTGGAACCAATGACCGGGCCAGGCCGGGTTAATCCGGAAACCAGCGTCGACATGGATTTCTCCGTCGTCGAAGAAGCCCGCGAGCTCTACAACGGCGAGCCGGCCAAGCTGCGCAGCGAGCAGGTCAACGACACCACCACCAGCGCCACCGGCCCGCAGGGGCCTCCTGGCGCCACCAGCAATAGTCCCGGCCAGCCGCCCGCCCCGGCTGCCGCAGGCGCACCGGGCACCCCGGCTGCCGCCAACGGCCAAGCCGCCGCGCCGGTCGCACCGACGGAAAGTTCCAAGAGCGCCACCCGTAACTACGAATTGGACCGAACCTTGCAACACACCCGCCAGCCAGCCGGTCGCATCAAGCGTGTCTCGGTGGCGGTGCTGCTGGACAACGTTCCGCGCCCTGGCGCCAAGGGCAAGATGGTCGAACAGCCGCTCACCGCTGCCGAGCTCACCCGTATCGAAGGTCTGGTCAAACAGGCAGTGGGCTTTGACGCGGCACGCGGCGACACGGTGTCGGTAATGAATGCCCCGTTCGTACGGGAAGCGGTGGCCGCTGAAGATGGTCCGAAGTGGTGGGACGATCCGCGCGTGCAGACTGGTATGCGCTTGCTGGTCGGTGCGGTGATCGTGCTGGCGCTACTGTTGGGCGTGGTGCGCCCCACCCTGCGTCAGCTCACCGGCGTGACCGCAGTCAAGGAAAAACAGCGCAAGGACGGCAACGATGGAACTCCGCAGAGCGCCGACCTGCGCATGGTCGACGAAGGCGACGAGCACCTGACGCACATTGGCGAGGACACCGCCAGCATCGGGGAGGCCCACACCCCGGCGATCGCCCTGCCGGACGCCTACGAAGAACGCATGCGCATTGCACGCGAAGCAGTCAAAGCCGATTCAAAACGTGTTGCACAAGTCGTCAAGGGATGGGTTGCCAGTGAAGCCTGAAACACAACCGATGACTGGCGTACAGCGCGCCGCGGTGCTGTTGCTGTCGCTTGGCGAAAGCGACGCGGCCGAAGTGCTCAAGCACATGGATCCCAAGGAGGTGCAGAAGATCGGCATCGCCATGGCCACCATGAGCGGCATCTCGCGCGATCAGGTCGAACGGGTGATGGACGCCTTCAACGACGAACTGGCGGGCAAGACCTCGCTGGGCGTTGGCGCCGACGACTACATCCGCAACGTGTTGATCCAGGCGCTGGGTGCCGACAAGGCCGGTGGCCTGATCGACCGCATCCTGCTAGGTCGCAATACGACCGGGTTGGATACGTTGAAGTGGATGGACCCACGCGCGGTTGCCGACCTAGTGCGCAACGAACACCCGCAGATCATCGCCATTGTCATGGCGCACCTGGACAGCGACCAGGCCGCCGAGGCGCTGAAGCTGCTGCCCGAGCGCACCCGTGCCGACGTGCTGCTGCGCATCGCCACCCTGGACGGTATTCCGCCCAACGCGCTGAGCGAGCTCAACGACATCATGGAGCGTCAATTTGCCGGCAACCAGAACCTGAAGTCGTCCAACGTGGGCGGTATCAAGGTGGCGGCCAACATCCTCAACTTCTTGGACACCGGCGCCGATCAGGGTGTGCTGGGCGAGATCGGCAAGATCGACGCCGACCTGGCCGGCAAGATCCAGGACTTGATGTTCGTGTTTGACAACCTGGTGGATTTGGACGACCGCGGCCTGCAAACGCTGCTGCGCGAAGTCTCCGGCGAGCGCTTGGGCCTTGCCCTGCGCGGCGCCGACGTCAAGGTGCGCGAAAAGATCACCCGCAACATGTCCCAGCGCGCGGCCGAAATCCTGCTTGAGGACATGGAAGCGCGCGGCCCGGTGCGCCTGGCCGACGTGGAAGCGGCGCAGAAAGAAATCCTCACCATCGTCCGCCGTCTGGCGGATGAAGGCGTCATCAGCTTGGGCGGCGCCGGTGCGGAGGCCATGGTATGAACGAAGTGGTCACCCGCTGGCTGGCACCGGACCTGCACCTGGCCCCGGTCGCTCCGCAAATCGAGGAGGACGAACCGATTGCGTTCGAGCCGGTACTGCGCCCGCCGACCCTGGAAGAGATCCAGGCCATCGAAGACGCCGCCCAGCAGGAAGGCTTCGCACGCGGGCATGCCGAAGGCGTTGCCCACGGCCAATCTGAAGTGCGCCGCCTGACCGCGCAGATCGACGGCATCCTGGACAATTTCACCCGCCCGCTGGCACGTCTGGAAAACGAAGTGGTCGGCGCGCTCGGCGAGTTGGCCGTGCGCATCGCCGGGCAACTGGTCGGACGCGCCTATCACGCCGACCCGCAGTTGCTGGCCGAGCTGGTCGCCGAGGCGATCGATGCAGTCGGCGGTGCCGGCCGCGAAGTCGAAGTGCGCCTGCACCCGGACGACATCACCGCGCTGCTGCCACATCTGGCGCCCAGCAGCACCACCCGCGTGGCACCGGACATGAGCCTGAGCCGCGGCGACCTACGTGTGCACGCCGAAAGCGTGCGCATCGACGGCAGTCTGGATGCACGCCTGCGCGCGGCGCTGGAGACGGTCATGCGCAACTCCGGAGCGGGCCCGTGAGCGCCCTGTTCGGTGCAACCCCGGCCGATTGGCTGGATGCACGCAATCTGCGTTTGGCCACTCGTCTGGGAGCGCTGGGCCTGGAGCCCACCGCCGGTCGCACCCTGATCCACGAAGGTATCCTGCGCCGCGCGGTCGGCCTGACGCTGGAAGCCACCGGCTGCGAAGCGCCGATGGGCGCCACCTGCAAAGTCGAAGTCGATGGCGGTTGGGTCGATGCCGAAGTGGTCGGTTTCGCCGGCGAACGGACGTACTTGATGCCCAGCGCCGAATTACACGGCCTGCTGCCAAATGCCCGCGTGGTGCCCTCGCGGCGCCGTGGCGGCGTAGAAGTGGGCGAAGGCCTGCTCGGCCGCGTCATTGACAGCGACGGCACGCCGCTGGACGGCAAGGGTCCGATTCGCGCCGAAGGCAACGTCGGCATGGCCGGCGTGTCGATCAACCCGCTGGCGCGCGAACCCATCACCACCTCGCTGGATGTCGGCGTGCGCGCCATCAACGCCATGCTGCCGATCGGCCGCGGCCAGCGCGTGGGCCTGTTCGCTGGCTCCGGCGTCGGTAAGTCAACGCTGCTTGGCATGATGACCCGCTTCACCTCTGCCGACGTGATCGTGGTCGGCCTGATTGGCGAACGTGGCCGCGAAGTACGCGATTTCGTCGAAACCACCCTTGGCGAAGAGGGCCTGCGCCGCGCCGTGGTGGTGGCCGCCCCGGCCGACCGTCCGCCGTTGGCGCGTCTGCATGGCGCCTACCGCGCCACTGCGATTGCCGAGTGGTTCCGCGACCAAGGGTTGAACGTATTGCTGCTGATGGATTCGCTGACCCGCTTCGCCCAGGCGCAGCGCGAGATCGGGCTTTCGGTGGGCGAGCCACCCACCACCCGCGGCTACCCGCCGTCGGTGTTCGCCAAATTGCCGGCACTGGTTGAACGTGCCGGCAACGGTGCCAAGGGGCGCGGCTCGATCACTGCGTTTTACACCGTGCTGACCGAAGGCGACGACCCACAAGATCCGATCGCCGACGCCGCACGCGCCATTCTGGATGGCCACATCCTGCTCTCGCGTCGGGTTGCCGACAGCGGCCTGTACCCGGCTATCGACCTTGAATCGTCGGTCAGCCGCGTCGTGCAGGATATCGCCGACGACACCTGGCGCCTGCGCATCCGCAAGCTTAAGCGGCTGCTCTCTGCCTATACCGCCAACCGCGACCTGATCGCCATCGGCGCCTATCAACGCGGCAGCGACCCGGCCACGGACGAAGCCCTGGCCCGTTGGCCGGAGATCGTCGAGTTCCTTGGCCAGGACGTGTACAAGGCATCGGTCCTGAGCGACAGTCTGGCCGCGTTGCAGCAATTAGTCGAGCCTGAGAATTAAGTCATGATGCAGTCCAAACGGATCGACCCATTGCTACGTCGCGCACAGGAACAGGAAGACCAGGTCGCCCGCGATCTGGCAGAGCGCCAGCGCACCCTGGACACTCACCGGTCGCGTCTGGAAGAACTGCGCCGCTACGCCGAGGAATACGCCAACAGCCAGATGGCCGGTACCAGCGCGGCTGCGCTGACCAACCGTCGCGCGTTCCTGGACCGCTTGGACAGCGCGGTATCGCAGCAGGCACAGACCGTGGAAAGCAACATCGCCAAGGTCGAATCCGAGCGCACTCGCCTGCTGCTCGCCAACCGTGAAAAACAGGTACTGGAGCAGTTGGCCGCCAGCTACCGCACCCAGGAAAACAAAGTGATCGAGCGCCGCGACCAGCGTGAGATGGACGACCTCGGCGCACGTCGTTCGCGCCTGGCCCGCAGACAAGACACCCACGGAGACCCCACATGACCCCTTTGTCCGCCTTCACTGCCGGCCTCGGCGCGCTTGCCGGCACCAGCAAGAAATCCAGTTACAGCGATCCATCGTCCGAACCGGACGCGGGCCAGGATCAGTTCGCGCGCATGCTCAATCCGGTCGACACGCCACCCCAGGCCCCACCACAGGCACCCGAGCGTATACCCGCCAAGCAGAGCGCGCCCAAGCCCACCCAATCCGGCCAGAATCGCAGCGACGACGACACGCACGACGATGTGGCCGGCGATACCGCCGCGCAGCCGCGTGCGCGGGACGGCGATGCCGCACCAGCCAAGTCCGGTCGCACCAAAGACACGCCAGCGCCCGAGACGAGCACCGCTGACGCTGCCAGCAAGACCAGCAAGAGCGCCAAGACCGCCACCACCACGACCGAAGACGCAACAGTAGAGGTGCCCGCCTGTGCCGATGCCGGCTGGCCGCCGCCGGGTCTGGGTGGATTCGGCATGGGGCTGCTGACGCAGGCACTGCCGGGTAGCGATGTGCTGGCTGCCGCAGCCGCTGCGCTGACAGCGAGCATAGCAGGCGCAACAGGTGCCGCACCGACAGCCACCGCAATGCCCACCGACGTCGCCGCAGCCACTGCGACCGCAAACGCAAACGCCGGCACTGTCCTGCCCCCACTGGGTGCGTTGATCCCGGTAGCCGCTGCAGGCCCCAAGGCCGCATCGACCACCGCCGTGAGCGGCGACGCTCAGACCGCCACGCTCATGAGCATGGCCGCCAAGGCGCTGCCACCAGTCGCCGACGACAGCGCGGCCCCGACAGCGCCGGACGCCCCAGCGTTCGTGCTGCCAACTGCCACTGCGCCGGCTCTCAACCGCCTGCAGGACCCGGCACCGATCTTTAGCGCCTCACCCACCCCCACCCCGGAAGTGGGCAGCGACAACTTCGACGACGCCATTGGCGCACGCCTGAGCTGGCTGGCCGATCAGAAGATCGGCCACGCCCACATCAAGGTGACGCCGAACGAGATGGGCCCGGTCGAGGTGCGCTTGCATCTGGACGGCGACAAAGTCAACGCCAGCTTCACCGCCGCCAACGCCGAGACCCGCCAGGCGCTGGAACAAAGCCTGCCGCGGCTACGCGACATGCTGGGTCAAAACGGATTCCAGCTCGGCCAGGCCGATGTTGGACAACAACAGCGCAATGCGTCCGGCAATCGCCAGGGCGGCAATGACAATGACAACGGCAATGACAGTGGACTCACGCTGGAGGGCGGCCCAGCCGTCGGAATTCCGTCGGTACTGTCACGTCAGCGTGGATTGCTGGACGCCTACGCCTGAGTCAATACGCAGGGCACGCCCCGGCGCGGCTGAACATCGCGCCCGGACCGGTTGTCGATACTCCCCTTCCACCCTCGCAGCACAAGGCTTGCGGGGGTTTGTTCAGTCTGCGCGCCGCCTGCGCCAGGAAATCGACGCGATTTTGGCATGCCAATTGCTATGACAGGCTGAGCATTCCCCTGGAGCACATCGTGGCAGCGGCCGAAAAATCCAAGAAGACCGAAGACAAAGACGACACCGGCCAGAACAAGAAGGGCGGCAAAAAGCTCATCCTGCTGGTCGCTATCGGTGTCGTGGTGTTGGCAGCCGCTGGCGGCGGCGCCTGGTTTTTCTTCGGCCACAAGGACGATGGGAAAGGCGGCAAGCACGCCGCACCCAAGGTGGCGGAAGTGCCCAAACCGGCGCAGTATTTCCCAATGGACCCGGCGATTGTGGTCAACCTCGCCGATCCCGGCGACGGCCCGCAGTATCTGCAGGTCGAGGTGCAGCTGGTCACCCGCGACCCGGAAGCACTCAAGCGCATTACCGAGAACGCCCCAGCCATCCGCGCACACCTGCTGATGCTGCTGTCGCAGGTCAAGGCCACCGACGTCGCCGACCTGGCCGGCAAGCAGAAGCTGCAAAAATCTGCGCTGGCCGAAGTACAGAAAGTCATGACCAGCGAGACCGGCGACAAGTGCGTGGAAGCATTGCTGTTCACCAGTTTCGTTACCCAGTAAGGCCTGCCCATGAGCGTCAGTGATCTGCTTTCCCAAGACGAGATCGATGCCCTGTTGCATGGCGTGGATTCGGGCGCGGTCAACACCGAGTCGGACGCCGAACCCGGCGAGGCCCGTCAATACGATCTGTCCAGCCAGGACCGCATCATCCGTGGGCGCATGCCGACCCTGGAGATGGTCAACGAGCGCTTCGCGCGGCTGTGGCGCATCGGCCTGTTCAATCTGATCCGGCGCTCGGCCGATATGTCGGTGCGCGGCATCGACCTGGTCAAGTTCAACGAGTACATGCACTCGCTGTATGTGCCGACCAATCTCAACCTGATCCGCTTCAAGCCGCTGCGCGGCACTGGCCTGGTCGTGTTCGAACCGACGCTGGTATTCACCGTGGTGGACAATTTCTTCGGCGGCGACGGCCGTTACCACACCCGTATCGAAGGCCGCGAATTCACCGCCACCGAAATGCGCGTGGTGCAACTGATGCTCAAGCAGACCTTCGCCGATTTGAAGGAAGCCTGGGCACCGGTGATGGATGTGGACTTGGAGTACATCAATTCGGAGATCAACCCGCACTTCGCCAACATCGTCACTCCACGCGAGTACGTGGTGGTATGCCGCTTCCATGTAGAGCTGGAAGGCGGTGGCGGCGAGATCCACATTACCCTGCCGTATTCGATGCTGGAGCCAATCCGCGAACTGCTCGATGCCGGGATCCAGAGCGACCGCAACGACCGCGACGACTCGTGGAACGTGATGCTGCGCGAGCAGCTGAACACCGCAGAAGTTACCCTGTCCAGCGTACTGGCCAGCAAGCGCATGAGCCTGCGCCAGCTCACCGGGTTGAAGATCGGCGACATCCTGCCGATCGACCTGCCCGCGCAAGTGCCGCTATGCGTGGAAGAAATTCCATTATTTACAGGCGAATTCGGCGTCTCCAATGGCAACAACGCCATCAAGATCACCGCCATACGCCCGCCCGGCGTGCAAGCTCCACGCGCCGTTCCTTCCCAGGACTCAAGCACATGACGAATTCCGACATCCTCGACGCCTCGCCTGCCACCTTCGAAAGCCTACAGGCCGAGCCCGACCAAAATGCAGCCGAGCTCAACCTGGACGTCATCCTGGACGTACCGGTCACCCTTTCGCTGGAAGTGGGCCGCGCGCGCATTCCCATCCGCAACCTGCTGCAACTCAACCAAGGCTCGGTGGTGGAACTGGAACGTGGCGCCGGCGAAGCGCTGGACGTGTACGTCAACGGCACCTTGATCGCGCACGGCGAAGTCGTGGTCATCAACGACCGCTTCGGTATCCGCCTGACCGACGTGGTCAGCCCCAGCGAGCGAATCCGGAGGCTGCGGTGATCGGACTGCTGGCAACAACCTCCGCGCACGTCGCGGCCAAGGCCACCCAGGTCGGTGCGCAGGCCCCAGCCACGCCCAACCTGTTTGGCGCAGGCTTGGCATTACTATTGGTGCTTGCGCTGATCGTCGGCCTGAGCTGGTTGCTCAAGCGCATGCCCGGCAGCGGATTCCGAAGTACCGAGGGGTTGCGTGTGGTCACCAGCCTGGCGGTCGGTGCCAAGGAACGTGTGGTGGTGGTGGAGGTCAACGGTCAGCAATTGTTGCTTGGCGTCACCGCGGGCGGCATCAGCATCCTGCACACCTTGCCCGAACCGCTGCCGACCACGCCCGCACCCACCCTGCCCACTTTCAAGCAATTACCCAATTTCGCCCAGTTGCTCGCACAAAAGCTGCGCAAGGACCGATGACATGTCGAGCCGTCGGACTCGTTGGGGGCGCAGCCTGTGTCTGGTGATGATCCTGCTGGTGATGAGTTGCCCGGTGCTGGCCGCAACCGCCACACCGCTCGCGCTGTCGGCGATGGCGCAGGCTGCCGCACCTGCGACCACCGCTGCCACGGCGCCAGCCGGCGCCAACCAGCTGCCCACGCTGCCGAACGTGAGCGTGGGCCGTATTGGCGACCAGCCGGTTAGCCTGCCGCTGCAGACCTTGCTGCTGATGACGGCGATCACCCTGCTGCCGTCGATGCTGCTGGTGCTGACCGCTTTCACACGCATCACCATCGTGCTCAGTCTGCTGCGCCAAGCGCTGGGCACTGGCCAGACGCCGTCCAATCAGGTGTTGCTGGGCCTGTCGATGTTTCTGACCGCACTGGTGATGATGCCGGTGTGGCAAAAGATGTGGGCTGCTGGCTTGCAGCCGTATCTCAATAACCAGATCGATTTCTCCACCGCCTGGACGCTGACTACCCAGCCGCTGCGCGGCTTCATGCTGGCGCAGATCCGCGAGACCGATCTGATGACCTTCGCCGGCATGGCCGGCGACGGCAAATACGCCGGCCCGGACGCGGTACCGTTCCCGGTGCTGGTGGCCTCGTTCGTAACCAGCGAGCTGAAGACTGCGTTCGAAATAGGATTTCTGATCTTCATCCCGTTCGTGATCATCGATTTGGTGGTCGCCAGCGTCTTGATGTCGATGGGCATGATGATGCTCTCGCCGATGTTGATCTCGGCACCATTCAAGATTTTGCTGTTCATCCTGGTGGATGGATGGGTACTGGTGGTCGGAACATTGGCTGCGAGTTTCAATGCGTCTTAGCGTTCAGCGTCGTCGGGGCCCAGGCCAGGCGCTGTTCATGGCGATCCAGACAGTTCGGTGGCATGCACAGCAGCAAAACTGCCCGGAAAGACCTGAAAAATTTCCAATGACACATTCCCACTGGCATCCCATTTGCACTGGCACCTCCCATGAGCCCTGAAATCGCCCTGACTGAACTGCGTGGTGGCTTGCTCACCGTCTTGTGGATTGCCGGGCCGATGTTGCTGGCCGTGCTCGTGGTTGGGGTGGTCATTGGGGTGGTGCAGGCGGCGACACAATTAAACGAGCCAACCATCGCCTTCGTGGCCAAGGCGGTCGCGTTGACCGCCACGCTGTTTGCCACCGGCAGCATGCTGCTGGGGCATCTGGTGGAGTTCACCATCGCGCTGTTCCAGCGCATTCCGCATCTGATCGGCTAGCGGGCCAGCGCGGATGGATTCTGCAACCCAGATGGTCATCGACGGCCAGCGCGCATTCGCGATGGTCGGGGCGATCATGTGGACCATGCTGCGCACCGGCGCGTTGCTGACCGCCATGCCGTTGATCGGCACGCGGGCAATGCCTCGACGTGTGCGGGTGATGCTGGCCGGGACCCTGGCGATGGTGCTGGCGCCGATCCTGCCGCCGGTACCGGCGTGGGACGGATTTACCGCACAGGCAGTGCTCAGCATCGCACGCGAACTGGCGGTCGGGGCCAGCATGGGCTTCATGTTGAAGCTGATCTTCGAAGCTGGCGCATTGGCCGGCGAATTGGTGTCGCAGTCCACTGGCCTGTCGTTCGCACAGATGTCCGACCCCCTGCGTGGGGTGACCTCCGGCGTGATCGCGCAATGGTTCTATCTCGGATTCGGGCTGCTGTTTTTTGCAGCCAATGGGCATCTGGCAGTGATTGCACTGCTCGTGGACAGCTATAAAGCCTTACCGATCGGTAACGCATTGCCCGATGCCGGCGCATTCGCCGAAGTGGCGCCAACACTGTTCCTGCACATCCTGCGCGGCGGGCTTAGCCTGGCCTTGCCGATGATGGTCGCGATGCTTGCGGTCAACCTGGCCTTTGGCGCGCTGGCCAAGGCCGCGCCCGCATTGAACCCGGTGCAATTGGGCCTGCCGCTGACGGTGTTATTGGGGCTGTTCTTGCTGTCAAGTTTTGCCAGCGAATTCGCGCCGCCAGTGCAGCGCCTGTTCGATACCGCCTTCGATGCCGCCCGAGGGCTGACTGCCTGATCGCGCCGCGACAACCGGGTGCCGGCCGCATCTGCCAAATGATCGCTAGTTGAAACCCGCTGCAGCTGGCCTGTGTGACACCAGCATGCGTAACCGCCTGCGCGTGCGCGCACATTGAACCCAGCAAACAGACGCGCCCGCCAGTCACGCGCATCGCAGGTCAGATGAGACATTAAAGAAACACACCCGTGCAGCCGCTAGTTTTTTGAATGCGGCCTGCGATGTTGGCTGCCAATGGCAAGCGTGACACGCCGCGCATCGTTGCGCGGACCCACGCGCCGATGCGTGGAGAGACTGTAAAGCCCGTGAGGTTTCAGCACCGCCAGTGGAGGTTGTCGAATCGTCGAACATCGTTAGCCGCGGTGTTGTTGGCGGCGTTGCTGTCGCTGGCCGATCTGGCCAGCGCGCAGAGCCTGGGCATCCGGCGCTATGCCCACGACCAGGGCTTGCTCGGGCTTGCCGGTACCTGCCTGTTGCAGACCCACACCACCTTGCTATGGGTGTGCACAGAGAGCGGGCTGTATCGCTACAACGGGCGCATCTTTCAACAGGTGCCGCTGGATGGCCTGCGCAACGAGTCCACGATCTCGATGACCGAAGCCGCCGATGGGCGGTTGTGGGTGTCCGGCTTCCAGGCCCTGTTCGTCGGCGACGAACACCGGTTCCGCAAACTGGCACCGGACGAAGCCCCGCATCTACACGAACAGATGCAACTGGCCAGCCTGCCCTGGGGCACGGTGCTGGCCAATGGCGGCATGCTGGAAATTCTAAAGCCGCGCGCCAAAGGCCGCTGGCATAGCGAACCTTTGCTGGATACCGCAACGCGAGTACGCGTCCCCGAGCTCTCAAAGGTGCGCAGCCTGTCGGTGGATGGCGACACGCTGTGGGTGGGTTGCGCACGTAAGCTGTGCGCCGTCGATGCGCAGCGCAACGTGCATGTCTTCGGGCCCGAACACGGCGTGTCGGCAGAGCGCTGGTCCAGCGTGCTGCGCGACCACGAGGGCGGGTTGTGGGTACGCGGTAGCGGCACCCTGCTCTACCGCGCGCGCGGTGCCAGCACCTTCAGCGTGCGCCCATTGCCGCTGCTGGATAGCAGCACGATCGGACGGCATGCGCCGTTGGTGATGGACCACGAGGGACGCGTGCTGGTGCGCCATAACGACGGCCTGGCGCGCTGGGAAAACAATCACTGGCGCAGTTTCGGTGTGGCAAACGGGCTGCCGCCCGGGAGCAGCGATGCAATCGTGGTGGACCGCGACGGCGATGTCTGGATGACCGTCGACGGTGAGGGCCTGGTGCGCTGGACCGGCTACGAATGGATTGAAAACTGGGACGCTTCGCAAGGCATGCCGGCCGCGCCGACGTGGTCAATCGCCCGCGACGCGCAAGAGGCGCTGTTGGTCGGTAACGAACACGGCATCGGTCGCCAGGCCAATCCGCATAAGCGCTTCGTCCCGGTCTTGCACAATGCCGGCATCCAGGTCGTAGGCATACAGCGCAGCCACGACGGCAGCCTGTGGACGCTGAATTCGGCAGGTTTCCTGCGCCGCACCTGGCCGGACGGGCACAGCGTGCAGATCGTCAAACTGCCGCATACCGGGCGCCGCCTGCTCATCGACCGCCAAGGCCGGTTATGGATGCTCAGTGCCGACGGCCTGTTCGTGATCGAGCACCCGCTCGAAGGCAGCAGCATGCAGGCGGTGGCCGACATCCCCGCCATCGACTGCACCGATGTCCAGCAAACTGCGGACGGAACGCTATGGGTCTCCACCGCGAACGGTCTGTTCCGGCTACAGGATGGGCGCTGGTCCAGGGTGAAGGTAAAAGTCAATGGCGGTGCCCCGGAAACATGGATCAGCAAGTTCCACATCAGCGACAGCGGCCAGGTGTGGCTGGCGTTCTATCGCCCCGGCCTGTGGCACGGCATGTTGCTGCACGATGGCCTGGACCTGCACAAAAGCAACGATGAGGCGCTGCGCGATGTCGCCGTGTACCTGCTGCGCGGCGACAGCGCCGGTCGTGTCTGGGTGGGACATGCGCGCGGCGTAGATGTCTACGACGGCGAGCGTTGGGCGCATCTGTCGCAGTCGCAGGGGCTGATCTGGGATGACGTGTCCGAGGCTGCATTTGCCGAGGATCCGGATGGCTCGGTCTGGATTGGTACCTCGCGCGGGGTAAGCCACGTGATCGACCCGGCACGCCTGTTCGAAGAGCGCCCGCCTAGCGTGCGCATCGACAGCGTCAGTCGCGCCGGCATGCCGGTGCGGTACGGCCAACTGCTGGCGTGGAGCAACAAGCCGCTGCATATCGAGCTGTCGACGATGGAGGTTTACGACGACCCGAGCCGACTGACGGTGCGCTACCGCCTGCTCGGCCTGCACGACGAATGGATCCAGAGCAACAACCTGTCCATCGACCAGCCGCCGCTGCCGTCAGGGCATTTCCGCCTGCAGGTACAGGTGCTGGATCGCTACCGGCGCACCGCATCGCCGATTGCGGAACTTCCCTTTGCGGTGGCGCCGCTGTGGTGGCACAGCTTGCCGGCGATCATGCTGTATGTCGTGATCGGCAGTGGTCTGCTGATCGGTCTGTGGCGCTGGCGGCACCGCCAGCTGGTGGCGCGCGAACGTATGCTGGCCGACCTGGTGGCAGAGCGTACTTATCAGTTGGAGCATGAAAAAAGCGAACTGGAAAATGCGCGTGCGGCGCTGGCGTTGAAAGCCAGCCACGACGCATTGACCGGCCTGCTCAATCGCTCCGGCATCTTGGACGCGATGATGGAAGAACTGCACGACTGCGCGCACGGCAAGCAAACGCTGGCAGTGGTGTTGATCGATCTGGATCACTTCAAACAGGTCAACGACCAGCACGGGCACCTGGTCGGCGATGCAGTGCTGGCCAACGTTGGCGCACGGCTGAAGGCCTGCCTGCGCGATTCGGACAAGGTAGGCCGCTACGGCGGCGAGGAGCTGCTGCTGTTACTGCCGGGCATGACCCAGCAAAGCCAGCACCGGCTGCGTACCATCCACCAAGCGCTCAGCGTTGCCCTGTACGAGGTGGGTGCCTCATGCCCACTGCAGGTGACCTGTTCGGTGGGCGTGTCCTGGTTCCGCATTGGCGACACTGCCGCCTCGCTGCTGGCGCGTGCGGACCAGGCGCTGTATCGCGCCAAGCGCTCCGGGCGTAATCGCATCGAACCGGAGGAAGCGGAAAATTCGGTGGCATGAGCCGCGCAGCTAGTCCTCGCGCGCAAGAATGCAGCACACGCATCGATTGCCGATGCACAGGATGCGGGCAGCCGGCAGGTGCGCACGCGCGCCGATTGAACGCATCGACCGTGCACATCAGTGGCCGCGGGAGTTGGACTGCGGGTGATGCAGCCGCAACGCACCGTTGCTGGCATTTGCAGGCCCCTGCGCTCAAGAAGTGGCGCAACGGGTCGCTAGGCTTGGGCAACGCGTCTTTCGAAATGGGAAGTGGACAGGTGGTCGGAACCTACAACCCTGGCATGGTGATGTTGTCTCTGGTGGTGGCCGTGTTGGCCTCCTACACGACACTGCATCTGGCCGCACGTACAACCGCTAGCCGGGGCGCGGTCGCCGCCGTCTGGCTGGGTGGCGGCGCCTTTGTCATGGGCATCGGCATCTGGTCGATGCACTTCATCGGCATGCTGGCATTCCGCCTGCCGATTCCCGTGAGCTACGACCTGGCGCTGACGTTCTATTCGATGCTGGTGGCGATTGTGACCTCCGCGCTGGCGCTCTGGCTGACCTCGCGCGCTGACCTGCCGTTGCCACGGCTGGGCCTTGGGGCGCTGCTGATGGGTCTGGGCATTGCGCTGATGCATTACATGGGCATGAGCGCGCTTTGCATGGTCCAGGCCGTCAGCTATGACCCGCTGCTGTTCGGGCTGTCGATCGCCATTGCCATCGTCGCCTCTGCCGCTGCGTTATGGATCGCATTCCGGCTGCGCCACGACGGGCATCGCTACAGCCTGCGCCTGATCGCCGCCTTGATCATGGGCACGGCGATCGTTGGAATGCATTACACCGGAATGGCCGCCGCGCGCTTCGCTCCCGGCAGTCTGTGTGGAGCAGACGACGACGCACAGTTGCCGTTGTCGTGGCTGGCGGCGGTGGTATTGGTCACCTTGGCCTTGCTGATGATGGCGCTGGTGATGTCGTTACTGTCGCGCCGCTTTCAGCAGCGTACCGACGTGCTGACGCAATCGCTGGCCAAGGCGAACGCCGACCTGGCACTGGCGGCGCTGCACGACCCACTCACCCGCCTTCCCAATCGGGTGCTGCTGCACGAGCACCTTCTGCAGAACATCGAACGCGCCCAGCGCGAGGGTCGGCGCTTTGCGGTGATGCTGATCAACCTGGACGGCTTCAAGGCAATCAACGATGGCTATGGCCATCAACTGGGCGACCGTCTGCTAGTAGTGGTGGCCGAACGCTTGAACGCGCACCAGCGTGCGCACGGTAGCCTGGCGCGGCTGGGCGCGGACGAATTCGCGCTGGTGGCAGACGTTACCGACCCCGAAGATGCCGGCGCACTCGCCGCGCTTCTGGTGCAGACCCTGGCGGTGCCGTTTCTGGTCGCCAACCACGAGCTGCGCCTGAGCAGCAGCATCGGCATTGCGCTGTACCCGGAAGATGCCGGCAGCGAGCACCAACTGATGACGCATGCCGATGCGGCGATGACCCATGCCAAACACGCCGGCCGCAACCGCTACAGCTTTTTCGAACGCTCGATGACGGCCACCACGCGCGAGCGCCTGCAGCTGCTGCAGGACCTGCCCCGCGCGCTGGAGCTGGGTCAGTTCGTGCTGCATTATCAGCCCAAGTACAGCGCCGAGGACGGACGCCCGACCGGCGCCGAAGCACTGATCCGCTGGCAGCACCCCGAACGCGGCCTGGTGCCGCCGGATAGCTTCATCCCGCTGGCAGAACGCAGCGGCTTGATCGGCCTGCTCGGCAATTGGGTGCTGCGGCAAGCTTGCCGCCAGATGCGCGACTGGCGCGAGGCCGGGTATGGCGACTGGCGGGTGGCGGTCAACCTGTCGGCGACCCAACTGGCTTCGCCTGGGTTGCTGGACGAGGTGGCCACCACGCTGAGCGAGTACACCCTGGCACCGGGCCAGCTGACCCTGGAAATCACCGAAAGCATGGCAATGCGCGACGCCGACGCCTGTTTGCGCACCCTGGGCCACCTCAACGCGTTGGGCGTGCGCATTGCCATTGACGACTTCGGCACCGGATATTCCAACCTGATGTACCTGCGCAAGCTGCCCGCGCAAGAACTCAAGATCGACCGTAGCTTCGTCCAGGCTATGGACGGCAGCCCCGAAGACGTCGCCATCGTCGCGGCCGTGGTCGCGCTGGCCCACACCATGCACCTTCAAGTAGTCGCCGAAGGCGTGGAAACCCTCGCCCAGCGCAACACCCTGGAACGGCTGGGCTGCGACCAACTGCAAGGCTATCTGTTGGGCCGGCCA
>Ga0207791_1000153_pt1 | contig 19051 bp, 16 predicted proteins | sample HigsolmetaGSP16D_FD_184844 | JGI IMG/M metagenome (GOLD analysis project Ga0207791, IMG submission 184844) | High solid enriched microbial communities from the Joint BioEnergy Institute, USA - SP1-6-D (SPAdes) | ecosystem: Engineered > Bioreactor > SSF (Solid state fermentation) > Aerobic >...
GGTTGTCGCTGTGATCGTCGTGATCGTCGGTGTTCTGGCTCATCGTGTGTGACCTCTCCTTGTGACTGTGAGCAAGCCTTCCTGCTGGCAGTGCGATGTTACTGCATGGGGCAGACTCCGCCACTGCCTGGCCTGCCCATGGATGGGGCGAGCGTGTGTGGTGAAGGTGGTGCATGCATGGACAGGCGTGTGTGGGGGCTTCACCGCATCCCTGCGGTAGCAGGCTCGGTCCCGCGCGGTCCTGATCGATGTTCTGGCGAAAATGATCGAAGGCGGCCATGCTCACTGGCCGCACTCACCGGATCGCCTACCAGAACGTCATTTGTACCGCCGCGCCACCTTCATGCACGTGGTAACGCACGCTCGCCGCGCCGTAAGCGTTGAAGGTCGCACCGCGCAGGCCGAATTGTGCCGCTTCGATCTGCGCCAGTACGCCGCCGAGGGAGTGGCCGGAGACGGTCACGTGGCCTTTGGAAATGCCCTGCTCAGCGGCCTTGGCGAGCATCTGCGCCGTGAACGCATCGGCAGCTGCGTTTTGTGGATTGACAGCGTCGATCACCATCGTGACATCGCCAGCGATGTCACGATGGTGGTGAGCGCATGCTACTTTTTTTTCGCGATGTTTTCGCCGATCAATAAAGCCGTGTTGGTGCCGCGATAGACAATGATGATGCGGTATGGCTGATGGACGCTTTGAGGCGAATCCAACTGCGTGCCGTTGCCAAGCGCTGGACGAACGATCAGTCGGCCCACTGCCCCGGCGCGGTGGACTTCGGCAGCACCTGTGCAGACAGCGGCTGGTCTTGCGACAGCAGGCCAAGAGCGTCGGCCAGGATAGCGGCGGATTCGTGCAGCAGCGGATCTGGACGCTTTTCGGCGGCCTTTTCACGCGCAGTGTCCTTGACGATGTCACGCTCGTTACCGGTCAGGCCGTCATCGCTGTCTTCTGCAAGCGGATCCAGCGGCAGGCCAAGCTGCTTACGAATCTGCTGACGATCCTTGCGCTGCTGATCCTGCTTTTGACGCTCGGCAAGGCGCTCGGCCTCATTCAACGAAATATACTTCTTGGCCTTCTCATCGCGGAACTGCTTGACGTCTTCTTCCCACCACTGGAACTCCTTGTCGGTGGCAATACGCGCAGTGTGCAGGGCCTGCAGCTTCGGCAGTAGCGGCGCGAAGTTGCCGTATTGGGTGTGCGGCGCAGCAGCAATGCGCGTCCATGGCAGCGCATTGTCATAGGTGCTCTCGCCGAACTCGGTGGCATCCACGCTGGCCGGGAAAGCGATGTCAGGCACCACGCCCTTATGCTGGGTGCTGGAGCCGCTGACGCGGAAGAATTGCGCGATGGTCAGCTTGACCTGCCCATAGCGCTGACGCTCGGCAGCCGGCCAGCGATCCAAGTCGACAATGTTCTGCACGGTGCCCTTGCCGAAGCTGGTTTCTCCGATCACAAGGCCACGCCCGTAATCCTGGATCGCACCGGCAAAGATCTCCGATGCCGACGCCGAGCCGCGGTTGATCAGCACCGCAAGCGGCCCATCCCAGGCAACCGTGGGGTCGCTGTCGCCATTGACGGTGACACGACCGCCGGATTCGCGCACCTGCACCACCGGACCCTGCTCGATGAAAAGGCCGGTAAGCTCAATCGCTTCATCCAGCGAACCGCCGCCGTTGTTGCGCAGATCCAGTACCACGCCGTCGACCTTGTCGGCTTTGAAGCCGGCCAGCAGCTTGGCGACGTCACGGGTCGCCGAGGCATAGTCGGCCGCATTGCGACGACGGCCTTCGAAATCCTGGTAGAAGCCCGGCAACTTGATGATGCCGATCCGGCGCTGCGGCTCGCTGCCCTTGGCAGGCAACGTGATGGTTTCACCCTTGGCGGCCTGCTCGGCCAGACGCACTTTTTGCCGGGTCAAGGTCACGATACGGTGCTTGCCGTCGATGCCCGACTCGGCCGGAATGTACTCCAGGCGCACCTGAGTGTCCTTGCTGCCGCGGATCTTGCCCACCACATCGTCGATGCGCCAGCCAATGACGTCTTCGATCGCGCCGCTCTTGGCCTGGCCCACGCCGACAATACGATCACCCGGCTTGAGCGTGCCATCCACTGCCGCCGGACCACCCGGGATCACTTCACGGATCACCACCATGTCGTCCTGTTTCTGCAACTGCGCACCGATGCCTTCCAACGACAGCGACATTTGCTGATTGAAGGTTTCGGCAGTGCGCGGAGTGAAGTAATCAGTATGCGGGTCGACAGCGTTGGTATAGGCATTGAGGAAGAACTGGAACACGTCCTCGCCCTTGAGCTGCTTGACAGAATCGGCCAGAGCCGCGTACCGCTTATCCAACGTCTTACGGATGTCTTCGGGCTTCTTGCCGGCGAGTTTCAGACGCAACCAGTCATTCATGACCGATTGGCGCCACAGCGTGTCAAGCTGCTTGTCGTCAGCAGCCCATGGCACGTCTTTGCGGTCATATTCGAATTTATCGCTGCCGCTGAAATCGAAGTCCTGCCTGAGCAGATCGCGCGCATACTTGACGCGTTGATCGACACGTTTTTTGTAAACCGAGAAAACCTGGAAGGCTGGCTCCAGATTACCGCCGCGCAGCGCATCGCCGACGTGGGCCTGCAATGGCGCGAAGCCATCGATATCGGCCTGGGTGAAGAACTGCTTGCCGCCGTCGAGCGCTTCCAGATAGCGCTTGAACACGTCCTTGGACATCGCCTCGTCCAGCGCGCGCGGTCGGTAGGCATAACGGCTGTCGGAAAGCAGCCCGTAGACGAGTTTGGTGGCCGTCGCTTGGTCGGGCGTGGCGGCGGCAGGCAACGCGGTATCGGCGCGGGCCAGCAGAGCCATCGGTGTGGTCAACACCAGCGCTAGCAAGCCGGCCTTCAGGGACGCAGAAACGTTGTAGGTCATCGAATGGCTCTCGGCACAGGGCCGATGAAAGGAAAACGGCAAGGGGATGAGACAGCGTGACAGTGCCGGAAGTTGCTGACGTTGTCATCGGCTGGCTAAATCAGCCTAGCGCCGGGCCTGTAGCGGATTGTGAACGAGGCTGTACCCTGCGGCTGCACGCGATGTGTGCCAGAAATGATTGCGGCCCCGCGCGCTATGGGGGGGCCGCGTGGGTTGTCCAACCGGAACGCGGTGTGAGCGACCGCCGACACTTGGCGGAGGATCGACGACTCGCCTAACGACAGCACGCAGGAACTGCTGCTCCAGCGTGCCAATGAGCAGAGCCGCAACGCGTGGCGGATCCGAACGCCGATGTGAATTCCAAGGGTCGCATGTACCACACCGCCCAATGAAGCCTACTATTACATCGATCCTTTGTACTAGTTGCCAACAGCCCCGGCGACCGTGTCCGGAATTCCACCGCTTGAGGGGATTGGTTCGCCATGCCTGTCCGTAAGATTGCCAAGAGCTATCGCAATGTGACCGGCATCGTTGCCGCGGCGAAGGCAGCCGGACCGGCGCAGTTCGAGTCAACCCTGGAGCGGGACCTCCTCACCCGCCTGGAGTTCTCGCCCTACGTGCGCAGCTTCGAAGTGCAGCCGGTCACCCTGTCCTGGCACGACGGCGGACGCGAGCGGCGCTATACACCCGACGTACTGGTGTACTTCAAGGCGCGACACGGTGCAGAACCGCCCCCGCTGCTGTGCGAGGTGAAGTACCGCTCCGACCTGCGCGAGCAATGGCTGGACTTGAAACCCAAGTTCCGGGCTGCCGTCCGCTTCGCCAGGGCACAAGGATGGCGGTTCAAGCTGGTGACCGAAGCGGAGATCCGAACGCCCTACCTCGACAACGCCCGATTCCTGCTGCCGTTCGTGCGACGCGGTCCGCCGCCTGCGGACGACATGGACGTGCTCGACCATGCGCTGTGCGACCTGGGCAAAGCCGAAGTGCAGACCCTGCTGGAGGCCGCCTGCCGCGACGAATGGAACCGCGCTCGGTTGCTGCCGGCGCTGTGGTACCTCGTCGGCACCTTCCACTTCGGTGCGGATTTGAATGTATCACTGACCATGTCCAGCCATATCTGGAGCAAGGGATGAACTCCACACCCGCCACCTTCGCCGTACAGCCCGGCACCGAAGTACTGGTAGGCCAACGGCGTGGCACCGTCACCCGCATCCTCGACTTGGATGCCGTGCTGATCCGCGACTCCGAAACCGGCCAGATCCGCCAGGCGAAATTGACGGAACTGCAGCCAGCCATGCCAAGCATGACCCTCGCCGCGCCCGGGCTGGAATATCTCGCCGATGAAGACTGGCAGACGGCGCAACGCAGGCTGGATGTCATCCACCCGCTAGTACGCAAACGCGGGCGCACTCGCTCCGAAGTCAGCCAACGCGCGCGCGAGTTCGACCTGCATCCGAACACCTTATACAAGTGGCTGACAGCCTACGAAGCGACGGGACGGCTTACGGCACTCATGCCGAAGACGCGCCGCGACAAAGGGGCTCCGAAGCTTGCGGCTGAGATCGAAGCGATCATGCAGGCGTCGATCGAAGACATCTACCTGACCTCGCAGCGCAAGCCGGTCTCCCGCGTCTGCGAAGACGTGCGCCGGCGCTGCTTGAACGGTGGGCTGGAGCCACCACACGCGAACACGATCCGCAACAGGATCGCGCAGTTGGCGGAGCCCCTGCGCACCAAGCGCCGCGAGGGCAGAAAGGCTGCGAGTGAGGCTTTTTCGCCGATCGAAGGCGAGTTCCCCGGCGCAGACTGGCCGCTCGCAGTCGTGCAGATCGACCACACAAAACTCGACATCATCCTGGTCGACGACCATCACCGGCGCCCGATCGGCCGCCCATGGATCACGCTCGCCATCGATGTTTTCAGCCGCATGGTCGCGGGCTTCTACGTTTCCTTCGACCCGCCGGGCGCTCTGGCGACCGGCCTGTGCGTCGCGCATGCAGTCCTGCCAAAGGAGCAATGGCTGGCGAAGCGCGACATCGATGCAGAGTGGCCCGTGTGGGGCTTCCCCAAGACGCTGCACATGGATAACGCCAAGGAATTCCGCGGCCTGATGCTGCAGCGGGCATGCGCCGAGTACGGCATCGATATCGACTGGCGGCCGGTAGCACGCCCGCATTTCGGCGGCCACATCGAACGATTGCTCGGTACGGCCAGCAAGGAAATCCACACACTACCTGGCACGACCTTTTCCAATCCGCAGCAGCGCGGCAGCTACGATTCGGAAGGCAAAGCCGCACTGAGCCTGAGCGAATTCGAAGCGTGGCTGGCGGTGTACGTCGCGCAGGTCTACCACCAGCGCAAGCACTCATCGCTCGGCATGTCTCCGCTCGTCAGATACCGGGAAGGCGTGTTCGGCACCGATCAGCGGCCTGGTGTTGGCCTGCCAGCGCGGATCACCGACGAAGACCGGCTGCGACTGGACTTCACGCCGTTCGTGGAACGCACGGTTCAAGACTATGGCGTCGTGATCGACGACGTGCATTATTACCACGACGTGCTGCGACGCTGGATAGGCGCGAAGGATCCGACCTCGCCGAAGGCCAAACGCAAGTTCGTCTTCCGGCGCGACCCGCGCGACATCAGCACGATCTGGTTCTTCGACCCAGAACTGCGCACCTACTATCCGATTCCATACCGAGACACCTCGCACCCGGCGATCAGCCTCTGGGAACTTCACGAAGCCGAGCGCATGGTCAAGCAGGCGGGGAGCGCGCCTGACGAGCGTGCCCTGTTCAAGGCTTACGACCGTATGCGCACCATCGAGGAGGATGCGCAAGCGAAAACCAAGGCCGTGCGGAGGGCCCAGCAGCGGCGCCGTGACGGGCTCGGCGCGGAGAAACCGTCGATGACGACCGGCCCCGTCGTTAAGGCCACGATTGCCCCAGAGAGGATCGAGCCGTTCGACGAGTTGGATCCGCTGAGTGACGGCCATGTCTGACGCACCCAGCCACCTGAGCGCCGCGGCGGCCGGATGGCTAGCGCTGCCGGCCGCGGAGCGGATCGAACGGATCCGCTCGCCGCGCTGGATCGGCTATCCGCGAACCAAGTCCATCATCGCCAAGCTTGAAGATCTGCTGACCTGGCCGAAGTCGCACCGCATGCCGAACCTGCTGCTGGTCGGTGACACCAACAATGGCAAGACCATGCTGGTGCAGCGTTTCCGCTCGCTGCATCCCGCGCACGACAACCCGCAGGGCCAGGGCGTTCGCGTGCCGGTGCTGGCCATCCAGGCGCCGCCCACACCCGATGAGGGCCGGTTCTACAACGCCATCCTCGAATTGCTGTTTGCACCGTACAAGCCGAACGACCGCGTCGACAAGAAGCAGGCCCAGGTGGTCAAGTTGCTGCGCTACGTTGGTCTGCAGATGCTGGTCATCGACGAGATCCACCACATCCTAGCCGGGAACCTCAATCGCCAACGCACCTTCCTCAACGTCATCAAGTACCTCGGCAACGAGCTGCAGGTCCCGATCGTGGGCGTCGGCACCAAGGACGCTTTCCGCGCGATACAGACCGATCCGCAGCTCGCCAACCGCTTCGAGCCGGCTCTGCTGCCGCGCTGGACCTTCGATGCCGACTTCCTGCGCCTGCTGGCCAGTTTCGAGCGGATGCTGCCGCTGGCCGAGCCGTCTAACCTGCATGACACGTCGTTTGCGACCAAGCTGTTCTCGCTGAGCGAAGGCTATCTCGGCGAGCTGTCGACATTGCTCACGCTCGCCGGTACAGCGGCAGTCGAATCCGGCCGCGAGCGCATAGACGCCAAGCTGATCGAAGGTCTCGGCTGGGTCTCACCTTCGGAGCGCCGGCGCCAGGCCGAACGGGTGCTGTGATGCCACTGTCCGGCAACCTCTGGCCGGCACATCCCAAACCCATGCCGGACGAACTTCTGTCGTCCTGGATCGTGCGCATTACTCAGGCCAATGGCCTCAAGCTGCAAACCTTCTGCGACCGAACATTTGGCAAGGAGCGTCAACTTTGGAACCGCGACATCGACCGCTTGGCACCCCCCTGGCTTCTCGCCACGCTTTCGCGCCGAACGGGCACCTCGCTTCCCTCCGTACAGCGCACTACGCTCGACTGCTACCTCGGCCGGCTCTATCGCCGAAAGCAACAGGCAGGGCAACTGCGCTGGATTCTTCCTGTCGGCGTCTACCACCGCACACGATTTCGTCACGGAATGCAGTTCTGTCCACAATGCCTGGCCGAAGATGCCCATCCCTACTTCCGAGCCATCTGGCGTGTGGCTGCATTGACCTTTTGCGCCAAACATCGGCTTCGTCTGCACGACCGTTGCCCTGCATGCAACGCGCCTGTTGCCTACCACCGACGTGAACTCGGACGGCCTGCGGCAACCGATCCCGGCCCATTATCCCTATGCCATACATGCAGCTTCGATCTGCGCAACGCTGAGCGCCTGAGCTTTCTCCCTTACGAGGCGAGCATAGGCGCATGGCTCACTAAATTGGCCTCTTACATAACGGACGGCACAGCCCCCTTGGATATCGGATACACGGATGTGCTGCACCAGCTATGCAAGACAATGGTTAGCCTGCGGAACTCGGCCAACTTGGCCGAGTTCGTAGCTGACACAATCGGTACACAGGACATCAACATTCCACGCGGCCGCCATGCCTTTGAATCACGCCCTATCGAACAGCGCGACCACATCATCCAATTGGCCTCCTGGGTACTCGCTGCTCCGCAACTGCGCTTGCACGCAGCATGGTGGGCGAGAGCGATGCACTACAACCATCTCATCAAGGACTTCCCATCGCCGCCTGCATGGTATCTCTCAATAATCGAACCATTGAACCGAGGCCAGCGTCAGACATGAGAACGCTGCATCGATGACATCCACAAACTGCTGAAAATCAAGATCGACTTCATGACCGAAAACCACGTGTCTGCCATCGTCGCTCTGTCACACGACGACAAATACAGCTGCAAAAGACGAGAAGGGGATGCAAACGCTCTCCCATCGTCCTTCGCCTTTGTCATGTGGCACATGGGCGGCAAGACCCTGAATATCTACCACGGCTAGGCGTGGGTGAGATGCACTCAAATCCCAAAGATGCACGGCGAAATTAAGCAAGTCCTGCGCAGTATCCCATTCGTTGCGCGTAACGTAGAAATCTCCGGTCAGACCTGCTCGACTGGCCTTAACCTCAATGCACAACGGCGCGCCATCGCTGTCGGACACCGACGACAATACGTCGTAACCATCAGCGTTACTGTCCAACGCAATCCAACGCGCTGGTTTGCCTGTGCGCCGCTCCTCATACTGGAGCGTTAACCGCTCTCCCTGGCGACCTGTTTCGTTTAGACGCACGTCATGAAGGCCGCGCGCACGCGCGGCGAGCAAGTCCCAGAATGCAACGACCTCCGGGACTAATCCCGTTGCCAGTCCTGCTTCGCGACACACTTGGGCGATTTCTGGCGGTGAATACTGCAGCACATGACGACGCCCGAACCGCGCACCTTGAATCCAAGGCGGATCTGTGGCATCCACTAAATCCAACAGCGCCTCGCGCAAGCGCTCTTCTGTACGAGGCATGGCGCGGATAGACTGTCCCCGCACGGTCGGCACCAATAGTCCGGCATCGTTGATCTCGGTCCACCCTAGCAACTGGGCACACGTGGTCACACGATCGGAACTGACCACACCGAGTTTGCCCAAGCTCCGGGCTGCACCCAGCGGCATGGGCGTGGCATCGAGCACGTCCAGCAACTCGAAGCAGCCATATGCGATTCCAGGCGACAGCGCTTCACTCACTGTCGCCACTCAAATCACGAAGCAACGCCTGGACATCGTCGGCATCCAGCCCACCTCCTGACAACTCATCGCTGTCGGTGGGTTGCGAGTCCATTGGGATGGGGTCAATCCGTAACGAGGTGTCGTTGAGTGCCGCAGCCATGGCGTTGATCTTCGCCCCCAGCCGCATGCCCACTGTTTCGTCCACACTCTTAGCGCATTCAACAATCTCAATCGTGGTGTCCTGATCGGGCGGCAGGCCCAGGCGGTGAATGCGATCCATAGACTGGAGAAAGTGGGCCGCGTTGAAAGTGCGATCCAGGTAGAGCGCATGGTGGCAGACCGTGTGCAGGCTTACGCCTTCGCTGGCGGCGGCCGGGTTGGCCACCATCACCCGCACGTTGGGATCGTCATGGAACAACTTGATGCGGCCTTCTCGGGTGCCGTCGTCATCGTCGTCGCCGGCATCCACACTGCCGTGGATGAACACGGCACCCAAGTCTTGAAGGGAAGCGGCAATGAATTCGACGTTGTGGCGAAACGAGGACCAAATCAACACCTTTTTGCCTTCTCGGGCCAGCTCCCGAGAGCGATGCAGCACATACGTCAACTTTGGCCCCTTGCCCTCCACCATCACCGCAGCCAGTAATCCGGGTTTGGCAATCTCGATCTCCCGTGACAACAGGGCCGGATGCGACACGAACATGAGCAACCGGGTGACAGATCGCCCTAGATTCCGGAACGCGCCGCGCGTCCGGTCGGTCAGGTAGAGTGCAGCCTGGCGGGCCACCTCACTCTTCATGTAGCCATACAACTCCGTCTGGAGCGGAGACATGGTCAGCGTCTTCGTCACTACCGTTGGCGGGCGTAGGCCCAACTCGGCCTTGTTGGTGCGCACATAGATCGGCCACATCTGGTCAATGACGTTGTCCGACGCGGCCTGGACCTCGGGATACAAGAACGAAAACTGCGGCAGTAGATCATCGACCGCCTGGGGCATGGGCGTGCCCGACATCACCAGCTTGCCAACAGGCAACTGCGACACGCTCAACACCGCATTGGCGGTCATGCGCGCCGCGCCGGCCTTGATGCGATGACTTTCGTCCAGAAACACGTGCACGCGGTGCCGCGCCAAATGCTGGGTGATCAACTCACGCGACCGGGGAACCTGTTGGTAAGACACCAACATGTAGGGTGGATCCTCCTGGAGGGCGCGGGCGATGTTGGCGCCACGCAATCGAACGAACTCGCGGGACTCTCCTGGAAAGCATTCCTTCAACTGTTCATCCCAGGCGGCAAATGCATTCTTGGGTGCGATGACTAGCAGGCGGTCCCCGGGTTCGCGGCGATACGCGAATGTCGCGAGGGCTTCTGTTGTTTTACCTGCACCGGGAACCGAGAAAGTGGCCGCCGCGGGCAATGCGGCCAGCCTGCGAATGTTGCGGACCTGATGAGACTTGAGCACACGCGCAAACCCAGCAGCTTCGAGTCGCGCAAGCAAGGCGACCTCCTCGATCTGATCCCCAGCCACGGCAGCGGAATAGGACTGCGCATTGCGGGCCGACTGACGGAGCAGACCGGTGGCTTGTTCATCGATTTTGAGGTGTTCACCAACCTGTAGACCAAAGGCCTGGAGCAGATCGCCAAACTGGGGGCGTACCCCAACGAAGGACCACCACGGCAGCGTGATAGACGCGCCGCCTTCCGCCTGGGTGTCATCGCTGGCGCGTCCGACCATGTCGCGCAGGAGCGAGAGCCACGGCTGGCTTGCATCGCCTTCATCCCAGGACAGGACGGCCCGCTGATCTCTTGGACGGTAGGAAAGTCTAAGCATTCTTGCTGGTCAACCAGTCACGTATCTTGCTCAAGAGAATGTCGATGCTCTCGACCTGCTGACGGACCCCTTTCGTGGTGCTGTCTGGTCTCAGGCCATCCGATACCGCCGCCTGCAACCGGGTGTGGGCGTCAGTCACCTGTTTGAGTAGATAGCCGGCGTTGTTCAGTTCCCTCCGCAACTCACTCTCGGTGTCAATAACCTCCACCACCAACTCGCGCACTTTGTCAGCATGCTCTGGTTTCACTATCTCAGCAGCAAGGGCATACGACACATCGGGATTTTCCTGAACCGGACCACCACCAAACAACTCCTGGGTGGCAGGGTCTGGAGCGGGTTGCGTCACCGGAAAAACGGCGGCCAATTTTTCTTTGACCTTGGGCAAATGCTCCTGGATTTTCGGGATGGCCGCATACAGTCGGTCGCCCGCTGTTCCAGGTTTGTCAATCAATGCGAAGGCGGCGTTCTTCAACAAAGCCTGCTCTGGAGCTGACATAGCTTTTCTGGCCGCCTTGTGCAGTTGCTTAAACGCTTCCTCTGAGCCGCTGACGTCCGACCATTGATGCTCCCGCCCGCGACTCTTCAGGTAGGCGTCGGCCATCTCCAGCATGGAGCGTGCCTGCTTCACCTCCGAATCGGTCATGTCATACATCTCGGCCAGATCGGTGTCTGTGAAGCCATGTTGCTTCTGCTTGTTGCGCAGCATCATCGCCCGTGCTTCCCAGGAGTATTTCGCCTTGATGTCCTTCTTGATCTGCAGGTTAGCTTCGATCCGGTCAATTTCTTTGTCATCGCAGTGAGGCAACACGACCACGTCGATGTGTGCGAAATGCGGATATTCCGCCGGCTCACTGAAATACAGCGAGCGCCAGCACGACAGGCGTCGATTTCCGTTCACGACAAACCCACTCTCATCCAGAATGATTGGCTCTACTTGCTTGTTGGACTTGTCCCTGAAGTAATCCAGCAGGCCCGCATCTTTGACGAGCGATAACAGCAGTTCGTGCTGAATCTCCTGGACCACATCCAACTCCGGATCGCTCTCGAAGTAATCCACCGGCTTGTCAGGATTCGCGGCCAACCACTGTTCCTGGAGCGACGCGGTGCGGCCGTTGGCCAAACGATATTTGGACACCTCGATGGGCACACGGAATCGTGTCAATTCGAGTTTTTCCCCCTTGACCTCCATGGGCCAGGTCGCCGCCGGAACGGCGGGTTTTGAGTCCGCCAACTCCTTCAGGCGGCGTTCGAACGGATAGCCATACCAGCTTGCAGTCATCTCGACCCCCTGTTTAATAAAACGCAAACACCACCAGCGGCATGTGGATGACCTTGCGGAAGATATCTAGCTCCCGCGTCAACCGATTCGCGTTGGCAATGTTGTCACCCAGATTCTTAGCGGCATCGTGGCTTGGCACGATCATCACCCCCACTTTGATAGTGTTGCTTAAAAACATGTGCTGCAACTTCAAAAGGTCGGCATACATGCGGGACATGTTCCCGGTTTGCATACATAACCCCGTCTCTTGCTTCATGCTGGTGATGGAAATTTTGGACGCCCGGCCGGCCAGGGCAACCTCACCCGACCACCCCTCCTTGTTCAGCGCCACCATGATGGCGTCTCCGATCTTGCTGGCAGCACGCCGAGCCGGTGCGATCTCACATGCCGCAACGGCATTCTCGATCTCCTGACGCAGAGGCACTGGCAAAGCGGCGAGGCCACCTTGATGTTCGTGGGTGGTCATCTTCATCCGCCGGCATCCTCTGACTCGTTGTCCACAACCTGGGACAATTTACTCTTGGTGTGATCGTAGAGTTCCTTGTCATGGGGACGATATCGCGCGACCCCACGCAACGCATCGTCGATGCGTTGGCGGCCCTGTTCAGCGTAGTGTGGCAGCAACTCACAACCCCAGAACCGACGGCCGTGCAGCGCCGCCGCTACACCGGCAGAGCCGACGCCTGCGAAGGGATCCAACACTAGCTGGCCCGGCTTCGTCAGCGATAATACTAGACGCTCAATCAGCCCCACCGGGAACTGGCACGGGTGGTCTGTCTTTTCGATGTGATTGGACTTCACATTGGGAATGGTCCAGACATCCTCTGGATTCTTGCCTAGGGGGTTTCCCGACAGCTTGCCTTTTTTTGGCCCCTTGAAGTGTCGCTTACCTGGGTACTTGGACGGTATGCGCACGGGGTCCACGTCAAACTGATAGTCGTCTGTTTTGGAATACCACATGACGACCTCATACCGACCCGAGAACCGGCGCTTGTTGTGAAGACCATGGCCGAAATGCCAGATGATGCGATTGCGCAACTTCAACCCATGTTTTTTGAAGATAGGTGCCATCTCAATGTCCAACGGCACGATCTGTCCATTGTCCACGAAGTTCCCTACCTGCCAGCACAATGATCCCGTGTCTTTGATCCTGGGGATGATGAGATCAAGTATCCGTTCCTGCCATTTCAGGTAGTCATCCAAGGCTGCTTTCTTCTCGTATGACTTGCCTATGTTGTATGGGGGCGACGACACCACCAGATCGAATAGCGGCACGGCAGGCAGCGCACACAGCATGTCTTCCGCGTCGCCTTGCCAGATCGTGTGGTCGTCCAGACCGTTGGGCAGCGCCTTGGTGGCCTTGCTCGGTTTAACAATCAAGGCTTGGGAAACCGGCGGTGGGTTCTTGGTCATGGGCATCTCACATCTCAGGGCAGCAACCTGGGACGCATGATCCTCGAAAACACCGACAAGATCCAGCGGCCAAGAGGCCCGCACGACCCCACCCAATCTGGGTAGCAGGGAGGCCGTTATGCCAGCCTTCTGACTCACAGGCTGAGACGCTGACGCCTGGGGTGTCCCAATGTGCAGTACGCGGGCACTCAATTCTCACTCTAAACCCCTACCGCAGAGCCTTACAGATGTCCGCGGCGAAAGCTTCCGCTGATGTGCGGCTGTGATTGAACAGCACCAGCTCCACGTCGATCGGACGCGGCTTGAGGTTTGCCCAGACGCCTTCAGCCTTGACCAGCGCGTGCAGGAGATACCAGAGCCGCTCGTCGGAAAGTGAAACAGTATCCGACGAGATCAACAGTGCCGCACGACTGCGCTCGTCCTTGCGGCGCTCGAATTCGATCAGGCTCCCACAAGTTCCAGAGCAGTCGATGTCGACGATCATAACTTGGCGCTTGATCTTGTGTGCGGAATCGAGATAGCCCCATTGCCGTCGGCTGCGTGGCTTGGTCAACGGCAAATACTCGAGTCTTGACGTGGACGGCCGCACATGGGCGGATACGCCAACACTAGCATTGAGAGCACCTACAACGGCCTGCAACGCCTCGAACGAAGCAGGGAGGCCCTGTCTGCGTTGATTTGGCTCCTGCTGGCGCCATTGCGCGCTCAACGGCGCGATCGCGCTTGGACTGCTGCTGGCTAAACCGGTACTCAGAGCAGCAAGACCTTGTGGGCGACGAAGTTCTGCCGACTTGTAACGACAATGTTCCTTCGGCGTTTTGATGATTTCCTTACCGGCAATGTCCTCGAAGCGCTCACTGGCGAGCGGGATGACGACTTGGCCAATATCGGAATCCGGCGGCTCGGCGCTTTGCATCTCGGTATCCAGGTCGACTTTGCCCATCCTGCGCGGACCACTCCAGGCGGGGCGCTTTTCATCGTCCGGAAGGTCGTGCTCGGCGTCTTCGGCCTGTCGGCCATCGTTGTCCGAGAGGATGTGCAGCTCACGGAACGGCAACGGTGCAGAACAGCTCAGGAGTTCATAGATCAACCACCGCTCGCCATCCTTGATTCGTAGCGGGATGCCCCGCACACGCCAACGAGTGGCGCCTTCAAATGGCAGGCCACATTCCGGAAATGCCAATCTCGAATTGGCCGAGTCGCGCAGCAACGAATCGTACACGCGCGCAATGCCTGCAGCCGCAAGAGGTTCCTCCAGCACGCGACCGATAATCCAGCCATCATCGTCGGAAAGCCATTTCCGGCGCTTTAGCACCATGCGCTCGGTGCCCGGCACGATGCCGAAGAACTCGGACGTATCGACGATGCTATCCAGATCAAGCTGAAAGCCGCCGGCGAACGCGATGTGCGCCAAGTCCGTCGACACCGCGTAGTAGAAGCGAATCGCCTCCGCGACAGGCAACAGAATGCCGTAAGGATCACCCCCATATTCGATGGCGAAGCAGTGTGATTGCCGAACTCGCCAGTCCAGCCGATGCTTGTAAGGCGGGATCAGCCAGCGTGGCTCATCTGGGTCTACCTCAAGTTGTGCTCCCGCCTCAATCAGCTGTACGGCTGACGACGCAATCTGAACATCCGGGAACACTTTGCCAACACCGACATCCCGAGGCAGTCGATGGCGGTCCCGCCATAGAGAGCCGACGGTCAGGAAAGGTAATTGCCCCACACCGACCCGGGCTCTTTCGCCCGCCTGTTCGAAATCTTCCTGCCGCTGCGGCACACCGACGTTCGCTTTCGCGGGGCTCAGATAAACGTCGATCAACGCTTCCGACGAGGTCTGCTCCACTGCGCCAAGCCAATCGATCCGCCAGATTCTGCCGTCCTTTGGGAATTCCCGGATCGGTGGGACTCTGATCGGCATCGCGGTCTAGTACAAAGAAGCGCTAGAGAGTCGCCGAAAGCGATGTGGAGTCCACATTACCGTTGGAATTCACAGCCGATCGCACCCTCACGCGGGCGGTCATTCGGCAACCTGCAGCTGACTCAGGCAGCGACACCAGCACCTGCCGCCTGCCGGTCGGCATGGTACGAGGAACGCACCATGGGCCCGGAGGCGACGTGACTGAAACCCAGCGCGTTGCCATAGTCTTCCAGCGCTTTGTATTCCGCCGGCGTCCAGTAGCGCATCACCGGATGATGGTGCGGCGTCGGCTGCAGATACTGGCCGATCGTGATCATGTCCACATCATGCGCGCGCAGGTCGTGCAGCGTGGCTTGCACCTGCTCCATCGTCTCGCCCAGGCCAAGCATGATGCCGGACTTGGTGGCAATCGACGGATGCTGGGCCTTGAAGCGCTGCAACAATGTCAGCGACCACTGGTAATCCGCGCCGGGGCGCACGTTCGGGTACAGATCCGGCACGGTTTCGATGTTGTGGTTGAACACGTCCGGTGGGCTCAGCGCCAGGATCTCCAGCGCGCGGTCCATGCGGCCCTTGCCACGGAAGTCCGGGGTCAGTATCTCGATGCGGGTCGTGGGCGAACGGGTCCTGATAGCCGAAATGCAGTCGACGAAATGCTGCGCACCGCCATCGCGCAAATCATCGCGGTCCACACTGGTCACGACGACGTATTTCAGGCCCATGTCGGCCACGGTGGTAGCCAGGCTGGCCGGCTCGCCCGCGTCGGGCGGCTTGGGCCGGCCATGCGCCACGTCGCAGAACGAGCAGCGCCGCGTACACACCTCACCCAAAATCATGAACGTCGCAGTGCCGTGGCTGAAGCACTCATGGATGTTCGGGCAGCTGGCTTCTTCGCAGACCGTCACCAGGTGGTTTTCACGCAGCTTGGCCTTGAGGGTCTGCACCGCGTTGCCGGACGGAATTCGCACGCGGATCCAAGACGGTTTACGCAGCACCGGTGCATCGACGAACTGCACCGGCGAGCGATTGATCTTGTCGCCACCGACCTGCTTGACGCCGGTCTGCAACGGCGCAGGCGTAGTGGTGTCGCCGGAGACGACCTGCAAGGGAATGGAACGGGCGGTAGGCTGGGTCATGACGATATGGGCCACTCAGGCCGGAAGCGAAAGATCGGGCAATGCGGAAGCAGGCTGCAGCACGAGACCGAACTGGCGCGCCAGCTGATCGAGCAGCACTGCCTTGATGGCGCCCATCCCTGAGGGGCCGCCCAAGTCTAGCACCGAGGTCACCTGCAAGCCCTGGTAGCCACACGGGTTGATGCGATGGAACGGCTCCAGGTCCATGTCCACGTTGAAGGAGAGCCCGTGGAAAGTGCAGCCACGCCGCACACGGATGCCGAGCGCAGCAATTTTGGCACCGGCCACGAAAACACCGGGAGCACCATCGCGGCGCTCGGCCACGATGTTCCATTCTTCCAGTGTGTCGATCAGCGCCTGCTCGATCTTGCACACGTAATCGCGCACACCGATCTTGCGCCGACGCAGGTCCAGCAGCGGGTACACCACCAATTGGCCGGGACCGTGATAGGTGACCTGCCCGCCGCGATCAACCTGCAGCACCGGAATATCCCCCGGTGCCAGCACATGTTCGGGTTTGCCGGCCTGGCCCAGCGTAAACACTGGCGCATGCTCGACCAGCCACACCTCATCGATGGTGTGCTCATCGCGTGCATCGGTGAAACGCTGCATTGCACGCCATACCGGGGCGTAGTCCTGCTGGCCGAGGTCGCGCAACTGCGCAGGCAGGCCAACAACGCAGCTGCTCACCGGATCGGCCGCTACAACGTCCACTTCACTTCCGGGTGAGCGCGCAGCGCCTGATGCGCTGCCTCGAACTGTTCCCGGCTCTCGGCACGGAAGCCGATTTTGACCGAGACATATTTACCGCTGGACGAATGCTTCCAGCGCACGCTTTCCTGCACCAGCTCCACACCGGTAGCGGCAAGCAGGCGCGGAAGCTCGGTTTCCAGCCCGCGCTCGGCCGTCCCCATGGCGCTGAGCTCGAAACTACCGGGAAACTGAAAGCCGTGATCGGGGGTGTTGGTGCTGATATCCATCAGCCTATTATCGGGCCGGTGATGGGCAAACCCAAGCCCGCATTGCGCGGGATGGCACAGCGGGGCCACCTGGGCCCCGCCGCTTCACGCCAGTGCGCTCACGCCTGGAGCCGATCTCAGCAACGGCTTACTTGGACAGCTCCACCATGGCAGAGGAGACCCAGCCGCGGTTGCCCATCTCGTCTTCGACTTCCCACATGAGGCCTTCCTTGGTGCCGGTTGGGTACAGCATCATGCCCGGCTCCAGCGTGCGCACGGCTGCGCCGGTACCCTTGGCATTGGCAAGCAGACGCCCTGCACGCGTGACCGTCATCGCCTGCTTGGTGTTCGAGGCGGACGCATCGCCAGGCAAGCCGCCCAGCTGAGTGACGACATCTTTATATGCCTGCAAATAGGCCAGCGTGATCACCTGTCCAATCTCAGTATTGGCATAACCACCAATTCCAGCCCCGCCTAAAGCGCCGCCAGTGAACAGGCCGCTAACGCCACCCCAACCCACGTCGGTCTTCTTGGCGTTGCCCTCGGCCATGGCGACCTGTTCGGACGAGCGCACATCGGTGATGGTCAGCACCACGTCAGCCGTCTTCTTGGTGAAATTCAACCCCGCCACCAGAATGCCCGCATTGCCGCCGACCAGGCCGCCCAATAAGCCGGCAATCGCATTGCCGCCAGCATTGTCGTTCCGCGAAATGAGGTCTGGTGTCATCACATAGTCGGCCGCGCGGATCTGGCCCTTGCCGACGTTGGAACGCGCACGCAGGTCGCCACCGGAGGCCATCTCGCGCTCGCGCTGCGCTGCGGCCATGCCTGCGCCACGGTCCACCAGGGTAAAGCAGTGTGATTTGCTGACAAACACCTTGATCAGCTTGGAGGGGGCCGGCAGTTGCTGACCCGTCCACCAGTCGACGACGTCTTCTGGCTCGATGACCGACAGGCTACCCAGCGGCTTGGCACACACAGGAATCTGCGCGGCGGCGGCTTTGCGTTGGTCCTGCGCGGAGCCCTTGAAGGCATCCTTGAAGCTGGCCGATGCCGACGCACTGACGCTGGCCAACGCAACACCCAGCACGCTGGACAACAGCGCCGCGCTCATTGAAATCGTCTTGCTCATGTTATCCCCTCACACCTGCGCTGCCGTCGGCAAACGCGATCCTTTGGTAATGAATTGGCCTGCAAAGGCCGCCTTTCCTTGGGGCTTTCTCCTCCCCAGGTAAGGTAAAGTATATGCCATCGGCGCGGGGTTTTTTCATGGCGGCCCCGCGCGCATCGCCGGTTTTTTTAACCACCTGGCAGATGCAGTGCGCCGATCTGCGCAGCGCCTGCTACAGCACACTTCAGCCGGCCCGTTGACGGCGGGCAATGGGCAATTGCAAGAGCAAACGCCATGCTCCAGCGGCATTGACCGATCCGCCATTCTCGATTCCTAAAAAATGCCGGCTTTCGCCGGCATTTTTTTATTCGGATTTCCACCACATCCAGAATGCATCCCAGAGGCGCTTGAAGAATCCGCCCTGTTCGACCGCGTTGATGGCAACCAACGGGGCCTGCGCGATGATCTTTCCGTCCAGGCTGACCTTCACGGTACCGATCTGCTGGCCCTGCTTAATCGGTGCCTGCAGATTTTTGGGCACGTCCATGCTGGGCTTGAGGTCGTTGTAACGGCCACGCTGCAGGCTGACCTGCAGCGGCTGTGCGACGCCGAGCTGCACTTCATCCTGCTGGCCCTTCCATACCTTCTGCTTGGTCACG
>Ga0207791_1000157_pt1 | contig 18653 bp, 19 predicted proteins | sample HigsolmetaGSP16D_FD_184844 | JGI IMG/M metagenome (GOLD analysis project Ga0207791, IMG submission 184844) | High solid enriched microbial communities from the Joint BioEnergy Institute, USA - SP1-6-D (SPAdes) | ecosystem: Engineered > Bioreactor > SSF (Solid state fermentation) > Aerobic >...
TCGTAGTCGTGCGACTCGACCCCGATGCCGAGCGCCTGTCGCACCGCGCTGTCGATGCCGTCCGCACCGACCACGAGCCGCGCACGCACGCGGTACTCGCCATCGGGACCGGACAGCCGCACGATGCGCCGGCCGTCTTCGATACCGTCGAAGCCGACGAAGCGTGCCGGCCGATGCCGGACCAGCCCGGGCAGTTCGGCCAGCCGCGCTTCGAGGGCCTCGCCGAAATCGCGGGCGACGACGACCTGGCCGAAGGCCTCGCGTCCGTAATCGCGCGCGGCCAGCCTCACGCGTCCGAAGTCGCCGGAGCGACTGACGTGGATCTCGCGGATCGGCCCGGTCGGCGCGCGCAGCTTCCGCAGCACGCCGAGCGCGGTCAGCGCGTTGACGGTGGCCTCGGCGAAACTGAGATTGCGCTCGTCGAAGACCGGCGGCATCGCACCGGCCGGCGTGGCCTCGACGAGCGCCGTTTCGACGCCGGCGCGGTCGAGCGCGATCGCCAGACTGGCGCCGACCAGGCCGCCGCCGACGATCAGCACCGCCACGTCGTGGCCGCTCGCGCGTTCTGTGGATTGGGAATGCACCATGCGCGGATGATACGCGGGCGCTTCTGCGCCCCGCGTCGCGCCTCCGCTAGAATGCGGGACCGACCTGTCACCGCTCCGGAGCTTCGCGATGTCCGTCACCGCCCGCCGCGCCACGATTCTCGCCCTGCTGGCCGTGCTGATGGCCGCGACCCGGCTGCACCACTTCGCCGCGATTCCCGACGCCTCGTGGGCGGTGTTCTTCATCGGCGGCTTCTATCTCGCCAACTGGCAGCGCTGGGCGTTCCCCGCGTTGATGCTGCTGGCGGTGGCCGTGGACGGGTTCGTCATCACCCGTCAGGGCCTGTCGTTCTGGCAGCACTACTGCGTGTCGCCGGCCTACTGGTGTCTGGTGCCCGCGTATTTCGCGCTGTGGGCCGGTGGCGGCCTGCTGCGCCGGCATCTTTCGGCCTCGGCGCCCGCTGCGGTCGGCCAACTCGTGCTCGCCGTGGGCGCCTCGGTGATCGTCTGCCAGCTCATCGCACAGGGCAGCTTCTACTGGATCAGCGAATCGGTCGCGAATCCGACGGTCGCCGGCTGGTGGAAGAACTACAGCGACTGGCTGCTGCCCTACATGCGCGTGACCGCGATGTACGTCGGCGCCGCCGCGATGGCACACGTGCTGCTGACCCGCGTGCTGCCGGCGCCGGCCGTCCAGGCGCGCCCGCTGCACGCGGACTGACCGCGGCCGATGGGCAACCGCCTTTCGAAGATCTACACCCGCACCGGCGACGACGGTTCCACCGGTCTGGGCGACGGCACCCGCGTCGGCAAGGACGCGTTGCGCGTGGCCGCCTACGGCACGGTCGACGAGGCCAACTCGACGATCGGCCTGCTGCTGGCGAGCGAGGTGCCCGACGACATCCGCGTCCTGCTGACCACCGTGCAGCACCAGCTGTTCGACCTCGGCGGCGAGCTGTGCATTCCCGGCCATGCCGCGATCGAGGACGCCGACATCGAACGCCTCGAGCAGCAGCTCGACCGCTACAACGACGACCTGCCGCCGCTGAAGGACTTCATCCTCCCCGGTGGTGGCGAGGCCGCGGCGCGCTGCCACATCGCACGCACCGTGGTGCGCCGCGCCGAGCGCGAATCGGTGGCGCTGTCGCGGGTCGAGGACGTGCGGCCGCAGGCGGTGCGCTATCTCAATCGCCTGTCGGACCTGCTGTTCGTGCTCGCCCGGGTGCTGGCGCGGGCCAGCGGCCACGGCGAGGTGCTGTGGCACCACGAACGGCGGCGCTGAGCGATGCATCATCCGGTCGGCTTCGGCGGTGATGTCCGGCAGGTGCCGGTGTTCTCGCACCCGGGCCTGCTGGATCACGACACCGGCCCCGGCCACGCCGAGCGGCCCGAGCGCCTCGCCGCCGTCATCGAGGCGCTGCGCGCCGCGTTTCCCGATCTCGACCTGCGTCAGGCGCCGGCCGCGACCCGCGGCCAGCTGCTGCGCGTGCACGACGCGGCGCTGCTGGCGACCGTGCTCGATTCGCAGCCGAGCGGACGCATTCCGCTCGACAGTGACACCGTCCTGTCGCCAGGCTCCGCGCAAGCCGCGCTGCATGCCGCGGGCGCCGGTGTCGCCGCCGTCGACGCGGTGCTGGGCGGCAGCGCGCGCCGCGTCTTCTGCGCGGTGCGACCGCCGGGCCACCACGCCACCGCCGACATCGCGATGGGCTTCTGCCTGTTCAACAACATCGCCGTCGCCGCCGCGCATGCGCTGGACCGCTACGGCCTGATGCGGATCTCGATCGTCGATTTCGACGTCCACCACGGCAACGGCACCCAGGCGATCTTCGAGGCCGAGCCGCGCGTGCAGTACGTCAGCTCGCACCAGTGGCCGCTGTTCCCCGATACCGGTCGCCGCGAGGAGCGCGGCGTCGGCAACATCGTCAACCTGCCGCTGCCGTCCGGCACCGGGAGCCGTCGCTTCTGCGATGCCTGGCGCGAGCGCCTGCTGCCCGAGATCGATGCCTTCGCCCCGCAGCTGCTGATGATCTCGGCCGGCTTCGATGCCCACGGGCGCGATCCGCTGGCCCAGTTGCAGCTCGAGGCCGAGGATTTCGGCTGGCTCACCGGCGAACTTTCGACACTCGCCAATCGCCATTGCGAGGGCCGGATCGTGTCGATGCTCGAAGGCGGTTACGACCTGCAGGCGCTGCGCGAATGCAGCGTCGCGCACCTGCGGGCACTGGCCGGCTGAACGCCCCGCCGCAGCCCGTTTCCAGGTCGGGAAAACGCCCGGATCACAGGTGAACAGGATGTGTGGGACGTGCATTGCCGCTGCACGGGCGATCGGTCATGCTGGCGCCCGTTTTTCCTGCTGAACGGACCCGCCGTGCGCACAGCCCTCCGCCTGCTTCCCCTCCCGTTCTGCATCGCGGTTTCGCTGTCCGCCCACGCCAACGATCCCGTCCGTCCGAACTACTGGGCGCTGTGCCCGATCGAGGACGCGGTACCGGCGTTCGCCGATGCCCAGGCCCCGGTGGGCACCGTCGAGGACCGCGAGAAACAGCCGACCGACATCGACGGCGACAGCTTCGACGGCCTGGCCGGGATCGACAGCGACTTCACCGGCAACGTCAGCGGCGACGTCAAGCTGCGTCGCGGCGACCAGTTCCTGGGCACCGACGACCTGCAGTTCTCCCAGGACGACGGCACCTTCGTCGCCCAGGGCAACGTGCGCTACCAGGACCGCGGCATGCGCATCGTCGCCGACCGCGTCGAGGGCGACACGGTGGCCGAGTCCTACCGCATGGACAACGTGCGCTACCAGCTCACCGCGCGTCGCGGCAACGGCGGCGCCGACCACATCCGCATGGACGGCACGATCGGCGCGCTGCTCGGCTCGACCTACTCGACCTGTACGCCGAGCGACCGCTGGTGGGAACTGCGCGCCGGGCAGATCGACATCGACAGCGACATGGGCATGGGCACCGCGCGCAACGCGACCCTGCGCGTGGGCAAGGTGCCGGTGCTGTACGTGCCCTGGTTCCGCTTCCCGATCGACGAACGCCGCCTGTCGGGCCTGCTGTTCCCGCGCATTTCGCAGTCCGGCCGCAACGGCTTCGACTACACCCAGCCGATCTACCTCAACCTGGCGCCGAACTACGACATGACGCTCGAGCCGCGCTTCATGAGCCGGCGCGGCGTGCAGCTGGGGACCGAATTCCGCTTCATGGGCGACCGCACGCGCGGCGAGCTGGACGTGGCCTACCTGCCCTCCGACAAGCTCACCACCCGCGAGCGCGAACTCGAGGCAGAACAGGTGCCGATCGTCGAGAACCGCCGCAAGGAGGACCGCGCGTTCCTGTCCTTCGGCGGGTCCTACGACATCAGCCCCGGCTGGCAGGGCCGCACCAACCTGACCTGGATGAGCGACCCGCGCTACCTGGAGGATTCCAGCAACAACGTCGACGGCATTTCGTCCATCAACGCCCTGAGCACGCTGGGTGTGTTCGGCCAGGGCAGCTCGGGCGACCGCGGCTACTGGAACGCCTCGGTGCTCGGCGACTACCAGCTGCTGACCGACTACACGCTGCCCGAGTCGATCCTGCCCTACAACCGCCTGCCGCATGCCTCGTTCAACTGGCAGCGCCCGTACGGCAACTGGATCGTCGCCGGCGTCGACACCACCGCGACGCGCTTCGCGCACATCGACGAGGCCGCCCGCCCGGGCGGTACGCGCGTGGATCTCAAGCCCTATGTCTCGCTGCCGTTCGAGGGCGCGGCGTGGTTCGTGCGGCCGACCGTTGCCTATCGCCAGACCAACTACGCGCTCGACCGCGTGCTGGCCGACCGCATCGCCGACCAGCGCGCCCGCGCCGAGCTCGGCATTCCGGCAGGCCAGCCGGTTCCGGCCGATGCGCTGGCGCAGTATCGCGACGACGCGCCCAGCCGTGGCCAGCCGATCACCTCGCTCGACGCCGGCCTGTTCTTCGACCGCAACACGCGCTGGGGCGACGAGGACTACCTGCACACCCTCGAGCCGCGGCTGTTCTACCTGCATTCGCCCTATCGCAACCAGGATGCGCTGCCGCTGTTCGACACCTCGCCGCTGACCTTCGGCTGGGGCCAGCTGTTCCGCGACAACCGCTATTCGGGCGCCGACCGCCAGGCCGACGCCAACCAGGTCACCCTCGCCGTCAGCACGCGCCTGATCCGCGAATCGGATGGCCAGGAAAAGCTCTCGGCCAGTCTCGGCCAGATCGTCTACCTGTCCGACTCGCGCGTGACGACGCCCGGCGAGGCGCTCGTGGAGCAGGGCCGCTCGGCCTGGGTCAGCGACGCGACCTACGCCATCAACGACCGCTGGACGGTCAGCGCCGGCTACCAGTGGGATCCGAAGTTCCGCCGCGAGGACCTGATGTCGCTGCGCACCCGGTACCTGATCGGCGACGATGGCATCGTCAACTTCGCCTACCGCCGGCGCGCCGAACTCATCGAGCAGGCCGACCTGTCGTTCCTGTATCCGATCAGTCCCGCATGGAGCCTGGTCGGCCGCTATTACTACTCGTTCACCGACAACCGGCTGCTCGAAGCGGTCGCCGGCGTGCAGTGGGACAGCTGCTGTCTCGCGGCGCGCGTGGTCGGCCGCCGCTACCTGCGCAACCGCCAGGGCGAGCTGAACAACGCGATCATGTTCGAACTTGAACTGAAGGGATTGGGCTCGGCCGGACCGGACACGGAGGACCGTTTGCGCCGTGCTATTCTCGGGTATTACCGCGACGACCTCTATCTGGTGCCGCCATCGGAGCTGCGCAACAGCGACGACGCGGACACCACGACCCCCGGCCTGAGCCAATGAAGACATTCCTCCGTTCCCTCGCGACCGCCCTGGCGCTGTTCGCCGCGACCGCGCACGCCCAGAACCTGCAGCCACTCGACCGCATCGCGGCCGTCGTCGACGAGGACGTGATCCTCGCCAGCGAGCTCGAACGCGCCGTGGCCAACATCCGTGGCCAGTACGCCACCCGACAGGACCAGCTGCCGCCGCAGGAGATCCTCGAGCGCCAGGTGCTCGAGCGCCTGATTTCGATGCGCCTGCAGACCGCCAACGCCGCCCGCACCGGCGTGCGCGTGAGCGACCAGGACGTCGACCAGGCCGTTGCCGCGATCGCGCAGCAGAACGGCTTCACGATGGACCAGTTGCGCCAGCAGCTGGCCGGTGACGGCATGTCCTTCGACGATTTCCGCACCTCGCTGCGCGAAGAGCTGATGATCCAGCGCATGCGCCAGCGCTTCGCCCAGACCCGCATCTCGGTCAGCGATGCCGAAGTCGACGCCGCGCTGTCGGCGCAGGCGACCGGCACGCAGTATCGCCTGGCGCACATCCTGGTGGCGCTGCCGGAAGGCGCCACGCCCGAGCAGATCCAGACCGGCCAGCAGAAGATCGACGGCATCAAGAGCCTGCTCGATCGCAACGAGATGGAGTTCTCCGCGGCCGCGGTGCGCTATTCCGACAGCCCCAACGCGCTCGAGGGCGGCGATCTGGGCTGGCGCAGCGCGCAGGAGATTCCGGCCGCGTTCGCCACGGCGGTCACGAGCCTGGAACCGGGCCAGATCATCGGCCCGATCCGCGGGCCCAGCGGCTTCCAGCTGCTGCAGTTGGTCGACCGGCGCGATGCCTCGGCCGAAGCCGGTGCCGGCACGGTGACCCAGTACCTGGCGCGTCACATCCTGATCCGCGGCCAGCCGGGCGCGGACGCCGCGGCCAAGGCCAAGGCCGACGAGCTGCGCGCCCGCATCGCCGGCGGCGCCGATTTCGCCGAGATCGCGCGCGAGTCTTCCGAAGACGCCAGCACCAAGGCCAACGGCGGCGATCTGGGCTGGTTCACCCAGGACGAGTTCGGCCCCGACTTCGGCAGCCAGGTCGCCGCGCTCGGCGATGGCGACGTGTCCCAGCCTTTCCGCACGCAGGCCGGCTGGCACGTCGTGCAGCGCCAGGCCTCGCGCCAGGCCGCTGGCGACGACAGCAACCGCCGCGCCCAGGCGCGCGAGGCCATCGGCCAGCGGAAGCTCGAGGACGAGTGGGATCGCTACGTGCGTGAACTGCGTGGCGAGGCCTACGTCAGCATCCGCATCGGTGCCAACCGCGATCCCGAGATCGGCGGCTGAGATGTCCCGCCCCCGACTGGCGCTGGTCCCGGGTGAGCCGGCCGGCGTCGGGCCGGAGCTGTGCGTACGCGCCGCCTGGCGCGATTCCGACGCCGACCTGGTCGCCATCGGCGACCGCGCCACGCTGCAACGCGCGGCCGATGCGATCGGCCTGACGGTCGACTTCACCGATGCCGAAGCCACCGACGTGGCCCCAGGCACACTGCGCCTGATCGAGCTGCCGCACGCCTCGGCCACACTGTTGGGCACGCCCGACCCGCGCAATGCCCGCAGTGTCATCGACGGCCTGCTGCATGCCGCGGCCGGATGTCGCGAAGGCCGCTTCGACGGCATGGTCACCGGTCCGGTCCACAAGGCCGCGATCAATGCCGGCGGCGTGCCCTACACCGGCACCACCGAACTGCTGGCCCACGACGCCGGCTGCGACGTGGTGATGATGCTGGCCAATCCGACCCTGCGCGTCGCGCTCGCGACGACGCATCTGCCGCTGCGCGCGGTACCCGACGCGATCACGGCACCGCTGCTCGAACAGGTGATCGGCATTCTCGACTCGTCGTTGCGCCGCGACTTCGGCATCGCCGCGCCGCGCATCGCGGTGCTGGGCCTCAACCCGCATGCAGGCGAGTCCGGGCATCTGGGCACGGAGGAGATCGAAACGATCTCGCCACTGCTCGAGCGCCTGCGCGCTCGCGGTCTCGATCTCGAAGGCCCGTTGCCGGCCGACACGGCATTCCTGCCCGCGCGCCTCGAAGGCGTGGACGCGGTGCTGGCGATGTATCACGACCAGGGCCTGCCGGTGCTCAAGTACAGCGGCTTCGAGTCGGCGGTGAATGTGACGCTCGGCCTGCCCTACCCGCGCGTCGCGGTCGATCACGGCACCGCACTGGAGCTGGCCGGCACCGGCCGCGCCGATCCGTCGAGCCTGTTCGCCGCGATCGACCAGTGCGCGATCCTCGGCCGGCACCGGCGGCTGCGCGCGTGAGCGCCGACGGCACCATCGGCTGGGACGATTTCATGGCCGTCGACCTGCGCGTCGGACGCGTGGTCTCGGCCGAGCCGTTCCCGCAGGCCCGTCGCCCGGCCTACATCCTCCACGTCGACTTCGGCCCGCAGATCGGCGTACGCAAGTCCAGCGCGCAGATCACCGCGCACTACACGCCACAGACGCTGGTCGGCAGGCTGGTGGTGGGCGTCGTCAATTTTCCACCGAAGCAGATCGGACCGCTGATGTCCGAGTGCCTGGTCACCGGCTTCCACGATGCCGACGGCCACGTGCGCCTGTGCGTGCCCGACGGCGACGTCGCGCCCGGCACGCGCCTGCTCTGAACCGGCTACGTCCCGCATGAACCGTCATTCCGCCACGCCCGGCAGCTTCACCGGACCGCCGAAGAAATCCCTCGGCCAGAACTTCTTGCACGAGCGCGGCGTCGTCGAACGCATCGTGCTCGCGGTGAATCCGAAGCCGGGTGAACGCCTGGTCGAGATCGGACCCGGCCAGGGCGCGATGACCTTCCCGCTGCTCAAGCGCCACGGCGCGCTGACCGCGATCGAGTTCGACCGCGACCTGCTGGAGCCGCTGACGCTGCAGGCCGCCGCGCACGGCACGCTCGAACTCATCCACGCCAACGTGCTGGACGTCGACTTCACCGCGCTCGCCGGCGACGGCGAGATCCGTCTCGTCGGCAACCTGCCCTACAACCTCTCGTCGCCGATCCTGTTCCACGCGCTCGACCATGCGTCGGTCATCACCGACATGCACTTCATGCTGCAGAAGGAGGTCGTCGAGCGCATGGCGTCGGGCCCCGGCAGCAAGGTCTACGGCCGCCTGTCGGTGATGCTGCAGGCCTACTGCGAAGTGACGATGCTGTTCGTCGTCGGCCCGGGCGCGTTCCGCCCGCCGCCGAAGGTCGATTCGGCCGTCGTGCGCCTGACACCGCGGCCTGCCACGCAGGTCGGCATCGACGATCCGCGCCGCTTCGCCGACATCGTCCGCGCCGCGTTCGGCCAGCGCCGCAAGACGCTGCGCAATGCACTGTCGACGTTGATGGATGCCGAGACGATCACCGCCGCCGGCATCGATCCGCAGGCGCGCGCCGAGCAGCTCGCGGTCGCCGATTTCGTGCGGCTGGCCAACTTCGTGCCGCCTGCGTAGTCGAAGCATTCATGGCCTGCCGCTACACTGTCTCGGACATGGACGAGACCGCCGACTACACCCTCGAGATCCAGATCGCGACGCGCTTCCTCGACGAGGAATCGACGCCCGACGACGACCGCTACGTGTTCGCCTACACCATCCGTATCCGCAACATCGGCCGCCTGCCGGCGCAGTTGATGGCCCGCCACTGGGTCATCACCGACGCCAACGGCCGGATCGAGGAAGTGCACGGCGACGGCGTCGTCGGCGAGCAGCCGCGGCTGGAACCCGGCGAAGCCTTCACCTACACCTCGGGCGCGGTGCTCTCGACCGCGGTCGGCACGATGGAAGGCTCCTACGACATGGTCGGCGACGACGGTGCGCAATTCGATGCGCCGATTCCGCCGTTCACGCTCTCGATTCCGCGAACCCTGCACTGATGGCTGTCTGGGCGATCGGTGACCTGCAGGGCTGTTACGGCCCCACGCAGCGGCTGCTCGAAGCGATCCGCTTCGACCCGGCCGTCGACACGCTGTGGTTCTGCGGCGACCTCGTCAATCGCGGTGGCGAATCGGTCGAGACACTGCGGCTGGTGCATTCGCTGCGCGACAACGTCGTCAGCGTGCTCGGCAACCACGACCTCTCGCTGCTGGCGATCGCCGAGCGTCGCGAGGAAGACCAGCGCAAGGTCAACGCCGATCTGCAGGGCGTGCTGTTCGCGCCGGATCGCGACGTGCTGCTCGACTGGCTGCGCACCTGCCCGCTGCTGCACGTCGACCGAGCGCTCGGCTGGATGATGCTGCATGCCGGTCTGGCGCCGCGCTGGGACGTCGAACTGGCGCAGCGGCATGCGCGCGAGATCGAGCACAAGCTGCGCGGCCCCGGCTACAGGAAGCTGCTGCGCAACATGTACGGCGACCGCCCGGCGTGGTCGCCCAACCTGACCGGTTACGACCGCGACCGCGCGATCATCAACATCTTCACGCGCATGCGGTACTGCTCGCCGCGCGGGCGCATCGCGTTCGAGGAAAAGGGCACGCCCGGCACCCAGCAGCCCGGCATCTATCCCTGGTACGAAGTGCCCGGTCGCGCCGAGCGCGATCTGAAGATCGTCTGCGGCCACTGGTCGACCTTGGGGCTCTTCATCGGTCACGGCGTGCATGCGCTCGACACCGGCGCGGTCTGGGGCGGCAAGCTCACCGCCTTGCAACTCGATGCCGAGACGCTGCACGTGGTGCAGGTGCCCGGACGCGACGTCTCCGGCCTGCCGCCACGCAAACCGGCCTGAGGACCGGCCCGCGCGGGCGCGCATGTCAGCCGGCCCGGCGGTACTCGACGAAATCGAAGGCGTGCGCGTGTTTCGCGTCGGCCGGGTGGTGCGTGCGCGAGACCTCGCGCCATTGCGCCGGATCCCAGGTCGGAAAGAACGCATCGGCGTCTTCGACCACGGTATCGACCTGGGTCAGCTGCAGCACGTCCGCATGCGGCAGGGCCAGGGCATAGATCTCGCCTCCACCGATCACACAGAGTGCGTCCGCGCGTTGCTCTGCTGCGATCGCGATCGCCGCATCCAGCGAGGTCACCGCCCGCATGCCATCGAACGGCACGCGACCGCCGCGCGTCAGCACGAGATTCGTCCGCCCCGGCAGCGCGCGGCCCAGGGACTCGGCGGTCTTGCGCCCCATCAGCACCGGCCGTCCGAGCGTCAGCGCCTTGAAGTGGCGGAAGTCGTCGGGCAAATGCCAGGGCATCGCGTTGCCGCGCCCGATGCCGCGCTTGCGGTCGATCGCGGCAACAAGCACAAGCCGTGATTGGTGAGGCGTGACCGGTGATTGATGAGAACCAATCGATTGCCCGCTCGTCGTGACGTGCGACGACACCCGCTCTTTCGAATCACGAATCACGAATCACCAATCCCGGCCTTCATCAGACCGCGACCGGCGCCTTGATCGCAGGCCACGGGTCGTAGCCGTCGATCACGATGTCCTCGAAGCGGAACGCGAACAGGTCGTCCACGTCCGGGTTCAATTTCAATGCCGGCAGCGCGCGCGGCGTCCGCGAGAGCTGCTCGCGCGCCTGCGCGAAGTGATTCGAATACAGGTGCGCATCGCCCAGCGTGTGCACGAAGTCGCCCACGCCCAGCCCCGTCACCTGCGCGACCATGTGGGTCAGCAGCGCATAGCTGGCGATGTTGAAAGGCACGCCGAGGAAGATGTCGCCGCTGCGCTGGTAGAGCTGGCAGCTGAGCTTTCCGTCGACGACGTAGAACTGGAACATCGTGTGGCAGGGCATCAGCGCCATCGCCGGCAGGTCGCCGACGTTCCAGGCGCTGACGATCAACCGGCGCGAGTCCGGGTTGCGACGGATCTCGTCGACGACCCAGCGGATCTGGTCGATCTCCTGTCCGTCGCTGCCCGTCCAGCGACGCCACTGCTTGCCGTAGACCGGACCGAGCTCGCCCTCGGCATCGGCCCACTCGTCCCAGATGCCCACCTTGTGGTCCCGGAGATAGGCGATGTTGGTCTCGCCTTTCAGGAACCACAGCAGCTCGTGGATGATCGAGCGCAGGTGCAGCTTCTTGGTCGTGACCAGCGGAAAGCCCTCGCGCAGGTCGTAACGCATCTGCCAGCCGAACACGCTGCGCGTGCCGGTGCCGGTACGGTCGGACTTGTCGCTGCCGTGCTCGAGCACGTGGCGCAGCAGTTCGAGATAGGCCTGCACGTCAGTCCGCCTTGCCCGCGAGCGGGACGACCGGCGTCAGCACCGGCGCGGTGCGCGAGCGCCACAGCAGGAACAGGCCCAGCGCCACCAGCGGCAGCGACAGCACCTGGCCCATCGTCAGCCAGCCGAATGCGAGATACCCGAGGTCCGCATCCGGCACGCGGACGAACTCGACGAGGAAGCGGAACACCCCGTACAGCAGCGCGAACAGACCCGAGACCGCGTAACGGCGCCGCGGCTTGCGCGAGAACACCCACAGCAGCACGAACATCACCAGGCCTTCGAGGAACGCCTGGTAGAGCTGCGAGGGGTGCCGCGCGAACTGGTCGAGTGCGCCGGTCGCGAACTCGCTGTGCAGGCGCTCGGCCGACCAGCCCCGGAATGCCGGGTCGGTCGGGAACACCACGCCCCAGCCGGCGTGGGTGTACTTGCCCCACAGCTCGGCGCCGATGTAGTTGCCGATGCGGCCGAACCCCAGGCCCAGCGGCACCAGCGGCGCGACGAAGTCCATCACGTCGAAGAAATGCAGGCGCTGCGCGCGCGACCACCACCACGAGGCCACCAGTACGCCCAGCAGGCCACCGTGGAAACTCATGCCGCCGTCCCAGACCTTGAACAGCATCAGCGGATTGGCGAGCAGTTCGCCGGTCGCGTAGAACAGCACGTAGCCGATACGGCCCCCGAGGATCACGCCGAGGATGCCGTAGAACAGCAGGTCGCCGAACTTCTCGGCGTCCACGCCGGGCAGGCGCCCGGCCCGGATCCGCGCGCGGCCCAGCAGCCACGCACTGGCGAAGCCCAGCAGGTACATCACGCCGTACCAGTGGACCGAGGGGTGGAAGGACCCCACCTGCGGCAGGTGGAGGGCGATCGGATCGATCTGGTGGAGGATGATCGACATCGGATCAGCGCGGCATCGGGTCGCGCGGCTCGTCCACCGGCGGCGTGTATTCGCCGCGCTGGCGCATCGCGTTGCGCTTGGCCCACAGGTTCAGCAGTTCGACCGCGGCCGAGAAGCCCATCGAGCCGTAGATGTAGCCCTTGGGAATGTCCAGGCCCACGCCGTCGAGCAGCAGGTACACGCCGATGAGCACGATGAAGGCCAGCGCCAGCATCTTGACCGTCGGGTTGGCGTCGATGAACTTGCCCAGCGGCTGGGCGGCGATCAGCATCACCGTCACCGCGAGCAGGATCGCGCAGACCATCACCGGCACGTAGTCGCCGGCCATGCCGACCGCGGCGATCACCGAATCCAGCGAGAACACGATATCGATGACCGCGATCTGCGCGATGACCGCGCCGAACGAGGCGGTCACCTTGCCGGCCGTGCCGTGGGTCTCGTCGTCCTCGCCCTTGAGCTGCTCGCGGATCTCCAGCGCGCCCTTCACGATGAGGAACAGGCCACCGAGGATCAGGATCAGGTCGCGCACCGAGATGCCGCGCCCGAAGGCCTCGAACAGCGGATCGGTCAGGCCGGCCAGCCAGGCCAGCGTGAGCAGCAGGCCGATGCGCGTGATGCACGCCACCGCGATGCCGAACTTGCGCGCGAACTCGCGCTGCTCGAGCGGCAGCTTCGACACCGCGATCGAGATGAAGACCAGGTTGTCGATGCCGAGCACGATCTCGATCGCGCTGAGTGTGACCAGCAGGATCCAGACCTGCGGATCGGTGATCAATTCCATCATGGGGAAGACATCCTCTTTGAAAGTCGATCGGTGCGGTGCCCGGACGCCGCGCTCACAGCCAGCGCGGCAGCAGGACGAGACTCCACACCACCAGTACGTTGATCATCGTGACGAACACCGCCGCCGAGCCCATGTCCTTGGCGCGGCCGGCGAGTTCGTGGAACTCCGGACCATAGCGCTCGATCACCGCCTCGATCGCCGAGTTCAACAGCTCCACCGCCAGCACCAGCAGGCAGCTGCCGATCAGCAGCGCGCGCTCCATGCCGTTCGCGCCCAGCCAGACCGCCAGCGGCGCCAGCACCGCGAGCAGGTAGACCTCGAGCCGGAACGAGGACTCGTGCAGCCACGCGGCACGCAGTCCCTGGCAGGACCAGACGGTCGCCTTGAGCATGCGGCCCAGCCCACGCGGGCGATGCCCGATCCCGTCCGCCATCGCTCAGCGCGCCTGCCGGGCGGCACGACGCACGGGGCGCGCCACGCTGCGGCTGGTCGCGGGCCGCGGAACTGTCGGAGACATGGGGGCGGAAGGTGGTCCGGTCGTGTTGCGGCAATTCTGACACATCGTCCAAGGCCGTCGCGGTTTGCAATGCCGGGCGACGGCTGGTTGACTGGCCGGCCGATCCGACCAGGAGCGACCCGTGCGCATCCCATTTTCGCCCCCGTTCCGTGCCGCCGGCGCCGCCGCGGTCCTCATGGCGGCACTGCTCGCCGGCTGCGCCACTGGCGGCGGCGTGCCCGCCGATCTGGACCCGGTGTCGTCGCCGGAATGGGCCGCCGACATGGCACGCTTCGCGGCCGAGGACGCGGCCAAGCCGCCGCCCGCCCGTCCGGTGGTGTTCACCGGCAGTTCGTCGGTGCGGATGTGGGAGACGCTGGCCGCCGACTTTCCGGATGTCGTCGTCCTCAACCGTGGCTTCGGGGGTTCGCAGGTCCGCGACGCCGTCTGGTACGCCGACGAGGTCGCGCTGCGCTACAAGCCGCGCCAGATCGTGCTCTACGCCGGCGACAACGACATCGCCGAGGGCCGCAGCGCCGCGCAGGTACTGGCTGACACCGAAGCCTTCGTCGCGCGCATCCGCCATGCCCAGCCCGGGACGCCGATCGCCCTGCTCGGCATCAAGCCCAGTCCCTCGCGCGCCAACCTGCTCGGCGTCCAGCGCGACGCCAACGACGCGTTGCGCGCATGGGCCGCGACCCAGCGCAACGTCGCCTACATCGACGTGTTTACGCCGATGCTCGATGCCGAAGGCGTGCCGCGCGAGGACCTCTTCATCGCCGACCGCCTGCACATGAACGCCGCCGGCTATGCGCTGTGGAAGGACATCATCGGTCCGTTCCTGGTGCGCTGATCGTCGCGTCCGTCGCCGAAAGGCCGCGCCGTTCGACGCGGCCTTTTTCATGTCTTCCTGGCCCGGTTTGCGTCCAGCACGAAACACCGCGACCTCGCCGATCCGGCGCGATGGAAATGCGTCCCATCCGGCATTGAACCGATTTCAGACCGTTTTCCGTGTCGCCTTGCACGTTGCGACTGGCGACAGCGTGTGCAGGCGCGCGCATTCATTGACAGGCGCAACCATGCCGGCCAGCGTCATTCGACCGGAGCGGCGCAGGTCAATGCGCGCCGGAGGAACAGGGGAACCATCGCAAGTCGACAGCCATCTTCTTCAAGGGAATGCACCGATGATCCAGAAGCGCCTCCTTGCTCTCGCCGTGTCCGCCGTCCTCGTCCCGCCCGTCTTCGCGGCCGAGCTGAAGACCGTCGAAAACCCGATCCCCGGCCAGTACATCGTCGTGTTCAACAGCGACGAGATCCGCGAACGCGTCGATGCCGACCGTCTGGCCGGCCGCCTCGACAAGACACTGGTCGCCTCGCCCGATGCCGCCGTCGCCGCGGAGGTCGAAAAGCGCGTCGTCGACATCGCCGCCCAGCACGATCTGAAGGTGTCGCGGCTCTACACGCATGCGTTGCACGGCATGGTCGTCAACGCCGACAAGCGCAAGCTGGCCGCGCTGCTCAACGATCCGCGCGTGGACTTCATCGAGGAAGACGGCTATGTCGAGCTGTCGGCCACGCAGACCGGCGCCACCTGGGGGCTGGACCGCATCGACCAGCGCGATCGCCCCTTGAACGGCACCTACGTCTACGATCCGCTGGCCGCGAACGTGCGCGCCTACATCATCGACAGCGGCATCCGCACCGGCCACACGCAGTTCGGTTCGCGCCTGCTGTCGGGTTACTCGGCGATCAATGACGGTCGTGGCAGCAACGACTGCAACGGCCACGGCACGCACGTCGCCGGCACCGTCGGCGGCACGACCTGGGGCGTGGCCAAGCAGGTCCGTCTGGTGCCGGTGCGCGTCTTCGGCTGCACCGGTGGCAGCGCCAACTCGACGATCATCGCCGGCATCGACTGGGTGCGTGCGAACCGCGTGCTGCCGGCCGTGGCCAACATGAGTCTCGGCGGACCGGCGTCGACGGCGACCGACAACGCCACCAACAACCTGATCAACAGTGGCGTCACCGTGGTCGTCGCGGCCGGCAACGACAACGGCTCCAATGCCTGCAACTACTCGCCTGCGCGCGTGGCCAATGCGGTGACCGTCGGCTCCACCACCTCGACCGATGCGCGCTCGTCGTTCTCCAACATCGGCAGTTGCGTGAACATCTTCGCACCGGGCAGCTCGATCACCTCGGCCTGGTACACCAGCACCTCGGCCTCGAACACCATCAGCGGTACCTCGATGGCGTCCCCGCACGTCGCCGGCGCCGCGGCGCTGTATCTGACCAACAATCCGTCGGCCTCGCCGGCGACGGTCCGCAACTGGCTCTACAGCAACGCGACCACGAACCGGATCAGCAACCCGGGCAGCGGTTCGCCCAACCGCCTGCTCTACACGCGCTGACCGGGCCCGACCCGACAGGCACGAAAAAGGGCGCCCCAGGGCGCCCTTTTCCATTGCGAGGCTGATCTCACTGCTGGCGCAAGGCCTCGATCGGATCGAGCTCGGACGCCTTGCGCGCCGGGTAATAGCCGAAGAACAGCCCGGTCGCGACCGAGAAGCCCGCGGCCAGCAGGACCACCTGGCTGTTGAGCGCGGTCGGCAGGTCGCTGAAGCGCCCGACCAGCAACGCACCCCCGACACCGATCGCGATGCCCAGCACGCCCCCGCCCAGCGACAGCAGCATCGCCTCGGCGAGGAACTGGCGGCGCACGTCGGCCGGGCCTGCGCCGACGGCCATGCGCAGGCCGATCTCGCGGATCCGCTCGGTCACCGACACCAGCATGATGTTCATGATGCCGATGCCGCCGACGATCAGCGAAATCGTCGCGACCGCGCCCAGCAGCAGCGACATCAGCCGCGTGGTCGCGGTGCGCGTGGCGACGATCTCGGAGATGTTGCGCACGCTGAAGTCATCCTCAGCGCCCGGCGCGATGCGATGGCGCTGCCGCAGCAGCGCTTCCACCTCGCCCTGCACGTAGGGCAGATCATCGGCGTTGCCGACCGTCAGCGCGATCTGCATCACCGCGCCGGCCGGCATGCCCATCGCGCCGAGCAGGCGCCGGCGCCCGGTCTCGAGCGGCACCATCATCACGTCGTCCTGGTCCTGGCCGAAGCCGCCCTGTCCCTTGGGCGCGAGCACACCGACGACCACGAACGGCGTGCGCCCGATCCGGACCGTCTGCCCGACGCCACTGTCCTCGCCGAACAGCTCGCGCCGCACGGTTTCACCGATGATCACGTTCTTGCCGGCGCCGCTGTAATCCTGCGGCTCGAACCACGCGCCGTCGGCCAGCGACCAGCCGTTGATCTCGAAGAAGTCCGGCTGCACGCCCTGCCAGCTGCTGGCCCAGTTCTTCTCGGCGAAGACGATCTGGCTGCTGCCGCGCAGCGAGCCCGACACCAGCTGCACCTCGGGGATCTCGCTGCGGATCGCATCGGCGTCGCCCTCGCTCAGGGTGAAGAAGCTGCTGCCCGCCTGGCGGGCGCCACCGGGCGTACGGCGCGAGCCGGGCGAGATGTCCAGGCGCTGCGAGCCCAGGCCCGAGACCATGCGATCGATTTCGGCCTGCGTCCCCTGCCCCACCGACACCATGACGATGACCGCGGCGATGCCGATGATCACGCCCAGCGACGTCAGCGCGCTGCGCATCCAATTGCCGCGCAGGGCGAAGATCGCGGTGCGCAGCACGTCGAGGAAGGTCATGGCCCGGCTCCGGTGTGCGCGCGGGCGCGCGTGTCGTAGGGCCCTTCCTCGTGCAGCTCGCCGTCGCGCATGACGAAGGTGCGGTCGGCGTGCGCGGCGACATCGGGATCGTGGGTGATCAGCACGACGGTGTGCCCGTCGTCGCGCAGCCGCTTGAACAGGCTGAGGATTTCCTCTCCGGTCTTCGTGTCCAGCGCGCCCGTCGGCTCGTCGGCCAGCAGCACCGGAGGCCGGTTGATCAGCGCGCGTGCGATGGCGACACGCTGCTGCTGGCCGCCTGACAGTTCGCTGGGGCGGTGACCACCCCGGTTCTCCAGGCCCACCGCCGCGAGTGCCTCGCGTGCGCGGTCGGCGCGCTCGTCATGGGGCACGCGCGCATAGCCCAGCGGCATCGCGACGTTTTCCAGCGCGCTCATGCGCGGCAACAGGTTGAAGCCCTGGAACACGAAGCCGATCTTGTCGCGCCGCAATTGCGCCAGGGCCTCGCGATCGAGCGTGGCCACGTCGATGCCGTCGCAGAGGTACTGTCCCGCCGTCGGCGTGTCGAGACAGCCGATCAGGTTCATCAGTGTCGACTTGCCCGAACCCGACGGACCCATGATCGCGACGAATTCGCCGTGGGCGATGGCGAGCGAGACGCCGCGCAGCGCGACGACTTCCGCTTCGGTCCCGGCCGAATACACCTTCTCCAGCGCGCGGGTTTCGATGACCGGCGGCCGCATCGCGTCGCTGCTCATTGCGAGGCCGCGCGCTCGCCGGTGACGATCAGGTCGCCCTCGGCCAGGCTGCCCGACACCTCTGTCGCGCTGCCGTCGCTCGCGCCGAGGCGGACCGGCACCGCCTCGCGGCGTCCGTCGACGAGACGGTAGACGGTAACGCGCGTAGCGCCGACCGTCGCGGCGAGCGCGCGGTTCCACTGCGCGCGTCGGTTGTCGTCGAGCGTCGCGGCGAAGGCGCCGAAGGTCTGCTGGAAGCGGTCGAGCATGCGCTGCCGGATCTGCGCCTGCACGTTGGGATCGCCGCCTCCCATGGCCATCATGCCCGGTGGCGGACCGCCGGCATTGCCGCGCCCGCCGGCGCCCGGCCCCTGCGGACGCGGCGCCTGCTGGCGCTCGCGCATCCTGGCCAGTGCCGCGTCGAACGCGGCCTGCTGGCGGGCATCGAGCCGCATGGACGCGGCCGCCGCGGCAAGGTCTTCGGCCAGGCCCGCG
>Ga0207791_1000158_pt1 | contig 18465 bp, 16 predicted proteins | sample HigsolmetaGSP16D_FD_184844 | JGI IMG/M metagenome (GOLD analysis project Ga0207791, IMG submission 184844) | High solid enriched microbial communities from the Joint BioEnergy Institute, USA - SP1-6-D (SPAdes) | ecosystem: Engineered > Bioreactor > SSF (Solid state fermentation) > Aerobic >...
CGCGTACCCTCCGGTTCCTGCGCGCCGTCCGCGCCCACCTGACAGCTGCTCGCTACGTTTTGTTAGCCGCTCTAAGCGGTATTCGTGGGCGGAAGTGCCTGCGATTGAGGCCGATGCAGTGCGTCGGCCTCATCGGCAACGTATCTGTTGACGTTATTGCCATGACGATGCGGGTGCTGCGGTGATTGCATTACACCGCCGGCAGCCGATTACGTTGCGCATCATCCACGCCCACCCAATCGGCCTCGGTCAGTGCGTGTAGACCATGCGCCAAGCGCGATTTATCGCATTGCGCACTGCGCTCACCGAATTCCAGCGATGCCGGCACGGCAGCACAGGAGGAGGGACGGCGGTCGTGGATGCTGCAGCGGCTGTAGCAGCCAATCTGTGCGTCCAGCGCAATGCAGCGCGGTTGCGATTGCGAGGTGCCGCGCATCACCCGCTCGTGCGTGCGTAAGGCATCGGTGAGTTCAATTGGTACCCTGCCGCCCAATGCAGGATCGGCCTCGCTCCAATGAAAACTGACGCGGAAATAAGCGCAGCAGGCGCCGCAGGTAAGGCAGGGGTGAGCCATGGATGCCGGGCCTGTCACGGCGAAGTTGTGTGGATGGCGCGGTATTCTGACCAAACCGCGTCGCGATACAAGTGGCCGGTGGCAGTGACCGGTGAGTGATTCAGTTGCACTCGGTGTCGCATGGATGCGTCACGGCCAGCCAGACACGCATTGGCTGTGTCACGTGGGACGTAGACATTGCGTCAGCCGCTCCGGCGACAATGCGGCATGGACCTGCGCGCTTAGCGCCAGCGTGCTCGCTGCCGCGTTCTCTGCTTCCCTCAAGCAGCCCTCAAGTGACCGGTGCCGATGACGCGTAGGTAATAATGCGCAGATGACGACCCTATGCAATATCGCTGCCAACCTCCCGCACCTGGCGCGCGAGCGCCCCGACCAGATTGCCATTCGTTGCCCTGGCGGTCGCGGTGCTGATGGGTTTGCCCTCTACGATGTGACCCTGAGCTATGCCGAACTGGATGCGCGTAGTGATGCGATCGCAGCGGGCCTGGCGTTGCACGGCATCGGGCGCGGCGTGCGCGCGGTGGTGATGGTGCGACCGTCGCCGGAATTTTTCCTGTTGATGTTCGCCTTGTTCAAGGCGGGCGCCGTGCCGGTGCTGGTGGACCCGGGGATCGACAAGCGTGCGCTCAAGCAGTGCCTGGACGAAGCGCAGCCGCAGGCATTCATTGGTATTGCGTTGGCCCAGCTGGCGCGTCGCTTGTTGCGTTGGGCGCGTTCGGCAACGCGGATTGTCACCGTCGGTGGAACCTATGGCTGGGGAGGGATAACGCTGGCGCGCATTGAGCGCGATGGTGCCGGCGCGGGTACCCAGCTGGCGAACACCGCACCGGACGATGTGGCCGCGATCCTGTTCACCAGTGGCTCTACCGGTGTGCCCAAGGGCGTGGTGTACCGCCATCGGCATTTCGTCTCCCAGATGGCATTGTTGCGCAACGCGTTCGACATGCAACCTGGTGGTGTGGATTTGCCGACGTTTCCACCGTTCGCTTTGTTCGACCCCGCGCTAGGGCTGACCTCGGTGATTCCGGACATGGACCCGACGCGCCCTGGCAGCGCCGATCCGCGCAAATTGCACGAGGCGATCAAGCGCTTCGGTGTCACCCAGTTGTTCGGTTCGCCCGCATTGATGCGGGCGCTTGCTGATCATGGTCAGCCGCTGCCCAACGTGCGCCTGGTCACCTCGGCCGGTGCGCCGGTACCACCGGAGGTGGTGGCGAAGATTCGCGCGCTACTGCCGGCCGATGCGCAGTTCTGGACCCCCTACGGCGCCACCGAATGCCTCCCGGTGGCCGCCATCGAAGGGCGCGGCCTGGAGGCGACGCGTGCGGCCACCGAAGCCGGTGCAGGCACCTGCGTGGGCCAGGTGGTCGCGCCAAACGAGGTGCGCATTATTGAAATTGACGATGCGGCGATTGCCGACTGGAGCGGGGTGCACGTGTTGCCGGTGGGGCAGGTTGGCGAGATCACCGTCGCCGGCCCCACCACGACCGACAGCTACTTCAACCGCGATGCGGCCACGCGTAGTGCCAAGATCCGCGAGCGCCGCAGCGATGGCAGTGAACGCATCGTGCACCGCATGGGCGATGTCGGATATTTCGATGCACACGGGTGCCTGTGGTTCTGCGGACGCAAGACCCACCGCGTGGAAACCCCCAGCGGCCCGCTGTACACCGAGCAGGTAGAGCCGGTGTTCAACCTGCATCCGCAGGTGCGGCGCACTGCACTGGTTGGTGTCGGTGTGTTCGGACAGCAGCAGCCAGTGCTGTGCGTGGAATTGCAGCCGGGCGTGTCTGCGTCGAGGTTTGCCCAGATAGAAAGCGAGCTGCGCGCACTGGGTGCGGTACATGCGCATACCGCAGGCATCACGCGCTTCCTGCGCCATCGCGGCTTTCCGGTTGATATTCGCCACAACGCCAAAATCGGTCGCGAAACGCTGGCGGCCTGGGCGGCACAGCAGTGTGTACCAGGTGCGGTGCGATGAAGGTATTGGTCACTGGAGGTGGCGGCTTTCTCGGCCAGGCGTTATGCCGCCGCTTACGCGCGCGTGGGCACGAGGTGGTGAGTTTCCAGCGCGGTGACTATCCCGTGCTGCGATGCTTGAACGTTGGCCAGATCCGTGGCGACCTGGCCGACCCGCAGGCAGTACGGCATGCCTTCGCCGGGATCGATGCGGTGTTCCACAACGCGGCCAAGGCCGGTGCGTGGGGCAGTGACGACAGCTACCATCGGGCAAACGTGGTGGGCACGCAGAACGTGATCGATGCCTGTCGCGCCAATGACGTGCCACGGTTGATCTACACATCAACGCCCAGCGTCACCCATCGCGCCACCAACCCGGTGGAAGGATTGAGCGCTGAGGAAGTGCCGTATGGCGAACATCTACGCGCGGCCTACGCGGCGACCAAGGCCATTGCCGAGCGCGCAGTACTGGCGGCCAACGATGCCCAATTGGCAACGGTGGCATTGCGCCCACGCTTGATCTGGGGGCCGGGCGACAATCACTTGCTGCCGCGTCTGGCGGCACGCGCGCATGCCGGGCGGCTGCGCATGGTGGGCGATGGCAGCAATCTGGTCGACAGCACTTACATCGACAACGCCGCGCAGGCGCATGTGGATGCGTTCGAGCATCTTGCAGTGGGCGCTGCCTGCGCAGGCAAGGCGTACTTCATTTCCAACGGCGAACCGTTGCCGATGCGCGAGTTGCTCAATCGTTTGCTGGCTGCGGTGAATGCGCCGCCGGTTACGCGTTCGCTTTCGTTCAAGACTGCGTATTGCATCGGTGCGGTGTGCGAAACGCTGTGGCCACTGTTGCGTCTGCCAGGCGAGGTGCCGTTGACCCGTTTTCTGGTGGAACAGTTGTGTACGCCGCATTGGTACAGCATGGAACCGGCACGTCGCGACTTCGGCTATGTGCCGCGCATCAGTATCGAAGAGGGCCTGCAACGGCTGCAGTCCTCATTTTCCAATGGAATTGCAATCACCCGTTAACGACCGGTACCTTCACAAAATTGCAGATGCGCCGATTCGGCACGACAGCCTTTGGGTATCTTGCCATGCTGCATTACGCCGTCATCTTTTTCGTTATCGCCATCATTGCTGCCGTGCTGGGCTTCAGTGGTATCGCAGGTGCGGCCACCAATATCGCCTGGATCCTGTTCGTGGTGTTTCTGATCCTGGCACTGATCTCGATGTTCCGTCGCGGCAGCGGCGCTGGCGGTTGATGTTCACATGGCTGCGCCTTCAAGGAAGCGGGTCGTATGCTTCATGCTCAGCTAACAGGTCATTTTTGATTTGCAGCCGCTTTTCCAGGTTGCGTACGTGATTGCCATCGCACGCTGTAGCAACGCAGCCAGGTCAGCGTTGTCGCTATCGGGCAGGGATGCCTGTAGCGTGGGCACTGAAGGAAGCCTCGCAACGCAAGGCACTGCTGCCATATCCCCATCAAGCAGCCGCCACATGCAGGAGCGGTAGAATGCGGGGATGCTCGGATCACTCTTTACCTCATTCAAGCCGCTCGCCGGCCAGGCCCTGCAGGCAGCGCTCAACCGTGCGCTGGCGCTGGACCCTGATACCCGCGAGTCCCTGCTGCCGCTGGAAGGCCAGCGTATCGCGCTGACCCTGGATGCGCCCGCGTTGGCGATGCAGATCCGCGTGCACGAGCGTCGGCTGCTGGTTGGCCCGGTTGATGAGGCGCAGGAACCTGATTTGGCGGTACACAGCAGCCTGGCCGGCTTGCTCGCGCAACTGCCGCTGCTGGCCAACGCACACCGCAGCGGCGCGCCGGCCGGACGGCTCAAGGTCTCCGGCGATGCCGAACTGGCGCGTCAGCTGCAGCAGCTGGCCGGTCGCTTCGACCCGGATTGGCAGTTGCCGTTCGTCGCAGTGTTCGGCGACATCCTGGGCGTGCAGATCGCCAATGGGGTGCGCGCAGCGCTGCAACAGGCACGTCGCAGTGCGGTGGATCTGGCGCACAGCGCGGCCGAATTCGTCACCGAAGAGTCGCGCGATGTAGTGCCACGCGCCGAGCTCGACGCCTTCCACGACGATGTGGACGCGCTGCGCGACGATGTCGAACGGCTGGCTGCGCGCGTGAGCCGCCTGCGCGCGAACGGAGACGCGGGATGAAGGCGATCTTGCGTGCGAGCGGCATCGGCCGGGTGATCCTGCGCTATCGCCTGGATGCCTTGCTGGAAGGAACTCCGGCCGAGCGCTGGCTGCGCTTGGCCAAGCCCTTCGTGCCACGTGCCAGCGCCGAAATCGCCGCGCAATCGCGCGGTGCGCGGTTGCGCTTGGCGCTGCAGGAACTTGGGCCGATCTTTGTCAAGTTCGGGCAGATCCTTTCCACCCGGCGCGATCTGATCCCTGCCGACGTGGCCGAAGAACTCACCTTGTTGCAGGACCGGGTCAAGCCGTTCGATGGCCAAGCCGCGCGGCTGATTGTGGAAGGCGCACTCGGCTTGCCGGTGAGCGTGGCATTTGCCAGCTTCGACATGGTGCCGCTGGCCTCGGCGTCGATTGCGCAGGTGCATGCGGCCACGTTGCCGCCGGACGCCAACGGTGTGCGCCGCGAGGTGGTGGTCAAGGTGCTGCGCCCGGATATCGAGCGCCAGATCGATGCCGATATCGCGTTGCTACGCTCGCTGGCCACCCTGGTCGAGCGCACCCATCCGCGCGCCGACAAGATCCGTCCACGCGAAGTGGTTGCCGAGATTGAAGGCACGCTGGCCGCCGAGTTGGATTTGCAGCGTGAAGGCGCCAACGCCAGCGTGTTGCGCCGGTTCTGGGAAGGCTCGGACGATCTGTACGTGCCGGAAGTGATCTGGTCGCACACCGCCGAGCGCGCGCTCACGCTGGAGCGTGTCTACGGCATTGCCTCTGACGACATCGCCAAGCTCGATGCGGCCGGCATCGATCGCAAGGCGCTCGCAGCCAAGGGCGTGCGCGTGTTCTACACGCAGGTGTTTCGCGACAACTTCTTTCACGCCGACGCGCACGCCGGCAACATCTGGGTCGATTCGGACCCGGAGCGTCGGCTCAATCCGCGCTTCATTGCGCTGGATTTTGGCATCATGGGCCAGCTCTCGCAGGAGGACCAGTATTACCTGGCCGAAAACTTCATGGCGATCTTCCATAAGGACTATCGCCGCATGGCCGAGTTGCACGTGGAAGCGGGCTGGATGCCGAGCAATATGCGGATCGACGAACTGGAAGCGGCTGCGCGCTCGGTGTGCGAACCGTATTTCACCAGGCCGCTGTCGGAAATTTCCCTGGCGCAGGTCCTGATCAAATTGTTTCGCGTGGCCCAGCGCTACGAATTGACGTTACAGCCGCAGCTGATCCTGTTGCAGAAAACCTTGCTCAATATCGAAGGCGTGGGCCGGCAACTCGATCCCAAACTGGATATCTGGGCGGTGGCCCGACCGGTGCTCGAACGCATCCTGCGCGAGCGCTACAGCCCGCGGCGAGTGCTGCGCGAATTGAGCAAGCGTTTACCGGAAATCATGACGCACGCGCCGGACATGCCGCGGCTGGTACACAGCTGGTTGAAGCAGCAGGTGGAAGGCCGCCACCAGATCGACATCCGTTCGGCTGGGCTACACGCGCTGGATCTGAGTCTGCGCAAGCTGCAGACGCGTGTGGTCACCGCTATTACCGGCAGCGGATTGTTGGTGGTCGCGGCAGTGCTCTACGGCCTGCATCCGAATAGCTGGTATCTGGGCGCGGTGCCGGTGTGGAGCTGGATCAGCGGCGGCGCCGGTTCGGTAGCGCTGCTGGTCGCCTGGTTGCGGCGGTAGGAAACGTCCATTCCCGCGCACCGATGCCTTGGACGCAAGCACATCCTTGGCGGCGATTACTGCGCTGGGTGTGCCACCGCGCAGCCAGCATTCTTACGATTGGTTGGTCACGTCCTCGAACCAGAACCTGGTGCTTGCGGTCGCAGCACACACGCAGTGTTCGTAACGGCACGCGAGCATCGACGCCTTTCGCACGCCACCGGCGCAAGCCGGCAGGGACCAGGTGCTAGTTTCGTGCAGGTGTAGTCCGTCCGCGCTGCGGGCAGTGCAGCATTCCGACAGGTCAGTGTGCGTGATGGGCGTGCGCCACCTGATCGAAGAACTGGTAAATGTCGTCGTCGTTTATCTTGTGCGCGTTGGCCAGTTCGCCGGCACGCGTGGTGTAAAGCAGCTGGCCGGCAGGCGAGATCACCACCGCGGCGGGAATGCCGTTCTGGATCGGATCGCCGTAGCGCTGGCTGATCTCCAGGTTATGGTCGAAGTTGCCGACGTCCACTTTCACGACTACAAACGATTTGCCAATCAACTGCGCGTTCTTTGCCGTGTGCAGCGATGTGTCCAGCGCACGGCAGTCGTGGCATCAGTTCGCGCCGAAAATCACCAGGGTTGGCTTGTTGGCCGTCTTGCCGGTCGCCAGCGCCTGACGTAGTTGCATGTTTGCATCGGCCTGGTCGTCGTAGGGTAAGGTCCAAGGCCGCGGCCAGTGGCATGCCCTGTTGGCCAGGCGGATAATACGCTGGTGCGCATCTCTCCCAAGCATCTGCAGATTCTCTACCAGGACGATGTCCTGGCCGTCGTCGACAAACCCGCCGGCCTGATGGTCCATGACAGCAAGATGGCGCGTGGAGAGGACGACTTCCTGGCCGACCGGCTGCGCGAGCAGCTGGGGAAGCCGATCTTTCTAGTGCACCGGCTCGACCGTGCCACCAGCGGCTGCCTGCTACTGGCCTTCGACCGCGACAGCGCCAGTGCGCTGGGCAAGGCCTTGATGGCGGGCGAAGTGGACAAACGGTATCTGACCGTCTGCCGCGGCTGGCCGTCCGAGCAACGCTTCATCGTCGACCATGCGCTGGATGGCGGGCCGGGTAAGCCGATCAAGAAGCAGGCGATAACGCATTTTCAGCGTCTGGCGACCGGCGAGCTGGAGATTCCCTCCACCGGGTTCACCACTTCACGCTACGCACTGCTGCACTGTCAGCCGCACACCGGCCGCTTCCCGCAGATTCGCCGGCATATGAAGCACCTGTCGCACCACATGATCGGTGACACCAGTCATAGCGATGGGCGTCACAACCGTAGCTTCCGCATGCTTGGTATCCACCGCATGTTGCTGCATGCCGAACGTCTGGAATTTCTGCATCCAGCCGATGGCAGTCGCATCAGCGTCACTGCGCCACTGGATGCCGAATTCACCAAGGCCTGCGCGTTGTTCGGCTGGAATGTAGCGCAGTTGCAGGTGGCAGCAACGATGTAGCGCTGGCGCGCAGGAATCATCTTCCAGGTGGGCAAGACAGCGGCGTTTGGCGCCACTCCATGCAACCGTACCCTTACATCAACTCAGGCTCCGCGCCCTGGCCTGCACTTGCGGCGCGGGAGTTTCACCGTCATCGACCCGCCTGTGACGCTACGCTACCGATCTTCGGGGGTCATCAAAGCATCCTGCAAGCATGGGAGCAGGCCGGAAGCTGGCATGCGCGCGCGTCCACGCTGCTGCCGATACAATCGGCGCACATGATCAGTGATCCGATCCAAATCACCCCTAGCCTGACGATTCCGCCCAGCGAACTCGTCGAGCGCTTTGTGCGTGCCAGCGGCGCGGGCGGGCAGAACGTCAACAAGGTTTCCACCGCGGTGGAGCTTCGTTTCGATGTGGCCGGCTCGCCTTCCTTGTCTGAGCCATTGCGGGCGCGGTTGCTGTCGCGGCGCGACCGCCGCATGACTGCCGATGGTGTGCTGGTGATTGATGCGCAGCGCTTCAGGACTCAGGATCGCAATCGCAATGATGCGCGCGAGCGGCTGATCGAAATCATCAGTGCGTGCCTGTCGGTGCCCAAGCGCCGGGTCGCCACCAAACCGAGCAATGGTGCCAAACTGCGGCGGCTGGACGCCAAGCGTGAGCGCAGCCATATCAAGCGTGGACGCTGTGCGTCCCACTGGGAGTAAGCGTGAGTCAACCCGCCCCGTCGTTGCCGCCGGTCACACAGGCCAACATCCTGCTGCAGCCATCCCCGCCCCGAATGCCGCGCGCGCATGGGCGCTTGATCCGATGGATCGGTCGCACCGCCTTGCGCTTGACTGGTTGGCGCCTGCTCGGGCGGCTGCCCGACGAGCCCAAGCTGGTCATGATCGTCGCCCCGCATTCGTCCAATTGGGACGGGTTTGTGGGGTTTGCGGCCAAGTTCGCGCTGGGCTTTGAGGTGCGTGTGCTCGGTAAATCGCAATTGTTCTGGTGGCCGCTGGGCCCGCTGTTGCGCAAGCTCGGCGCCATCCCTCTGGATCGCAGCTCGCCACAAGGCACCATCGGCCAGGCGGTGCGGCTGATCCGCAATTGCGAGCAGATGTGGTACGTGATCACGCCAGAAGGTACGCGCAAGCGCGTGGAACACTGGAAGGCTGGTTTCTGGAAGATTGCCTCCGATGCCAAGGTGCCGATCCTTCCGGTGTATTTCGACTACCCCAGCAAGACCGTGGGTATCGGCGAGCCGTTCTGGACCGGGAGCGATATGGCAGCAGACATCGCTGCGATTCGCACTTGGTACCGACCCTGGCGCGGCAAGCATCGTGATACGTTGTGAGGTCAGCGGTGTTGAGACATGGTGGCGCCTTCATCCCTAGCCGCGTCCTTGCGTCCATATCAATCCAGCGGCACATGCCAAGCGTGGCGAAACACGCTAGCGTTGTCGGCTATACTACCCAAGCAGGAATTCACGCCATGTCGCGTATCGTCGTTTTGGCTGCTGCCATCACCCTTGCACTGGCTGCTTGTTCCGGAAAACAGTCGCCCGGCCAGGAGCCCACCAACTTGCCCGAGAAAACTACCCCGGCTGCAGATGCAGCAGCAAACCCCTTGCTGACTGCCAGCACGCTGCCATTCCAAGCGCCGCCGTTCGACAAGATCAAGGACGCTGATTATCTGCCGGCATTCGAAGAAGGCATGCGCCTGCACCTGGCCGATATCCGCAAGATCGCCGATAATCCGGAACCGCCCACCTTCGACAACACCATCGAAGCGATGGAGCGCGGTGGCGAAACGCTCAACCGCGTGTCGCATATCTTCTTCGGGCTGGTGCAGGCCGATACCAGCGACGCACGCCAGAAAATCCAGGAAGAAATTGCGCCCAAGCTGGCCGCGCATTATGACCAGATCAATCTGGACCCGAAACTTTTCGCGCGGGTCAAAACCATCTACGACCAGCGCGACACGCTGAATCTGGACCCGGAGCAGAAGCGTCTGGTCGAGTACGATTATCAGGAACTAGTGCGCGCCGGTGCGCAGTTGTCCGATACCGACAAGGACAGCCTGCGCAAGCTCAACGTGGAAGAGACCACGCTCTCCACGCAGTTCCATACCCGCCTGGTCGCCGCGTCGGCTGCCGCCGCGGTCGTGGTGGACGACAAGGCCAAGCTCGATGGCTTGAGCGAAGGCGACATCGCTGCTGCGGCCGATGCCGCCAAGGCACGCAAGCTCGACGGCAAGTATCTGCTCACCTTGCAGAACACGACCCGGCAGCCGGTGCTGGCCTCGCTGAAGGACCGCCAGCTGCGCGCCGACGTACTCAAGGCCTCGGAAACCCGCGCCGAGAAGGGCGACGCCAACGACACCCGCCAGACCATCCAGCGTCTGGCGCAGTTACGCGCGCAGAAGGCCAAGTTGCTCGGCTTCGATAACTACGCCGCCTACAGCCTGGGTAACCAGATGGCCAAGACGCCGGACGCCGCGCTCAAGCTATTGACCGATACCGTGCCTGCTGCCACCGCCAAGGCACGCCGTGAAGCAGTCGACATTCAAAAGGTCATCGACGCGCAAAACGGTGGCTTCAAGCTCGCCGCATCCGATTGGGACATGTATGCCGAGCAGGTACGCAAGGCTAAGTACGACCTGGACCAATCGCAGATCAAGCCGTATTTCGAACTGGACAACGTGCTGCAGAACGGCGTTTTCTACGCTGCTACCAAGTTGTATGGCATCACCTTCAAGCAGCGCACTGATATCCCGACCTATCACGCTGATATGAAGGTGTATGAAGTGTTCGACGCCGACGGCACCTCGATGGCGCTGTTCTACACCGACTATTTTAAACGCGACAGCAAGTCCGGTGGCGCATGGATGGATGTGTTTGTCGAGCAGAATGGCCTGACCGGTGCCAAGCCGGTGGTCTACAACGTCTGCAACTTCACCAAGCCCGCCGCCGGCCAGCCTGCGTTGCTCAGCTTCGACGACGTCACCGCCTTGTTCCATGAGTTTGGCCACGCGCTGCACGGTATGTTCTCCAAGGTGAAGTACCCCTCGATGGCCGGCACCAGAACATCGCACGACTTCGTGGAATTTCCCTCGCAGTTCAACGAGCACTGGGCGTCAGATCCGAAAGTATTCGCCCACTACGCCAAGCACTATCAGACTGGCGCAGCGATGCCGGCCAAGTTGGTGGAAAAGATCAAGAAGTCCAAGACCTTCAACAGCGGATACGCCACCACCGAATACCTGTCGGCGGCGCTGCTGGATCTTGCCTGGCACACCCTGCCAGCAGACGCGCCGCTGCAAGACGTGAGCAAGTTCGAAGCAGATGCCTTGAAGCGCTTCAAAGTGGATCTGGCCGAAGTGCCGCCGCGCTATCGCAGCAGCTATTTCGATCACATCTGGGGCGGTGGTTATTCGGCTGGGTACTATGCCTATTTCTGGTCGGAAGTGCTGGATGACGATGCGTTCGAATGGTTCAAGGAAAATGGTGGCCTGACCCGCAAGAACGGAGACACCTTCCGCGCGAAGATTCTTTCACGCGGCAACACTGTCGATCTGCCCACGTTGTACCGCAATTTCCGCGGTAAGGATCCCAGCGTCAAGGCGCTGCTGGAAAACCGTGGATTGACCGAGTGAGCAATGTGCGTGCTTAGGGAATGTCTGCATGCACGCAAATGCATGCATGTGTCCTCACTGCGTTTAGTAGTCAAGACGGGATGGCCACGTGTCATCCCGTTTTTGTTTTGCGGATGTGCTTAGACGAAACATCCAGTTGCCGGCCTACCAATGCTTCTTTCAAGTATTTGCAAGTCATTGATCTGCCTAGCGTGCCATTGCCGGGAGTAGAGGTTATTCGGGGTATCTCGCCTGCGAAAAAGTGCGATCTGGTGCGGAACAAAGGGGTCCTGTAGGATTTGCCCAAGCGCCAAGGTCGCATGCCGGCCTAAGGGAAAACCGATGACGTGCCAGAACACCGCAGGCGCAGTCGAGCCAACGGCGAGCGTCGCCAAAACGCCATCCGACAGTCTGCATGCGTTGATGAGCGCCGAGGAAGTGGCGTTTTTCGCCCGCTTCGGACGCTCGCGCGAGTTGTCCGCAGGTCAGTCGCTGTTTGACCGCGGAGAAGTAGGCACACACATGTACATCGTCGTCAGTGGCCAGATCGACTTGGATTTCGGCGAGGATCTGATTCTCAAGCATCTGGGGCCGGGCGAATTCTTCGGCGAGCTTGGCCTGCTGATCGGCGATCACGCGCGTAGTGCTGGCGCCTGCGCCTCGACCGATAGCCGCCTGATTGAGCTGGCGCACGATGATTTCCAGCGCCTGGTCGACCACGACCCCTGGATGGTGGCGCACTTTCTGCGCCGCTCCATCATACGTGTGGTGAACAACGAGCAGTTGCTGATCCGTCAGCTGCGCCGTCGCAACCACGATCTGGAAGTGGCGCTGGATAACCTCTACATCACTTCCCACCAGCTCAATAAAACCGAAGAATTGAGCCGCACCGACGAGCTCACCGGTCTTCACAATCGGCGCGGACTGGCGTTGCATTTGCAGGAATGTCGCCGCGCCGGCCGTGCGCCCGGGGTTGGGTTGATCCTGATCGACTGCGACCGCTTCAAGCGCATCAATGACGAGTTCGGCCATCTGGCGGGCGACCGTGTGCTTCAGAATGTGGCGCATGCCTTGCGTTCGGTCATTGCCGAGGGCGATCTCGCCTGCCGTCTTGGCGGCGATGAATTCTGCGTGCTCGTCGCGCAAGGCACCAGTCAGATGGTGAACCACATCGGCGAATGCATCGTGCGTGCGGTCGAAGCGCGGCTCTATAACGGCCAGGGCGAACAAGGCTGCTCGGTCAGCGTGGGCTCGTGCGTGATCGATGCGGACGCCGCCTGGAACGATTGGTATACACGTGCCGACAGAGCCTTGTACGAGGCCAAGCGGCAGGGCGGCAATGTCCTGTGCATACAGGAGACGCTGGCCCTGGATCAACCGCATGCGTCGGGTCATCGCTAAGCGATGAATAGCCGGACCCAGGCACTCAAGGACGCGTTGTCGGAAGCGATCCAGGCACCGCGTCTGTGCACCCTGCTGTTGACCGATATCTGTGATTCGACTGCGCTGATTGAACGGATGGGCGACAACGCCGCTGCCGAATTGTTTCGCCAGCACGACCGTCTGGTAGTCGAACTGCAGCACCGCTGGCGCGGCCACCTGATTGATCGCTCTGATGGTCTGCTGCTGCTGTTTGATCGTCCCATCGACGGCTTGAGCTTCGCGTTGGATTATGCGCGCGGGCTCAAAGCGGTAGGCGATGCCCATGCGGTCGCATTATGTGCGCGCCAAGGCCTGCATGTGGGCGAAGTGCTGACATGGCGCAACAGCGATGAAGCGGTCAGCATCGGTGCCAAACCACTGGAGGTCGAAGGGCTGGCCAAGCCCACCGCTGCACGCCTGATGTCGATGGCTCACCCCGGGCAGATTCTGATCTCGGCAGTTGTCCAGTCGCTGACTCATCGCGCGGCACGTGAGCTTGGCGACCGCGCCGAACGGTTGTTGTGGAAATCGCACGGGCGCTGGCGACTGAAGGGTTTGCCCAATGCGATGGAGATCTACGAAGTCGGCGAAGTGGGCCTGACTCCGCTTCGTGGGCCAAGGAATTGCACAAAAGCCAGGCGCGATGTCCCGCTTTGGCGCAGGCCAGCGGCGTTGGCGACCGAGTTTGCATTGATCTTCATTCTCGCAAGTATTCTCTGGTTCTTCGGTCGTCCAGAGCCGGCAATCGCATTCGCCGAACGAGACTGGGTTGTGATCGGCGATTTGCATAACCTCACTGACAGCACCACGTTGAGCGAGTCATTAGTGCAGGCATTGCGGCTCAGTCTGCAACAGTCCAATGACGTTAATCTGGTTTCGGAGAAGCGTGCACGCGACATGCTGAACTTGATGAAGCAAAGTGATTCCACCAAAATTGACCGCGCATTGGGCGCGCAGATCGCACTGCGCGCCGGCGCAAAGGCGTTGGTATTGCCCAGCGTAGCGAATGTTGGTGGAAATCTGCGCGTCTCGGTCGAGGTCATCGATCCAGTGACACAGGAAACGGTGTACATGTACCAAGCGCAGGGGCAGGGGCAGCGCTCGCTACCTGCCTCCCTTGATGCCGTAAGCTCGAATATGCGCGAAGGGCTTCGTGAAACGCTTGCCTCGATCAATGGAAATTCTGCACCATTGCCGCGTGTTTCCACCGCCAATATGGATGCATTGAATGCTTACGCGCTGGGTGAGCGCGAGTTTGGCGTGGGACATTATCTACGTGCTCGGGATTATTACCTGAGAGCCATCGAGCTTGATCCAACCTTTGCTCTTGCCAATGTCGGCGTGGCGCGTTGTCATTTCCACCTGGGAAATACGCCAGTCGGCTTGCCTTATCTCGATAGGGCGATCAGCTTGCGTTCCACATTGCTGCCGCGCGAACAAGTGTATCTGGATGCTTGGTACGTCCAGATCAAAGACCCGAGAAACGCCGACGAAAAATGGATGCAGATGACAAGTCTGTATCCCGATGATGTAGACGCGGCTGAAAACACAGCCCATGCGTTGGAAGTGCGCCATCGATACAAAGAGGCACTTGTGTACGCCAAGCGCGCAGCATCGTCTCGTTACGACTTCGATCCCCTGTCTCTTGAACTGGTCGGTCGGATGCAATTGGCATTGGGAGATACGAAGCAGGCATTGGCGAATTTCCGTTCTGCCAGATCCTCGGGTCTGGCTTCTGCAGCAGTCTGGGAAGCGGTGGCCTTGGCGGTTCTTGGGGACTTTTCAGAAGCACATACCATCTTGCCGGCGCAAGGCCGGCTGGATACTGCATATTTCGACCAGGTTTCGATCTATCTGGACGAGAAGCGCAGTGAAAAGGCACTGGCAGAGATGGAGCGCCTTTCAAGCGCGATGGATCGTTCGTCGGCGCGCTACCGACAGTCACTGGTCGCCAAAGCAGCCACGCAATACGCACAGGGAAAACACGCTGATGCGCTTTTGACCATCAATGAAACATTACCTGCGGCCTTGGCCAGTATTGCAACAGGTGCAGAAGGAGTGACCAAGCGCTCCGATGCGGTGGTTGCGGCATCTCTTGCATTGCTCAGTCAGCGATTGGGACATACCGCCGTTGCAAAAAAAGTGCTGCAAGCGTTAACCACTACGCCGGAGCTGACCAGGATGCCCTCCGTGGCCGAACAGATCTTACTGTTGCAGGCAAGAATGGCGCTTCTTGAAGGTCATGCTAACGATGCTATCCAGCTGTTGAAGTCTCATCTTGATGGAAGTGAAACGTATCAACACCATGTCATCCTCAAGGAAGCCTACCTGGCTCTGGATGACCAGAGGTCTGCGTCCAACGAAATCAGCTGGCTAAAAATTGCGCATGGCAGAGCATATGCAGAATTTGGTGGGTGTGGCTGGTGCCAGCAGCCAATGAATGTCTTCGACGCAGCGATGGCCGCTGGAAGATAAAGCGACGCCTTTGGAGATTGATTGGATCGATCAGTAATCTCTACGCTCGATGATCTGCCGTTTCCAAGGCCTTGAGATATTTGGGAAACTCTGGGAAAATCTATCGGCCCAATTGACCGCAAGCAGATGGAAGTATTCATCGCCTCCACTGTTGGGCACCTTAGACCCAACTTCCGAGTGCAACACCTCCCAATCAGAGGAGGTGTGGACATGAGTCACCCCTACAGGCAGATGATTTCCTCAGAGCATGCGTTGCTGCAAATCGAATTGGGCAATGGCACGAGCATCCGTTCCGCTGCACTTTGCTTGGCACGGATGCGTTCGCGTTGTTACCTGACATCAGGCGCCAGCATACGTCGATGTAAACGTCAGTCTGGCGGCGTGGACATGATGAATGCCCGCCCCCGACAGCAGCTTGGTTGGAAGACGCCACATCAGGCACTGGAAAAAGAAGTCGCAAGATTCAACGCACCTGTTGCACTTACAAGTTGAGCCCGCTCTCCACGCTGTACACGCGATCGATACCGGCCAGCACATCCAGGCACGTCACCTGCCCATGATGCGGGAGCGTTACGCAATTCGAGCAACGCGCATGCATGCACCGCATGCGGCGCTGCGGCAATTCTCCAACCGGCGCGAGCATGCCTGCGGACAGAAGTACCAGCCCACCGGGGGCAGTGTGCATCGCTGCGAAACCTGCCATACACGGTGGTCAGATTGGACTGAAGTGTGCTCTATACTCCGGCGCTAGCAGAGGTCTTCGACCAACAGCCAGGGGTGAGCGCGTGCGGAATTACGACCTCGAGTTCCTGAAAAAATTCTCGATGGTGATCGGCCTACTAGTGATTATCACCCTGGGCCTGATCGCTCTGGCAGCGCATTTGCAACACGCTATCCCCGACGAGGTTTCGCCCACGGCCGCCAAACGCGTGCAGCAACGTATTGCGCCCGCCGGTGCGGTCTACGCCGGCGCTACCGGCGCGTCCGCCCAGGCTGCGGCCCAGGCAGCAGCGCTGGTCAAGGCTGCCTCTCAGGCTGCTTACGGTGGTACGACAGACGGCAAAACCATTTTCAATAACCTATGTTCCGCCTGCCACACCACCGGTGTGGGCAAGGCCCCAACGCTGGACCATGCGCATTGGGACGCACGCATCGCGCAGGGCAGGGATGCCTTGTACACGCATGCGATCAAGGGCTACACCGGTCCGGACGGCGGCATCATGCCTGCCAAGGGCGGCAACCCGGCGCTGACCGAAGAGCAGGTGCGTGCCACCGTCGATTGGATGCTGGATCAGCTGAAGTAAGGTCGTGGCGCGCTATCAGGGAGCTTGGTCTGCAACTGTCTCAAGGCAGGGCCAAGCGCTTTTTCGTTGATTGCTTGACTGGCTGCGTAACCTGCAGACCATTGGTGGTGCGGTGCCAGACGTCGCGCCGATGTAACGCACTGGCCGCACCGCGTTTGCATGGAGCAAGTGACTGGCAGCATGTCGCCGCGGGTTGCCAGCCTGTTCCGGCACCTGCGGCTATCGCGCGCTGCCTTTCGGGCGGCGTTCGTGTTTGATCCACCTGACTGGAGTCGTTCGATGTCGCGTTGTCTGCTGCTTGTGCTCGGTTTGACCGGTTTGTTGGCGCCTCTGCTCTGCAACGCCGGCGATGCTGCTGCGCAGCGGCTCTCGATTGCCGATGTCCAGGGCGAAGACAGCCGTAGCCCTTACGACGGCCGCGTGGTGGAGGTGGAAGGCATCGTCACCGCTGATACGCGCGTCGGGCTGGCCGGCTTGTTCGTGCAGCAGCCAGGTGTCGAGCCGCGGCGCTCGCATGGTTTGTTCGTCACCGTTACCGGCAATGTCGGGCTGTCGGTGGGCGACCGTGTGCGCATCGTCGGCACAGTGCGCGAGGTCTCGGCAGGCGGTGAGGCGAGCCTAACCACGGTGGATGCCAGCAGCATCGAGCGGCTCGCCAGCGGCCAGCCGGTGCCGGTGCGCATGCTTAGCGGCCCACCGGTCAACTGGGAAGCGCTGGAAGGCGAACACGTGCGCATCGCGGCCCTCACGCTCAATGGCAGCGACCACCTGGATACATACGGTCAATTGGTTGCCGCATTCGGCGGACGCTTGTGGCAGCCGAGCGAGGTGGCTGCCGTCGGTACGCCGGCATTCGCGCAGGTGCAGGCCGATAACGCGCGCCGTCGCGTACTGCTGGACGATGCGCGCAACGGTCGACACGCTAAGCCGGTGTCGTATCTGCCTGCCGATCCGGTGTTGCGCAGTGGTAGCCTGCTTTCATCGGTCGACGGCATTGTCGATCAACGCTACGACGGCAACTACCGCATCCAGGTGTTGAGTTCGCTGACGTTGCCGGCTGTGCCCACCGCTGTTGCGCCGCAGGTGGGCGGCGATCTGCGCATTGCCTCGTTCAACCTGGAGAATTTCTTTAACGGCAATGGCCGTGGCGGCGGCTTCCCGACCAAGCGCGGTGCGCGTACGCACGAACAGTTCCAGGCGCAGCTGACCAAGCTCGTCGCCACCATCGTGCCCTTGGGCACCGATGTGGCCGCGCTGATGGAAGTAGAAAACGACGGCAACGGTGCCGATGCGGCGATCGTGCAGTTGGTGGCCGCGCTCAACGCTGCCGGCAAGGACAAGGATTGGCAGTTCGTCGATACTGGCAGCGGCCCAGGCGAGGATGCGATCCGTGTCGGCATCGTGTATCGCAGCTCGCAGGTCACCCCGCTCGGCAAGCCGGCCACGCTGACCGGCGGGCCATTCGACACTCACAGCCGGGTGCCGCTGGCGCAGGCGTTCCGCAGCACGCGCGGCGCCACGTTCGTGGTAGTTGCCAATCATTTCAAGTCCAAGGGCTGCGGCACCGCCAGTGGCGCCGACGCCGATCAGCACGACGGACAAGCCTGCTGGAACGCCACCCGCACCGAATCGGCCAAGCGTCTGCACCAGTGGTTGCAGACCGATCCCACCGGCGCACAGACCAAGTTGACCGTCTTGCTGGGCGACTTCAATGCCTACGCGATGGAAATGCCAATGCGTAGCCTGCGCGCCAGTGGCTGGCAGGACGCGTTCGAAATAGCCGGGGTCAAGCGGCCTTACAGCTACGTTTATGACGGTATG
>Ga0207791_1000159_pt1 | contig 18425 bp, 16 predicted proteins | sample HigsolmetaGSP16D_FD_184844 | JGI IMG/M metagenome (GOLD analysis project Ga0207791, IMG submission 184844) | High solid enriched microbial communities from the Joint BioEnergy Institute, USA - SP1-6-D (SPAdes) | ecosystem: Engineered > Bioreactor > SSF (Solid state fermentation) > Aerobic >...
GCTGGCCGACGACCTGCGCCGATTCCTGCAGCACCGCCCCGTCCAGGCGCATGTCGCGCGCCCGTGGCATCGCGTGGGCCTGTACCTGCGCCGGCACCGGCTGGGCGTCGCGGCGGCCGCGGTGGCGGTGCTGGCGGTGCTGGGGGGCACCGCCACCGCGCTGTGGCAGATGCAGCAGGCGCGGCAGGAAATGGCGCGGCGGCAGGCCATGCAGGAGTTCACCATCGGCGTGTTCGACCGCGCCGCCAGCATCCGCGCCGGCCGCCTGGACCTGGCCACGCTGCTGTCCACCGCGCAGCAGCGGGGGGAGATCGAGCTGGCCACGCAGCCGCTGGCGCTGGCCGAGCTGCAGGGGGTGATCGGGCGGTTGCGGATCGGGCTGGGTGATTACCGGGCCGCGCTGGCCGCGCTGGACCGGCAGCAGGCGCTGCTGCAGGCCATCAGCCAGGAGCCGGAGGAACTGCAGCTGCAGGCGGCCACCCAGCGCGCCCGTGCCCTGCGCATGCTGGGCCGCGACGGCGAGTGCGTGCAGCAGCTGCTGCCGCTGCGCGGGTTGACGGCCCAGCTGCGGACGCGCCTGCCCGCGCGGGCGGCCGAGTTCGACAGCCAGCTGGGTCGCTGCCAGGCCCAGCTGGGCGAGTACGTGCAGGCGCGGGACGCCTTCCAGCGGGCAGTGGCGCTGCGCAGGCGGGCCGGCGCCGGGCCGTTGGCCGCGGCCGAGTCGCTGGCCGATCTGGCCAGCCTGGATGCGGTGCAGGGGCGCGCCGCCGCCGCACTGCGCGGCTACCAGCAGGCCCTGCGGGTGCTGGAGCAGGCCCGTTCCGGGCAGACCCCGCAGGCAATCCAGCTGCGCCGGCAGGTCGGCCTGCTGCTGGCCGCGCGCGGCCAGCCCGACGCGGCCGCCAGGACCCTGGAGCAGGCCTGGCGGGATGCGGTGCAGGCATTCGGACCGGGGCATCCGGAGAGCCTGGTGGTGCGTCGTGACCGCGCGCTGCTGGCCCTGACCGGTCCGCGCCGGGCCTGGGCCGGCGAGGAACTGCGCCACGTGCGGCAGGCGCTGGCCACCACGCTGGGGCCGGCACACCGTGAAGTCGGCCAGGCCGAACAGGCGCTGGGCGACTGGGCGCGCGCCAGCGGCGAGGACGACGCCGCCGTGCTGCATTACCGCAACGCGGTCCGCATCTGGTCCGCTCCGGACCACATCGCGCTGCTGCCGCAGGCGCTGGTGGCACTGGGCCAGGCCGAACGTGCGCGTGGCGATCCGCAGGCGGCCGCGCAGGCGTGGCGGCAGGCGCGCGTCCTGCTGGCCGCGCAGCGCGGGGCACAGGCCAGCGAGGTACAGGCGCTGGACGCACGGCTGGCCGGCGTACCGACGGTGGCTGAACGGCCTGGCGCGCTGGCTGCCGGAAATTAACCAACGTGTTCTCATAATGGTCCCCCATTCACATGCCGGCCGCCGCCATGCAACGACGCGACTTCCTCCGCAGTGCTTCCCTTGCCCTGGCCGCCATGGGGCTGCCCGCGCTGCCGGCGTGTGCCGCCAATGGGCGCCAGGTCGGACTGCAGCGACTGGGTGAACCGCAACCGTTTGATTTCGCCGGCCTGAAGGGCCAGGCGCGCGCGCTGTCACAGGCGCCGTACAAGAGCCACAAGCGGGTGCTGCCGGGGCGGCTGGAAGGCCTGGACTGGGATCAGTACCAGTCGATCAGCTACCGCCAGGACCACGCGCTGTGGGCCGACCAGCCGGGCCGGTTCCAGGCAAAGTTCTTCCACCTGGGGCTGTACTTCCATTCGCCGGTGCGCATGTTCGACGTGGTGGATGGCAAGGCACAGGAGCTGGCGTACGACGGCGCCGCCTTCAACTACGGCAAGAGCGGCATCAAGGACGGTGAACTGCCGGCGGACCTGGGGTTTGCCGGCTTCCGCCTGAACACCCGCACCGATACCGACCGCGACTTCGCCGCCTTCCTCGGTGCCAGCTATTTCCGCGCGGTGGGCAAGGAAGGCCAGTACGGCCAGTCCGCACGCGGCCTGGCGATCGATACCGGCACGGGCCGTCCGGAAGAGTTCCCGGATTTCATCGCCTACTACCTGGAACAGCCGGCCAGGGACTCCGACACGCTGGTGGTGTATGCCCTGCTGGATTCACCCAGCATCACCGGTGCGTACCGCTTCGCGATCACCAATGGCGACGTGCTGCTGATGGACATCGACAGCGCGCTGTATCCGCGCACCACCATCGAGCGGCTGGGGATCGCACCGTGCACCAGCATGTACCAGGTGGGCGAAAACGATCGCCGCATGGCCTGGGACTGGCGGCCGGAGATCCACGACACCGACGGGCTGTCGATGTGGACCGGCAGCGGCGAATGGATCTGGCGCCCGCTGTGCAATCCGCGCGAGCTGCGCTTCAACATGTTCGTGGACAGCCACCCGCGCGGCTTCGGCCTGCTGCAGCGGGACCGCAACTTCGATCATTACCAGGACGACGGCGTGTTCTACGAGAAGCGGCCGTGCCTGTGGGTGGAGCCCAAGCAGGATTGGGGCGAAGGGTCGGTGCAGCTGGTGGAGATTCCCACCGTGGACGAAACCTTCGACAACATCGTGGCCTTCTGGAACCCGAAGGCCAAGCCGCAGGCCGGGCAGGAGCTGCTCATCGGCTACCGCCTGTACTGGGGCGCGCAGCCGCCGGCCCGCCCGCCGCTGGCGCACTGCGTGGCCTCGCGTACCGGCCTGGGCGGTGTCATCGGCAAGAAGCGCACGTACTTCTCCTGGCGCTTCGCCGTGGATTTCGAGGGCGGCGAACTGGCCGCGCTGATCGACAAGGGCGAGGTCGAGGCCGTGGTGCAGGCCAGCGCCGGTCGGGTCGAGATTGTCTCGGCGCGGCCCCTGCGCGAGATCAATGGCTATCGCGCCATGTTCGACCTGGTGCCGCCGGACGGCAGCACCGCGCAGATCGACATCCGCCTGTACCTGCGCAGCGGTGGCAAGACCCTCACCGAAACCTGGCTGTACCAGTACAGCCCGCCGCCGGCCGGCGCGGCCGAACGCACGCTGTACTGACCCTGCAGGGAGAGATGCCGGCCTGCGGGCCGGCATCCCGTCCGTGTCAGCGGGTGGGCTGCCCGGCGGCCGGCTCGGCCACTGCACCGGCCTGGGTGGGATAGCCCACTTCCACGGTGCCGCGGCGGATCTTCATCCAGGTCTCGTCCTGCCACTTCTGGTACAGGATCGGGTCCCAGTACTTCGGGTCGTAGAGCTTGTCGGCCTTGATGGTGCGGTTCATGCCGCCTTCGCTGAAGACGATGTCCACGTTGTTGGTCATCGAGCCGGTGCGGCTGCCGGTCATCTGCCGCATGCCCCGGCGCAGCACTTCGGCGATCCGCGGCCGGGCCACCTCATCGCCGAACTCGGCGCGCAGCGTGCGTGCCTGCGCCCGCGCTTCCTCCTGCCGTTCCAGCGGCAGGCTGGCCCAGTACTGGTTGCGCAGGTCCACGAACAGCGGGTAGCCCCGTTCTGCGGCCACATCCATCCAGGCGAACGCCATCACCGGGTCGGACGGCATGTTCACCCCGAACCAGTACAGCTCCCCCAGATAGCCCTGTGACGGCTTGTCCGCATAGCGGGCGGACAGGCGGAAGTTCTTCATGGCTTCGGTGACATCGCCGCGGCGCAGCGCCGACACCGCCCACTGGCGGTACTGGATGTCCGGATGGCTGTCCAGGAAGCCGGCATTGATGAGGGTGCTGTTGTCCTCGGGCGCGGTCTGGCCGGCGGCGTGGGCGTGCAGCGGTGCAAACAGGGAAAGCAACAGCGAGAACGACAGAGCGAGATGACGCATGTCCGGAACCGTGTGCATGAAAGGACCCCAGCCTATGGGCAGCTTCAGCGTGTGTAAATGTGCCGGTGGTACCGCAATGGCCGGTCAGAGCGGCAACGGCGCCTGCATCGGCTCGATGCGGCCTTCGCCGCGCGTGATCTTCTTGAACTCGGCCCGGCTGACCGACACATAGCGGTCATTGCCGCCGATCTCGACCTGCGGGCCGTCCTGCACCGCATGGCCCTGCGCGTCCACGCGCACGGTCATGGTGGCCTTCTTGCCGCTGTGGCAGATGGTCTTGATCTCCTGCATCTCGTCGGCCCAGGCGAGCAGGTACTGGCTGCCTTCGAACAGCTCACCGCGGAAATCGGTGCGCAGGCCATAGCACAGCACCGGAATGCGCAGCTGGTCGACCACCTCGCTCAGCTGCCAGACCTGGGCGCGGCTGAGGAACTGCGCCTCGTCCACCAGCACGCAGCCCAGCGCACCGTGGTCGCGGATCTCCTCCTGCACCACGCGCTGCAGGTCGCTGTCGCGTTCGAAGGCCAGGCCGTCGGCTTTCAGGCCGATCCGCGAGGCGACCACGCCGCTGCCGGCCCGGTTGTCCAGGCGTGGGGTCAGGATGGCCACCCGCATGCCGCGCTCGCGGTAGTTGTGCGCGCTCTGCAGCAGCGTGGTGGTCTTGCCGGCATTCATCGCCGAATAGTAGAAATAGAGCTTGGCCATCCTGCCATTCTAGTACCGCGCGTGGCTCCGGCCACGCATGGATGAACGTATTCAGTAGGCCGGGCGCCCGGCCGGCCCGTTACAATCGCGTCCTCATGCACGGTCTCAATCCCCCCCAAGCCGCCGCCGTCCTCCACATCGAAGGACCGTTGCTGGTGCTCGCCGGCGCCGGCAGTGGCAAGACGCGCGTGATCGTGGAAAAGATCGCTCACCTGATCGGCTGTGGCCGCTACCCGGCCCGGCGCATCGCCGCGATCACCTTCACCAACAAGTCCGCCAAGGAAATGCGCGAACGCGTGGCCAAGCGCCTGCGCGGGCCGGACGCGGAAGAGGTGACCATCTGCACCTTCCACGCACTGGGGCTGAAGTTCCTGCAGATCGAACATGCCGCGGTGGGGCTCAAGCGCGGTTTCTCGATCTTCGATGCCGATGACGCCGCCGCCCAGATCAAGGACCTGATGTACGGCGCCAAGCCCGATGACATCGAGGACATGAAGAACCTCGTTTCGCGCGCGAAGAACGCCGGGCTGTCGCCGGAGCAGGCGATGGCCGCTGCGCGCAGCAACCGTGAAAAGGAGGCGGCCACTGTCTATGAGCGCTACCAGCTGCGGCTGACCGCCTTCAACGCGGTGGACTTCGATGACCTGATCCGCTTGCCGGTGCAGATCCTGGAAGAGAACCCGGACATCGCCGTGGCCTGGCGCGAACGCATCGGCTACCTGCTGGTGGACGAATGCCAGGACACCAACGATGCGCAGTACCGCCTGCTCAAGCAGCTGGCCGGGGAGAAGGGCAACTTCACCTGCGTGGGCGACGATGACCAGTCGATCTACGCCTGGCGCGGCGCCAACCCGGAAAACCTGCAGCAGATGGGGCGCGATTATCCTGCGCTGGAGATCATCAAGCTGGAGCAGAACTACCGCTGTTCCAACCGCGTGCTGCGCGCGGCCAACGCGCTGATCGCCAACAACCCGCACGAGCACCTGAAGAAGCTGTGGAGCGACCAGGCCGACGGCGAGCGCATCCGCGTGTGGGAGTGCCGCAACAGCGAGCACGAAGCGGAGAAGGTCGCCGCCGAGATCGCCTTCGTGGCGCAGGCGCGGCAGGTGCCGTGGAGTGATTTCTGCATCCTGTTCCGCGGCAACTTCCAGTCGCGGCCACTGGAAAAAGCCCTGCAGCTGCTGCGCATTCCCTACCACCTGACCGGCGGCACCATGTTCCTGGAACGCCAGGAGGTCAAGGACACGCTGGCCTGGCTGCGCCTGCTGGTGAACCCGGATGACGACACCGCCTTCATGCGCGCGGTACAGTCGCCCAAGCGTGATGTCGGCGCCGGTACGCTGGCCAGGCTGGCCGAACTGGCACAGGAAAAGGACATGCCGATGGCGCGCGCTGCCGAGGCGATCGGCGCGCTGCAGCAGCTGCCGCCGCGGGCCGCCAACAGCCTGGCGCGCTTCACCGACATCCTGCGCGACCTGCGTGCGCAGATGCGGCAGATGACCTCCGGCGAGATGATCCGCCGGGTCGCCAAGGAATCGGGCCTGCTCAGCGAACTGCGCCAGCAGGCCAAGGAAGAGGCCAGTTACCAGCGCCGGGCCGGCAACATCGAGGAACTGGCGCAGTGGTTCGAAGGCGGCCCGCGCGGCGCCACCGCGGCCGATCTGGCCGGCCAGCTGGCGCTGCTGTCACGCAGTGACAAGGACGAGGGCGGCAACCAGGTGCGCATGATGACCATGCACGCGTCCAAGGGCCTGGAGTTCCCCTATGTGTTCATCGTGGGCTGCGAGGACGGCGTGCTGCCGCACCAGGTCAGCCTGGACGAGGGCAACCTGCAGGAGGAGCGGCGCCTGCTCTACGTGGGCATCACCCGCGCGAAGATCCAGCTGTGGATGAGCTACAGCAAGCTCACGCGCAAGTTCGGCGAGCATGTGCGGCTCAAGCCCAGCCGGTTCTTCGATGAGATTCCCGCCGAGGAGATCCAGCGCGACGGCGCCGATCCGGTCGCCGATGCCGCACGGAAGAAAGAGCGGGCCAGCGCCGGTCTGGCGGCCATTGAAGCCTTGTTCGATTGACCGCCGTGGCACTGCCGCAGCCGTTTGAAAGCGATCGCCTGCGGCTGCGTCCGCTGCAGGCCGAACAGGACGCGCTGCCGATGCTGGCGTTGCTCAACGACCCCGGCTTTCTGCGTTTCATCGGTGATCGCAACGTGCGCAGCGCGCAGCAGGCCCGCGATTACATCACCCAGCGCGTCCTGCACAGCTACGCGGTGAACGGCTTCGGCATGTATGCCATCGAGCGGCGTGCCGACGGGGCGTGGCTGGGCAACGCCGGTCTGGTACGGCGCGACGGCCTGCCGGGTCCGGATATCGGCTATGCGCTGCTGTCGGCCCATGCCGGGCAGGGCTACGCCGGCGAAGCGGCCCGGGCGGTACTGCAGCATGCGCGCACGGTGTTGGGCCTGCACGACCTGTATGGCATCACCACGCCGGGCCACACCGTGTCCGCACGGATCCTGCTCGGGCTGGGCCTGCAGGCACGCGGACAGGTGCAGCTGCCGGGCATGCCAGCGCCCAGCCAGGTGTTCGCCACGGACGGCGCGCCGCCCGTCGCCTGACGGCGCCGCGCGCTCAGCCGTCGCGCAGTTGCGCCAGTTGTGCGCGCAGCTCGGCCACGGCCTCTTCCAGCTGCGCCACCCGCTCGGCCAGGCCGGAATCGACCGGCGCGCTGGCCGCCGTGCTGGACCCACTGCCGGCGTAGCGGGCCGCCAGCGCGTCCGCGTCCACCTCACCACACAGCAGGTGCATGTAGCGGTCTTCGCGCTGGCCCGCCGCACGCGGCAGGACCAGCAGCAGGTTCCGCTGCTGCAGGCGTTCCACCGCGTGGCGGGCCTCGTCGACATCGGCGAAACGGTGCAGCCGCTCACTGCGGCTGACCAGCTCGCCCAGGGTCTGCGGACCGCGCAGCAGCAGCAACGCCAGCACCACGGTCTGCTGCCGGGTCAGGTCCAGCGCCGCCTGCAGGCGGTGTTCGTAGCGGTCCGCGCGCGAGGAGAAGTGCTGCCGCGCCAGTCCCAGGCTCTCCAGCTGGCGCAGCGCATGCTGCACGCTGCCGGCGTCCACGTTCATCACCGGCTCGCGCGCCGTTTTCTGGTTGGCGGCCGACTGCGCCGCGTTCACTGTGAGCGGATAGGTGTCCGGCGTGGTGGCTTCCTTTTCCACCAGGGAGCCCAGGACCCGCGCCTGCACGGCGTCCAGCAGCGGTCGGTCGGGGAAGGGCGTGGACTCGGTCATGGCGGGCTCCAGCGGGGGCAACAGGGTGACCGTGCAGCATAGCGGTCCCGGCGGCGGCTTTGCCGGTAAAATGGCCGCCGACTCTGTACCGGGTGAACTCCATGCGTCGTTCCGCTGTCCTGCCCCTTACCCTGCTTGCCGCTGCGGCGCTGGGCCTGTCCGCCTGCAAGCGCGTGGAAACCCCCGCGGCCGCTGAACCCGCTGCCGCTGCGCAGACGAGCGCGCCCGCCGAGGGCGCCGCCAGCGCCAACGACAACCTCAACGCCGTGTTGTGGATGCAGCGTTCGCAGGAATACCGCGCGATCACCGAGCAGACCTACCGTGCCGCGGCCGACCGCCTGGACGCCGCCCTGAAGGAAGCCCACTGGGACGCGCTGGTGCCGGAGGAGCGCGGCAACGCGGCCACGGGCCTGAAGCCGGCGGTGGTGCTGGACCTGGATGAGACCGTGCTGGACAACTCGCCCTACCAGGCGCGCCTGGTGCGCGACGGCAAGGAGTACAGCGAGGTCACCTGGGACCAGTGGGTGGCCGAGAAGAAGGCCAAGGCGATTCCGGGCGTGCTCGATTTCGCCCGTGCCGCCAGCGAGAAGGGCGTGACCCTGCTGTACATCTCCAACCGCGCCGTGCACCTGAAGGACGCGACCCTGGCCAACCTGCGCGCCGAGGGGCTGCCGGTGGCCGATGACAGCGTGTTCCTGGGGCTGGGAACCGTGGTGGAAGGCTGCGAGCAGGCCGGCAGCGAGAAGAACTGCCGCCGCCGCCTGGCCGGGCAGAAGTACCGCGTGCTGATGCAGTTCGGCGACCAGCTGGGTGATTTCGTGGAAGTCACCGCCAATACCAACGATGGCCGCGACGCGCTGCTGCAGCAGTACCACGACTGGTTCGGCGAGCGCTGGTGGATGCTGCCCAACCCCACCTACGGCGGTTTCGAGCCGGCGCAGTTCAACAACGATTACTCGCAGTCGCGGCAGGCCCGCCACGACGCCAAGCGCGCCGCGCTGGATTACGCACCGTGAGCCGCGCCCCGCTGCCCCTGCGTGATGACGAGCGGCTGATCGTCGCGCTGGATGTGCCGGACCGCGCGCAGGCACTGGCGTGGGTCGATCGTCTGGGCGAGAGCGTCTCGTTCTACAAGATCGGCATGGAGCTGCTGGCCTCCGGCGAGTACTTCCAGGTGCTGGACGCACTGGCGCAGCGGAACAAGCGGGTCTTCGTGGACCTGAAATTCTTCGACATTCCCGCCACTGCGGCGGCGGTGATCCGGCGCCTGTCGCAGTGGCCGGTGAGCTACGCCACCATCCATGGCTGGCATCCGGCGATGATGGAGGCCTGCGCGGCCGCCAACGGCAGCGACATGCGTCTGCTGGCGGTCACCGTGCTGACCTCGATGGGCCGGAGCGACCTGGCCGGCATGGGGATCGACCGGGAGCCGGTGGACGTGGTGGTGGAGCGTGCGCTGGCCGCGCAGGCCGCCGGCATCGACGGGGTGATCGCCTCCGGGCAGGAGGCGGGCCCGATCCGCGCCGCGACCGGTGCCGGCTTCTCCATCGTGTGCCCGGGCATCCGTCCGGGCGGTGCGATGGGCGATGACCAGAAGCGCACCGTGGGCGTGGCCGAGGCCTTCGCCGACGGTGCCGATGCCATCGTGGTGGGGCGGCCGATCCGCCTGGCCGCCGACCCGGCCGCCGTGGCCCGGGCGATCCAGCAGGAAATCGCCCAGGCCCGGCGCTGACGATCGGGAGGTGACGCTGACCGGCTCAGTCAGCCAGCGTCTGCACGAAGTCGAACAGGGCCGGCGAGGCAAGACGGGCGTACACCCCCGGCGAGCCCTTGCGGGCGCAGCCGAAGCCCCAGCTCACCACGCCCAGCTGGATCCACGCGGCGTCAGCGCCCTGTACGAACAGCGGACCGCCGGAGTCCCCCTGGCAGGAATCCTTGCCGGGCCGGCTGGCGCACAGCTCGCGGTCGCGGTTCACCTGGAAGCGCCCGTCGTACTGCTTCTGGCACTGCGCGTGCGCGATGAACGGCACGGCCACGTGCTGCAGGCGGTCCGCCGCCTCGCCGCCTTCGGTCAGCCGGCCCCAGCCGGCGACGGTCAGCAGGCGCCCGGGCCGCTCGAAGGTGGCTCCTTCCGGACCCACCAGGCGGACGGGGGTGATGCCGGCCACCGGCGTGGCCAGTTCCAGCACCGCCACATCGCTCTTGCGGGTCTTCGCGTAGTCCGGATGGATGTGGATGCGGGTCAGCCGATGCCGCGTGCCGGTGCTGCCGCTGAGCACGGTCTGCCCGGCCAGCACGGTGAATTCGCCGGGCTTGGCGCCCTCCACGCAGTGGGCGGCGGTCAGGACCCGGTCGGGCGCGATCAGCGACGCACCGCAGATGTGCTGGTCACCGTACTGCAGGCTGAGCAGGAAGGGATACTGGCCGTCGGTTGCGTCGGCCCCGCCGACGATCTGCGGGCTGATGCCCGGGGCGGGGAGGGCGGCCAGGGCGGTGCCGGTGGCCAGCAGCGCCAGGCTTGCGCCGAGCAGGGCGGAACAGACCCGGTGCGGACGGGCGCTGCGGACGGGCGAGTGCTTCATGAGGAGATTTCCGGTGTGCCGACCAGCTGTCGGCCCCTCCATGCAACCCCGGCAGGGGCGCGTCGAACTGCGACATCCGCCGCAGATGGGCAGCCGAGCGGTGTTGTCCTATACCGTTCTGCGACACCCCTGAAGCACCTGCGCCGATCCGACGGGCGGCGCTGCGTCGGTTGCCAAGGCGTGCAAATGCTGTATTCATGTGCCGTCTTTCAACCACTTGCGGTCCGCTGCGGGGTGCAGGCCGGCGCCGTGTCTTGCCGCTGCCATCCCTCACCGGTCAAGATGCGTTCCGGTCTGGGGAGTCCGAATCAATGCCGATAGCGAAACGTCGTACACCGCTTCAGGCCTGGGGGCTGGGCGCCCTGCTGGTGCTCTCGCTGCTGGGCTGCCGGCGCGAGCAGGCCGATCCGGCCACACCGCCGGCCGGGCCGGTGGCCGCGGTGCAGGCCATGGCACGCGCACTGGCCGACAACGACATGCGCGCCTATGCACGGCTGTCGGTCCCGCCGGCGCAGTACACCCAGCTGCAGCAGGCCTGGGCCGACGGCCACAGCCGCTGGCCGCTGACCGAGCTGCCCCTGCACGACCAGCTGCTGCCGATGCTGCAGGCGCTGTCCGCCGAGGACGGCGCCCGCCAGCTGCAGCGCAGCTTCGATGCGCAGCTGGCCGGGCAGGCCGGTGCGGTGCGCCAGGCGGCGCGGTCGATGGGGGTGTTCGGCGTGCAGTACCTGCGCCACCAGGACACCTACACGCCCAGCCAGCAGGCGCACTACATCCAGGTGGTGGAAACGCTGGCCGAATGGGCGGCCCATGCACCGCTGAGCGACCGGGCCCGGGCCCGCGCCAGCATCAGCGGGCTCACCGCAGCGGCCCGCGCGGCGGCCATCGACAGCGACGACACCCTGCAGCAGCTCGGCATGGATGGCAGCCTGGCGCGGCTGGACCCGTTCCTGGGCACGCTCAAGGCGGTGCTGGCCGGTTACGGCCTGGACCTGGATGAATCGCTGCGCGCGATCAGCGGCGAGGTGCTCTCCACCCAGGGCGACAACGCCCTGGTACGCCTGTCCTATCCGCTGGCGGGCAAGACCATCACCCTGCAGATACCGCTGACCCGCCGCGAGGGCCGCTGGTACCTCACCCGCACGCTGGCCGACACCGATGCGCTGCTGCGGCACGCCGCCAAGGCGCGTGAAGCCAGCGCCGCCACCGCCCTTCCCGCGGACGCCGGCGAGGATGACAGCGCGGTATCGACCCCGGCTAAGCCATAATGGCGCCGATGTCGAAACAGAATCCGTTGCCGTTCCCCGGCGAAGAACCCTCCCCGACGCCCGCCCCTGACGCGGCGGCGTTGCCTGCTGCCCGTGCCCCGACCGGGCGCCGCCCGCTGTGGGCGCGCCTGCTGGGCCGGCTGGTCGAGCCGTGGCTGTCGCTGAAGATCGAGCCGGAAGACCCCGACCAGTACGACGATGGCCGCCCGGTCATCTACGTGCTGGAAGACTACGGTTTGTCCAACGCGCTGATCCTGGACAAGGCCTGCCGCCAGGCCGGACTGCCCTCGCCGCTGGTGCCGATCGCCGGCGACCCGACCGGGCGCAGGCGCGCGTACGTGGCCCTGTCGCGGCGCAGTTCCAGCAATTCCATCATTCCGGAACAGCGCGGCGCCAAGACCCACTCCGATTCGCTGGCCAAGGTGCTGCAGGCCCATCGCGCGCGCGGTGAGCTGGATGTGCACCTGGTGCCGGCGTCGATCTTCGTCGGCCGGGCACCGGACAAGCAGAGCGGCTGGTTCGCCGTGCTGTTCTCGGAAAACTGGGCGCTGGTCGGCCGCTTCCGCCGCCTGCTGGGCCTGCTGCTCAATGGCCGCAGCACCATCGTGCGGTTCGCGCCGCCCATTTCGCTGCGGGCCACCGTGGATGAAGGGCTGGACCCGGAACGTACCGTGCGCAAGCTGCAGCGCGTGCTGCGGACCCATTTCCGGCGCATCCGCGAGTCGGTGATCGGGCCGGACCTGTCCACCCGGCGCATGCTGGTGGACCAGGTGCTGGCGGCCGAATCGGTGCGCGAAGCCATTGCGGCACAGGCCAAGCGGGACAACAGCAAGAGCGCCGACGCCTGGAAGAAGGCGCATGCCTACGCCTGGGAAATCGCCGCGGACTATTCCAGCCCGGCGGTGCGTTCGGCCAGCTTCATGCTCAGCCATGTCTGGAACCGGATCTACGCCGGCGTGCTGGTGCACCACCTGGACAAGTTCAAGGCGGCCGCGCCCGGGCACGAAGTGGTCTACGTGCCCAGCCACCGCAGCCACATGGACTATTTGCTGCTGTCGTACCTGCTGTACGACCGTGGCATCGTGCCGCCGCACATCGTGGCCGGCATCAACCTGAACCTGCCGGTGGTGGGCACCCTGCTGCGCAAGGGCGGCGCGTTCTTCATCCGCCGCTCCATCCGCGGCAACGCGCTGTATTCGGCGGTGCTCAGCGAATACGTGGCCCAGCTGGTCGCCGGCGGCTATTCCATCGAGTACTTCGTCGAAGGCGGGCGCTCGCGTACCGGGCGGCTGCTGCAGCCCAAGGGCGGCATGATCTCGATGACGCTGCGCGCCTTCCTGCGCCAGCCACGCAAGCCCGTGCTGTTCCAGCCGGTCTACATCGGTTACGAGAAGCTGATGGAAGGCGGCAGCTACCTGGACGAACTGTCCGGCCGGCCGAAGGAAAAGGAATCGATCTGGCAGCTGCTGTGGGGCATTCCCAAGGTGCTCAAGCAGAACTACGGCCAGGTGGTGGTGAACTTCGGTGAACCCATCGCGCTGAACGACGTACTGGCCGAGAAGGCGCCGGAGTGGAACGGCGAGCCGGTGGCCGAGGACGAGAAACCGGGCTGGCTGGCCAGCACCGTGGATACCCTGGCCGAGCGCATCCAGGTACGCATCAACGGCGCCGCCGACGTCAATCCGATCAACCTGCTGGCGCTGGCGCTGCTGTCCACGCCCAAGCACGCCATGGGCGAGGCCGACCTGATCGCCCAGATCGAGCTGTGCAAGACGCTGCTGGTGGAGATGCCCTATTCGGACCGGGTCACGGTGACCCCGCATTCGCCGGAACGGATCATCGCCCATGCCGAGGAGATCAACGTCCTCACCCGGGTCAAGCATCCGCTGGGCGATGTGCTCAGCGTCAGCGGCGATACCGCGGTGCTGCTGAGCTACTTCCGCAACAACGTCATCCACCTGTTCACCGCCTCGTCGTGGGTGGCGTGCTGCTTCCAGAACAACCGCCGCATGGGCCGTGCCGGACTGATCCGGCTGGGCCGCACGGTCTATCCGTTCCTGCAGGCCGAGCTGTTCCTGCCGTGGAGCGGGGACGAGTTCGCCCACCGCATCGAGCAGACCATCGACGTGTTCGTGCGTGAAGGCCTGCTGCAGCACATCACCGACGATGACGGCGGCATCCTGGCGCGCAACACCGGACAGACGGACGAGGTGTTCCGCCTGCGCGCGATCGGCCATTCACTGCAGCAGGCGTTCGAGCGGTACTACATCGCCATTTCGGTGCTGGTGAAGAACGGCCCCGGCACGCTGGGTGCGGCCGAGCTGGAGAGCCTGTGCCAGCAGGCCGCCCAGCGCCTGAGCCTGCTGTACGCGCCGGCCGCGCCGGAGTTCTTCGACAAGACCCTGTTCCGCGGTTTCATCCAGAAGCTGCGCGAGCTGCGCCTGGTGTGGCCGGACGAGAACAGCAAGCTGCTGTTCGACGAGCGCCTGGACGCCTGGGCCAAGGATGCCAAGTTCATCCTGGGCCGCGAGCTGCGCCATACCATCGAGCGGGTCAGCCCGGAGGCGGCACGGCCGGAAGATCCGGTGGCGCAGGACTGACCTGCGCTGCCACGCCGCGCCCCGGCCCACCCGTCATGGTCAGGCCGGTTCGTCGGGAATCTGCAGGCTTTCCAGCCGGGCGATGCAGTCCTTCAGCTGCAGGCGGCGCTTCTTCAGCCGCTTGGCTTCCAGTTCATCCTCGCCATTGGCGGCCATGCGGGTGATGCGCTCGTCCAGCGCACGGTGCTCGGCGCGCAGGGCGCAGAGCGCCAGGCAGATGTCGGCGGGATCACGGGTGTCCACGCCTGCGAGGATACACAGCCGCGATGGCGGAAGGGAGATCCGCGTGCAACGCAGGGTGGGGCGGCGAGCCGGTAGAATGGAGCGCATGAGCGCCGCCCCCCTGCCTGCTTTCCTGCATGACCCCGTGCCGCGCGGCGGCCCGCGCGCGTCCGGCCCGGAGCAGGCGCTGGCACGCCGGCTGCGCCGCCAGGTGGGCCAGGCCATCGCCGACTACGGCATGATTCAGGCTGGCGACAAGGTCATGGTCTGCCTGTCCGGCGGCAAGGACAGCTATACCCTGCTGGACATGCTGCTGCAGCTGCAGAAGCGGGCACCGGTGCCGTTCGAGCTGGTGGCGGTGAACCTGGACCAGAAGCAGCCCGGTTTTCCCGCGCATGTGCTGCCCGATTACCTGGCCGGCCTGGGCGTGCCGTACCAGATCATCGAGCAGGACACCTATTCGGTGGTGCGCCGGGTGATTCCCGAAGGCCGCACGCTGTGTTCGCTGTGCTCGCGGCTGCGCCGTGGTGCGCTGTACCACCATGCCGCAACCCACGGCTTCACCCGCATCGCGCTGGGACACCACTGCGATGACACGGTGGCCACGTTCTTCATGAACCTGTTCCATCATGCGCGGCTGGCCGGCATGCCGCCGAAGCTGCGCAGCGATGATGGGCAGCATGTGGTCATCCGTCCGCTGGCCTACGTGCGTGAGCGTGACATCCTGCAGTACGCGCAGGCGCGCCGTTTTCCGATCATTCCCTGCACGCTGTGCGGCAGCCAGGAGAACCTGCAGCGCCGCCAGGTCGGGCAGATGCTGCAGCAGTGGGACCAGGACCATCCCGGGCGCGTGGAACAGATCGCGCGGGCGCTGGCCAATGTCCATCCCTCGCAGCTGGCGGATGCATCGCTGTTCGATTTCATGGCCTTGGGCCGGCGCGAGGATGCGCCGCTGCCCGATGCCCCGACCTGGCTGGACGTCGCTGCCGCCGACGCCGGCGCAGGCCCTGAGACGGCCGACGCCTGAGCTCGGCCGCCCTTCCTCCCTTGCCTTCCGGATCTCCATGTTCTTTCGCAACCTGACCTTCTTCCGTTTCCCCACCAGCACCGATTTCTCCGAAGTGGACACCCTGCTGCCGCACGCGCTGCTCAAGCCGGTCGGTCAGCTGGAGATGAGCTCGCGCGGCTTCATTTCCCCGTTCGGTCGTGAGGAGAAAACCGTGTTCTCGCACCGTATCGGCGACCACCTGTGGCTGACCGTCGGCGGCGAGGACAAGATCCTGCCGGCGGCCGTGGTCAACGACCTGCTCGAGCGCAAGCTCGAAGAGATCGAGGAAAAGGAAGGGCGCCGCCCGGGCGGCCGCGAACGCAAGCGCATGAAGGACGACCTGCTGCACGAGCTGATGCCGCGCGCGTTCGTCAAATCCTCGCGCAGCGATGCCTATGTCGACCTGCAGCACGGCTACGTGGTGGTGGACAGTTCCAGCCGCAAGACCGGCGAGAACTTCATGTCCGACATCCGCGGCCTGCTGGGCAGCTTCCCGGCCATGCCGCTGAACGCCGAAGTGGCACCGCGTTCGATCCTGACCGGCTGGATCGCCGGCGAGGCGCTGCCGACCGGGCTCAGCCTGGGCGAAGAGTGCGAGATGAAGGATCCGGTGGAAGGCGGTGCGGTGGTCAAGTGCCAGCACCAGGAACTGCGCTGCGACGAGATCGACAAGCACCTGGACGCCGGCAAGCAGGTCACCAAGCTGGCACTGGTGTTCGAGGACAACCTGTCCTTCGTGATCGGTGATGACCTGATCGTGCGCAAGCTGAAGTTCCTCGACGGTGCGCTGGACCAGCTCGAGCATGCCGACGAAGACGGCCGCCGTGCCGAGCTGGATGCACGCTTCGTGCTGCAGAGCGCGGAAATCCGCCGCCTGTTCCTGCTGCTGGAAGAGGCCTTCAAGCTCAGCAAGGCCGACTGAACAGGCACTGCGGTGACCGCCGGTCCGCCAGCAGGCCGCCGCAGCGCTATGCTGCAGGCATGAGCCCGCTTCTGCCCCGCCTGCTGCGCGCCGCCGCAGTCGCGCCTGCCACCGTGCAGCGCGACACCGTGCGGCTGCGCCTGGCCGATGCGGAGATCGAGGTGCTGCGCGTGCGCGACCCGCGCGCGCGGCGCATCAAACTCAGCGTGGATGAGCGCGGCGCACGGCTGACCTTGCCGCCCCGTGCCAGCCTGGCGATGGGCGAACAGTTCCTGCAGCAGCACCTGGTCTGGCTGGCGCAGCAGCTGCAGCACTACCAGGCGCACAACCTGCCGCCGCCGCTGGTGCCGTTCGAACCGGGGCTGCTGCCACTGCGCGGCGCGCTGCTTCCGGTGCGCTGGGAACCGGGGCGGTTTGCCCGCCTGCAGATCGACGCCGGGGGTGCGTGTGTGCAATGGCCGGCCCGCCCGGGGGCGAGCACGCTGCCGCGGCTGCTGCGCGAATTCTACGAGGCGCAGACCCGCGCCGATGTTGGCCAGTGGCTGCCGCGTTACCTGCCCGGCCTGCCGCGCGCACCGTCGCGGGTGCGGTTGAAGGTGATGTCCTCGCAGTGGGGCTCGCTCGCACCGGACGGCAGCATGGCGCTGGACCTGGCACTGGTGCTGGGTACACCGGCCGCGTTCGAGTACGTGCTGGTGCACGAGCTGTGTCATCTCATCCAGGCCAATCATTCGCCGGCGTTCTGGCATGAGGTGGAGCAGCGCTTCCCGGACTGGCGCGCGCAGCGCGACTATTTCCAGCGCGAAGGCCGCCGCCTGAAGGCGATGCTGCGCCAGCTGATCTGACCCCGGCATGGCTGCTGCGGCGCGGCCTGCGGGTACGGTATAGCCGACGCTATGAATACCAGCCCTGCCTGCGCAATGCGCCTGCGGCGGGCGATCCCGGCGTACCGGTGCTAAGCTTCGCGTCCCCTTGGGGAGTAGCCGGATTCCTTCGCAGGAATCGTCCACGTCAACATACTCGGCCAGTGCGCCGTGGCGTGGACAACCATGATGGTTGGCGAGACCAGCGGACCGTGTGCGCAACGAAGGTTGGGCGTGCACAGGGTCCGTGCGTCCGTCCTTGCCCGACCTGTCGTGTTGCTGCCCATGTCCCCCATTTCCATTGTTCTGATCGGCTTTGCCATGTCCACCGATGCGTTCGCTGCGGCGATCGGCAAGGGTGCGGCGATGCGTCGGCCGGTGTTCCGCGATGCCCTGCGTGCCGGCCTGATCTTCGGTGTGATCGAGGCGATCACACCGGTGGTGGGCTGGCTGCTGGGGCGGGTCGCACTGCAGTATGTGGAAGCGTTCGATCACTGGATCGCCTTCGGCCTGCTCGGCGCGCTGGGTCTGCACATGATCTACAACGGGCTGCGCCCCGACGACGGCGCGGACGACGAAGACACCGCACAGCATCATGGTTTCTGGAAGCTGGCCCTGACGGGCTTCGCGACCAGCATCGATGCCATGGCCGTGGGCATCGGTCTGGCCTTCATGGACGTGCATATCGGCGTGGTGGCCGCGGTGATCGGCCTGTGCACGCTGGTGATGGTCACCGCCGGGATCATGTTGGGCCGCGTGCTCGGGGGCATGGTCGGCAAGCGCGCCGAGATTGTCGGCGGCGTGATCCTGATGGCCATCGGTGCCACGATCCTGTACGAGCACCTGCACGGCGTGGCCTGACCGCCGTCGATCGCCCCGATGCACCGGTAGCGCCGGGCCATGCCCGGCGTGCGCGCATGGCGCGGAGGTTTGGCATTTGGCGGTTACCGATTGCCGGCTACCGGTTACCGATTGACGCGCAGCCGAGCATGGCTCGGCTCTACCCGGTCCGGGTCAGTCTTCTTCCGGCGGCAGAACGATCGCGTCGTCGTCGATGGCCAGCTTGCCGGCCATCAGCACCGCC
>Ga0207791_1000160_pt1 | contig 18385 bp, 5 predicted proteins | sample HigsolmetaGSP16D_FD_184844 | JGI IMG/M metagenome (GOLD analysis project Ga0207791, IMG submission 184844) | High solid enriched microbial communities from the Joint BioEnergy Institute, USA - SP1-6-D (SPAdes) | ecosystem: Engineered > Bioreactor > SSF (Solid state fermentation) > Aerobic >...
CACTGCGTTGTCTGTTCCGCGGGCTGGACCACCCGGTTCCAGACAACGCAGTGCCGTTTGCGCCAGGCGGGCAGCTGGCAAGGATTTATGCTGCCGATCTCGCGCATGGAGCAGGGCAGGTGGCGGGCAACGATTTCTGGATAGATCGCATGCTGGCGCGCGAGGGTACCGCTGGTGGTTTCGACGATCACAACGACTGGCTGTTCACCCGCGGTCGCGCCGCATATCTGACCTATCATGAACCGGATCAGCCGGGATTCGTGGGGCAGGTGGCGTATTGGCATTCCACCGATTACGACGCGCTGTTCTACATCCACGCCGCGCTGGGTAAGCGCCATGTCCACTGGAAGGAGCGTTCGCAGCAACGGCGTCAGACGCCGAGTTATTTCACGACAGTATTCGAAGATGCTGGCGCAGGCGTGCGCATGCGGCTGGTCAAGTACATCACCGAGCAGAACGTGGCGGTCGCCAGCGTCGTGTTGTCCAGCCTGGATGGCGCCGCGCACACGGTATCGTTGCAGGTGGTCTCTCCGATTGTCCAGCATGTCCAGGGCAGTGAGTTGACGGGCGCGTTCGACGCCTACAACCACATCACCACGGTATTCCCGCGTCTTTCGGGCGATGGCTTCCGCGTCGATGGTCGGCGCCTGGTTCGCGACGTGGACATCCCGGCAAGTGGCGAAACCGCAGCAATCAAGCTGCAGCTGGGCATGCCCACCGAAGAGCTGCCTCAAGCGCGCGCCGAGTACACGCGCATTGCCGCGCAAACACCGCAGCAGGCCTACCAGCAGCACGTGGCCAGCTATAACCAGTGGTGGGTGGACAATCTGCCGTACCTGGACACGCCCAACGAGAACATCAGCAAGAGCCTGTTCTACCGCTGGTGGCTGCTGCGCTTCAACTTTCTCGATGCCAACGTCCCCGGCAACGACTACCAGTTTCCGGTCGCCATCGAGGGCGTGCTTGGCTACGACAATGCCATCGTGCTGACCGCCGGGATGTTCGTGGACGATCTGAAGTACCTGCGTAATCCGCTGTATGCCTACGGCACCTGGCTCAGCGCGGGCGAAACCGCCGGCGGTGGCAAGTACACCGATAACCCCGGTTCGCCTGAGAATTGGTCCAATTCCTATGCGCAATACATCACCGCCGCGGCGTGGCGGTCGATGCAGATCCACGGTGGGCCGGTGGCGCTGGCGGGCAAACTGGCGCGTTATGGCAGCGGTGACGTGGATGGCGTGTTGGCCGCCTACGATCTCAATCACAACGGCCTGATCGAATACGATTGGGCGTCGATGACTGGTAACGACGCCGATGCAGTGTCGTTCGATTGGGCCGACCAGCACGGCCAGATCCGTATGGAGCGGACCGAGAGCGCCTACGTCTACGCCAATGCGCAGGCGGCCGCGCAGGCTGCGTCGCTTGCCGGTGACACCGCCACAGCGCAGCGCATGCAGGCGACCGCACGCCGCATTCGCAAGGCGGTGCTGGAGGTGTTGTGGCAGGATCGTAGCCAAACGCCTGATTCGGTCGGCCTGTATGGCGATCTGCTCAAGCATCGCCAGGCCGACGCGCCGCGGCTGGCCGTCGATTGGAAGGAAACCAATAACTACTTTCCCTTCAGCGTAGGTCTGATGCCCAAGCAGAGCGATGCCGACTACGACCCCAAGTACGTACGCGCGCTACGGCTGTTTGCCGATGCAGCGCACTACCCGCTGTTTCCGTTCTACACCGCTGACCAGGTCGATATGCAGGCGCGGGGCAGCACTACCGATGTGGGCAGCAATAACTTTTCCACCATCAATGCGACCGTGGCGTTTCGTCTGTTCGGCGCAGCCTTGCGCGACTACCCCAGTCCGTATCTAAACGCGCAGAGCTACCGCAAGCTGCTGTACTGGAACGCTTGGGCGCCTTATATCAATGGAGACAACCGCTATCCGGACCAGAACGAGTTCTGGGCCAAGGGGAGTGCCGGAAATGGCGGCAGGATCGGCTATCGCTCGTGGATCCACCATAACCAGCTGGGTGCAACCAACTTCACCATGATCGAAGATGCGATGGGATTGCGCCCGCGCAGTGACGGCAAGATCGAGCTGTATCCGATCGATATCGGCTGGGACCATTTTGCTGCCGACAATCTGCGCTATCGCGACCGCAATCTGAGCATCGTCTGGGATCGCGATGGCAGCCACTACGGGGGCCAGGTGCCGAAGGGGTACAGCGTCTATCTCGATGGCCGCTTGGCGTTCTGCGTGGATCGGCTGGCGCATGTGGTGTACGACCCGGCCAGTGGCCAGGTCAGTGCCGCGCCGGATGCGGTCAATCACGCTGGCGCTGCACAAGTGCTCCAAGTCCATCGCGCGGCAGTGGCGTCGATGACGCAGGTCTCGTTCCCCGCCGGCACGCCGGTCGCGCAAATGCTGGCCAAGGCCGGCGTGGATGTGACGCTGCCGCCCGCGCACAGCCGTAACCTTGCGCAGGGCGCACGTGTCAGCGCCAGTTTCGCCATCCCTGGTTTGCCTGCGACGGCGGCGGTAGACGGCAGTACCGCCAGCACGCCGTTCTGGGGCACCGCAGGCTCGCCGTCGGCCAGCGACTGGATCGCGCTGGACCTGGGCAGCACGCAGACCGTTGATCAGGTGGTGCTGTACTTCTATCGCAGTTCCTCGCCGGGCGGCGATCAAAACGGCTTTCCATCTGGAACGCAGGCTGGTTACGTGGCTCCGTGGATCTACGCGGTGCAATATCAGGATGGCAACGGGGCATGGAAGAACGTTCCCGGACAGGTGCGCGATGCCGCGATGGCCGAAGGTAATCGCAATCGGGTGCGCTTTCCCGCACTGCGAACCGCGGCGCTGCGCGTGGTGGTCACCCATGCCGGCACGGCGCGCACTGGCATCAAGGAAGTCCAGGTGTTCGACAGTGGCTTGCCGGCGCTGGCATTTGCGGCCAATACGCCGCCGCAGGTGCAGGCATGGCAACTGGACACCCCAAGCGCAGATGGTGCGGTGGTCGTGCGGGCACGGCTCGGCGATGATGGCTTGCCTAATGGCACGCTGCAGGTGCGCTGGCATGTGCAGCAGGCGCCGGAAGGCGGAGATGCGGTGTTTGCCGATGCGACCGCGCTGCAGACATCTGTGCGCTTCACCCGTGCCGGACAGTACGCGTTACGTTTGGTTGCCAACGATGGGGCGCTGATAGGGCATGCCGATGTGCAGGTCAGCGCACCTGCCGCTCGGGCGTTGCAACGCATCCCGTTGCAGGCCATGGCAAGTGTCACTGCGCAACTGACTGGCATGCAGTACCGCGTGCAGGCCTTGAACGATGGGTTTATCCCACAGGCAGGCAGTGTCCCAGGTGGCAGCCTGCGCTGGGGCAGTTATGGGCTCGACCAGCCAGCAACGGTGTGGTTGCAGTATCAGTGGGCACGCCCGGTACGCCTGTCGTCCAGTGCGCTCTACCTGTGGAACGACCAGCCTAATGGCGCAGTGGCTGCGCCTGCCGGCTGGAAGTTGCAGATGCTGCAGGACGGACGTTGGCAGGACATCGTCAGCAAGAGCGGCTATCCGATTGCTGCGGCGGCAACTGGCGCTGCGAGCATTGCCAGCTTTGAGCCGGTGGTCACCACCGCGCTGCGCGCGGTCTTGACGACCCAGGCGAGGGCCGATGGACATGCGGCCATTGGTGTGGACGAATGGCAGGCGTTGTCCGAGTTGCCCAAACAGATGGAGGCGATCGATCTACGCACTGCTCCAGGGCAGCAACCGACGCTGCCGCAGGAGGTGACTGCGTTCTTTGCCGATGGCAGCGTGCTGCCGGTGGCGGTGCAATGGTCCGAGTTGGCCGGCAGCCGTCTGGGCCATGAAGGTGCGGTGGAACTGCAAGGGTTGGTGGAAGGCGCGATTCCCATCAAGGCCACCATCTGGGTACGCTCAACGCCGCCTGGGCAGATCAATAGCATGCAGTCGTTGCCGACGGTGACCGGGGTGGTCGGGCATGTACCGACGCTACCGGGTTTTGTCACGGTGCAATACAACGACGGATCGCGTGAACGCTTGCCGGTGCAATGGCCCACACTGCAACCGGTGCGTTACGCACAGCCCGGCCAGATCCAGCTCACTGGCACGGCGCAAGGGCGTGCATCCACCGGGAACGTGTCGGTTCCCCTCGTATTGCAGATTAAGGCGGCTACACCATGATGCGTTCTTTCTCACGTTTGCTGGCGCTGGAGTGCGTGTGCGTGCTGGCCAGCGCGCTGGCCTTTGCCAGTGAACCGCCGCAGGGAACGCCGTTGCGCTCATCCGGTAATCCCATCCTCGCCGATGGCAGCGAATATTCCGCCGACCCAGCGCCACTGGTGGCCGATGGCAAGCTGTATATCATTGCCGGCCGCGATACCGCCGCGCCCAATCTCAATGCGTTCGTCATGCCTGGCTGGCAAATGTTCGTCAGCAGCGATCCCGCCAGCGGCCAATGGACTCACTACAGCGATTTACTGCGGCCCCAGCAAGTCTTTGCCTGGGCAGACAAGCGTTATGCCTATGCGTCCCAGATCGTGCAGGGTCCAGATGGGCGCTATTACCTGTACGCGCCTGTGCAGCAGCGTGACTCGCCCAACCCGGATCCATTCGCGATCGGCGTGGCGGTGGCAGACAGCCCGTTGGGCCCGTGGACCGACGCACACCCGCAAGGTCCCGTGGTCTCGCAGTCGGTACCGGGACCCAACGACATCCAGAACATCGACCCGACCGTGATGGTCGACGATGACGGGCGCGCATATCTGTACTGGGGCACCTTCGGCGCGTTGTATGGCGTGGAGTTGAAGCGCGACATGGTGACCTTCAAGGGCACACCCGTGCCGGTAGACACATTGGACGGCTATTTCGAAGCGCCCTGGCTGTTCAAGCGTCACGGCACTTACTACCTGGCATATGCGGCCAACAATGCGGGCCGTCTTTCGCCGTGCACGCCCACGCTGTATCACGCATGTATCGCTTACGCGAGCGCACCCACTGCGCTGGGTCCGTGGACGTACCGTGGCATCGTGCTGCCGCCGGTGTCCTCCACCACCTCGCATCCGGGCATCATCGCGTTTCAAGGGCAGTGGTATTTGGTGTATCACACTGCCGACGCGCAGGGTGGCGGGCATTTCCGCCGCAGCGTGGCGATTGACCGGCTGGAATGGGACGACAGCACCCAGCCGGCCAGCATTCGCACCGTCGTGCCGACGCGGCGGCCCACGCCGCCTGTGCCAGCGATGCGCAATCAAGCGCCATCGGCCTATGCAACCGCGTCCAATGGTCCGGATATCCCGGTGCGTTACTGGATCGCCGCACTCAACGACGGCATCGTCAAGGTCAATCCCTTGCCGCCGGAGATGTGGGCCAGCTGGACAAACGACAACCCGCCCCAGCAATGGCTGCAATACAGTTGGGCGCAACCGATCACCGTGGATCGCACGCGCATCGTGTTCTGGGCCGATCACCGGGCAGGTGCCGGCGTGGGCGTGGCACCGCCAGCGCGTTGGCATCTGGAATACCGTCACGGTGGGCGATGGCAGCCAGTGCAGCCCACTGATGCGTATGGCACCCGCACCGATCGCTATGAAACGGTGTCATTCGCGCCGGTGACAACGCGCTGCGTGCGCGTGGTGATGGATGCGTCCGGTAATGCAGCCAGCTATGCCGCACTGGCGGTGCAAGAATGGGAAGTGTTGGCCCCACAGCCACAACGCTTGCCGCCTGCCACGGTCGCCGACAGCGCGCGTTGCGATGCGTCTTGAAGCAGCTGACTACGTACCTGGCGCGCGGCAATTGGATCGATGCTGATCGTGCGCAGGGATGACACTGCATCGGCGGCAGATGACGATCCTCCTTGCGCGCGCTGGCCGCGCGTCCTTGCCACGCTGTTGTTTCAATCCTTCCGTGAGGTCGCATTTGCAACACATTCCAGCTATCTGCGCGCGCGCCACCGCAGTGTGGGGCGTGGCTCTCGCACTCGCCCCGGTCCTGTCAGTGACTGCCGCTCCCCTGGCTGCGCCAACGCCAGCCCAATACACGCAGGCAATGGGCTTGTCCGATCACTACGCATCGCTGGTGGACCGGCAACCCACTGCGCCGGTGTGGATCGATGGTGGACATTTTGTGTATCGGCGTGGGGTGGCGCGCAGCAAACAGTTGCCTGCCATCGAATACCGGCTGGTAGAAGCCGCCAGCGGTCGTAACACGCTGGCCTTCGATCATGCGCGGCTGGCCGCAGCATTGACGCAGGCCGGTGCGCAGGCCATCGACGCAACGCAGTTGCAACTGGAGCATCTCACTCTTGAACAGCAGCGTCTCAGCTTCAAGTTGGCGAAGCTGGGCTGGCAGTGCGATCTGCTGCGCTATCGCTGTGCGCATGTGCCTGAACGCGACGAACACGCTGAATCGATGGATATGCGCTTGCCGCTCAAGCAGGGCGAGCGGCAGGCCAAGCTTTCGCCGGATGGTCGCTGGCGCGCCTGGGTGGAGCAGGCCAATCTGGTGATCGCGCCGGTCGGCAGCGATGCGCGCAGCGTGCTCAGCCACGATGGCAGCGCGGATGATTACTACGCACTCGATAGCGTGGTGTGGTCTCCTGATTCGCAGCATGTGGCTGCGTATCGGGTCAAGGCGCCGCCGCCGCGCATGGTGTACTACATCGAATCGGCGCCACCGGATCAGGTGCAGCCGAAGTTGCATCAGCAGATCTACCCCAAGCCGGGCGATGTCTTGCCGGTGATCCAGCCGGTATTGTTCGACATCGCCACACACACCGCCCATCCGGTGGCGATGACGTTGCTGCCCAATGCCTTCACACTGAGCGAGATGGTCTGGTGGAAGGACAGCCGTGGGCTCACGTTCGAATACAACGCGCGCGGCCACCAGCTGTATCGGGTGATCGAAGTGGATGCACGCACGGCCGCGGCGCGCACGCTCATCGAAGAAACATCGCCCACCTTCATCGAATACTCCGAACTCAGTGGCGAGCATGAAAACGGTGGCAAGCACGCGCGCCAAGATCTGGCCGATGGTGCGCAAATCGTGTGGGCATCCGAGCGCGATGGCTGGGAACATCTGTATTTGTACGACGGTCGTCGCGGTGAGCTGATCCGCCAGATCACCCGTGGCGACTGGGTGGTGCGTAAGCTCGATCGCATCGACCAAGCCGCAGGGCAGGTGTACTTCACTGCCTCCGGCATGCAGCCCGGCGAGGACCCGTATGACCGCCACGCCTATCGCATCGGCCTGGATGGCGGCGGGCTCACCGCATTGACGCCACTGGCTGCTGATCATCAGGTGCGCTATTCGCCCGATGGTCAGTGGATGCTGGACCTGTATTCGCGGGTCGATCTGGGCCCGGTGCTGGAACTGCGGCGTAGCCTGGATGGCCGCCTGGCACGCACGGTCGAGCGCACGGATCTGAGCCGTCTGCTGGCAGACGGATGGCAAGCGCCGTTACCTTTCCATACCACCGGGCGCGATGGCAAGACCGAGATCTGGGGCGTGATCCATCGCCCGCAGCAGCTCGATCCGCAGCAGCATTACCGTGTCATCGAACACATCTATGCCGGACCGCAGGGCTCATTCGTCCCGAAGAGTTTCACCACCGTTACACCTTCACTGACCGGGCTGGGTTTTGCAGTGGCGTCCATCGATGGCATGGGCACCAACAACCGCTCGCGCGCCTTTCACGATGTTGCCTGGCACAACCTCAAGGACGCCGGATTGCCGGACCGCATTGCCTGGCACAAGGCTGCCGCCGCGCGTTACCCGTGGTACGACATCGGCGGCGGTGTCGGTGTGTACGGCACCTCGGCAGGCGGACAGAACGCGTTGGGTGCGCTGCTGTTTCATCCGCAGTTCTATGTGGCGGGCGTGTCCAATTCCGGTTGTCACGACAACCGCATGGACAAGATCTGGTGGAACGAACAATGGATGGGTTGGCCGGTGGGGCCGTGGTACGCCCAATCGTCGAACGTAGAGAACGCCGCGCGCCTGCAGGGGCATCTGCTGCTGGTCACCGGCGATTTGGATATGAATGTTGATCCGGCCAGTACCTTCCAGGTGGCCGACCGTTTGATCAAGGCGGGCAAGGACTTCGACCTGCTGGTCGTACCGGGTGGCGACCACGGTGCCGGTGGCAACTATGGCGAGCGACGCCTGCTGGATTTTTTCCTGCGCTGGATGCAGCAAGCGCCAACGCCGCAGTGGAATCGCAATGCAACAGCGCCAGCCGCATCGTTGCCGTAAGGCGCGCGCTCTGTCGGCGAGGTCCGTGGCCTGAACGCGTGCGCGGGGCATTGGATATACGTCTGCGCGCACGCGCACCGACGCTTGGTCTGTTCATTCCTGCCAGCGCTGCACCGCCCATGCGTGCGGGTTCTAGCGCGCTCACGCCAATGGCGTGCGCGCGTTCAGTTGTCTACCATGCTGTTTTCCGCATGTGCTTTCGCCAAATGCGACAAGACCTAGCGTCCGCGCACAGGCACATTGCGATCAGGTGCCGAGCATGGAGCGCTGCGGCGCATCCAGTGCGGAACTCATTTTCCTGCTGATAGCACGCAGGGCTGCGCGCGTTTTCGGTTGCCTGCGTCGCAGGGTGTTTATGTGTCTGCACCACGGTCGTTGCCAGTAGTTTTCCTGCAGCATGCGTCTACCATCTACTTAGAGCGGCTAACAAAACGTAGCGAGCAGCTGCCAGGCGGGCGCGGACGGCGCGCAGGAGCCGGAGTGTACGCGTGGTACATGAGGATTCCGAGCACCGGCCGCGCCCGCCTGGCAGCTGCGCAGTCGTTTTGTTAGCCGCTCTTAGCCTGCGGCGCTATATGCCGGCACGGTCGTGCGTTGCCCATCGTTTTTTTGTACCAGTCAGGAGCCTTGCATGCCGATATTGCCATTGCCTTTCTCCCGCATCACCTGCACAACCACCCAGCCGTTACCGAGCATGCTCACCACCGCGCTGTTGCTGGCGCTGTCGGCAGGCACGGTCGCTCCAGTGTCTGCGCAGCAGGCTGCCACCAGCGATGCAACGGAAACCCTGGACAGCGTGCTGGTCACCGGCTCGCGCCTGCGCCGCGTTGATACCGAGACCGCCAACCCAGTGGTCACTGTCAGCCAGGAACAGATTGCGGCCACCGGCAAGGCGACCGTGGGCGATTTATTGCAAGAAATTCCCTCCATCGCTGGCAATGCCACCAACCCCAATACCAACAATGGCGGCGGTACCGGCGCATCGGCGATCTCGCTGCGCGGCCTGGGCAAAAAACGCACACTGGTTCTGGTCAATGGCATCCGCCTGGCCTACGACGACGTCAATGCCATTCCGTCCAGCATGATCGAACGCATCGAGGTGCTCAGCGATGGGGCGTCTGCGGTGTACGGCTCCGATGCCATTGGCGGCGTGGTCAACTTTATCCTGCGCTCGCGCTTTGACGGCGTGCAGTTCAGCAGCGATTTCGGCACCAGCAGCCAGGGCGATGGCAATCGCCGCAACTTCACCCTGACCACCGGTAAAACCTGGGAGCGTGGCAGCCTGATCGGCGGCGTGTCGTTCCACACGATCGATGCAGTCTCGGCAGGGGCGCGCGACTATTCCAAAGACGCGCTCGCCTTGATCGATGGTCAGCCGGTCAAGCAGGGTTCCTCCGCCACGCCCACCGGCACGGTCAATTTCAACGACGGCTCCGACCAATCGTTACTGCTCGGGCAGTCCTACGGTTGCGGGCGCGTCACGCTCAACAGCGGTGTCAGCGGGCGCGCCGGTCCTGGCGATTACCATTGTTACAATGCCAGTGCAGACTCCTACAACTATCAACCGTTCAACCTGTTGCAGACCCCGCAAAAACGCAGCAATGCCTTCCTGCTAGGCACGTATCGCTTCAGCGATAGCGTCGAGGGCTACATCAATACCTGGTTCAGTAAAACCGAATCGGCCTCGGTGATTGCGCCAATTCCGATCTTCTCCAATGGCGACAGCATCCTGGTCTCGGCGCAGAGCTACTACAATCCGTTCGGCGTCAATTTCGGCACCGACCGCACCACTGGCACGTCCTACAACGATCTCAACACGCGCGCTACCGTGCTGGGCAATCGCAGCTACCAATACATCACCGATAACTTCCAGATCAGTCCGGGCTTGCGTGGCCGCTTCGGCGACAGCTCTTGGCAGTGGGATGCCACCTTCAACTACGGCAAGGTCAAGCAGATCTCGATCAACAACGGCTTTGTCGACTATGCCGCGTTTAATCAGGCCGTCGGCCCATCGTTTGTGGATCGCGATGGCTCTGTCAAGTGCGGTCGCGCGGGCGTGGCGATTGACGGTTGCACGCCGCTGAATTTCTTCAATCTCAACGACAGCGCCAACCTGGCGACGCTGCACGGCATGGTGGTCAATCCCACCATCACCAGCATGTATACAGTCAGACAATTGGAGGCCAATGCCAACGGCTCGCTATTCGAGTTGCCGGCCGGCACGGTCAGTCTGGCCGCCGGCATTTCCTACCGCAAGGAACGCTCTACCACCGTCTCGGACCCGCTATGGACCGGAGATGAAAAAGGCCTGTGCGGCGTGATCGAATTTTGCTCGTCTAACTTGAGCGGCAGTTTCGACGTCAAGGATGCCTATGCCGAAGCGTTGTTCCCGCTCCTCAAGGAGATGCCCGGCATTACTGCATTGAACATCACCGTGGGCACACGTTTTTCCGACTATAGCTCGGTCGGCAGCAAGACCAACAGCAAGCTGTCGCTGGAATATCGCCCGATCGAAAATCTGCTGCTGCGCGGCACTGTCTCGCAGGTGTTTCGTGCGCCCAACATCAACGAGCTGTATGCCGGCGTGGCTGGCGATGCAGCCACCGTCAACGACCCGTGCAATGGCTACACCGGCGGCAATACGGTGGCGTGTGCCAATGTGCCCAACGATGGCAGCTATCAGCAATCGGACAGGCAGGTGTCGGGTAAGGTCTCCGGCGCGGCAGTGGCGGGCTACCAGCTCAAGCCGGAAACCGGCAAGTCCTACGACGCGGGATTCGTGTATGACCCACAATGGGTCGACGGTCTATCGCTGAGCGCGGACTGGTGGCGTATCGATCTGGAAGACACGATCACCACCGTATCGGCGCAGACCGTGCTGAATCAATGCTTCGCCAACGCCGACAGTGCGTTCTGCGCTCTGATTCATCGCAACGGCAATGGCACCATCAATTACATCGCCGAACCCACCGTCAACCTGGGCAAGCTGTGGGCCAAGGGCATGGATGTCAATCTGACCTATCGCTTGCCTGCCACGGCATGGGGTAATGTGACCGCCGGTCTCAACGGCACCTATCTCACCCGTTACGACGTGCTTCCCGATACCACCGACCCCAGCTCGGTCACCATTCACAACGTGGGCCGTTACACGCAGGCCTACGGTAATTTCCCGCGCTGGCGCGCCTTGGATACGGTGAGCTGGGCATTGGACGACTGGAGCGCCACCTGGCGCATCCGTTATGTGGGGCATACCGCTATCGGCAATTCGGATCCGGACCAGAGCTTGTCGGCCGATGCCAGCGAGCCGGCGGTAGTTCGCAACATCAGCGCTTACGTCTACAACAACCTGCAGCTTGGCTATCACGTAAAGCCATGGCACACCCAGTTCGAAGTGGGCGTGGACAACATCGCCAACAAGCAGCCGCCGCTTTATTACACCAATAACGTCGGCAATGCGAACACCGACGTGGCCACCTATGATCTGCTCGGGCGCTTCTACTGGGCACGGGCAACGGTGACGTTCTAAGTGCGCTTTGGTTTTGCTGTGCTGCGTGGTCGGGAGCGACCGCGCAGCGCAGAGAGGTCAAGTCGCAGCCAGCACGTCCAGTGCACTGGCTGTGACGTTGTTGCGACTGCGCCAATGGCGTGCACACCACCAGGAGTTAAGCTGATCCCATGACAGATACGCATGCATGCGAGTCGATCTGCAACCACACGCTGTCGTTGTCGCGGCGCCGCTTTCTGGCCTGGAGCAGTCTGGCGGTTGCGGCGGGTTTCCTGCGCTTTCCGGCCCAGGCCAGCGCTGCGCAGCCAGGCAGCGTGCGTGCGGTGCCGCTTGCACAGGTCAGGCTCACACCATCGCTATTCCTGGATGCACTGCACACCAATCGGCGCTATCTGATGCGGCTGCAGCCGGACCGCTTGCTGCACAACTTCGTGTTGTATGCCGGCCTGGATCCCAAGGCGCCGGCCTATGGCGGTTGGGAAGCGGACACCATTGCCGGGCATACGCTCGGCCACTATCTCAGCGCACTGGCGCTCATGCATGCGCAGACCGGCGATACGCAATGCTGCAGGCGTGCCGGATATCTGGTCAGTGAACTGGCGCGTTGCCAGGCACATGCCGGCGATGGCTATGTTGCCGGATTCACTCGCAAGAATGCAGCAGGGCAGATCGAGAGTGGGCGCGCAGTCTTCGACGAGCTCAAACGCGGCAAGATCGACTCGGCACCGTTCTATCTCAATGGCAGCTGGGCGCCGCTGTACACCTGGCATAAATTGTTTGCCGGTTTGCTCGATGTGCATGCGCATTGCGACAACGCGCAAGCGTTGCAGGTCGCGGTGGGGCTGGCTGGTTATTTGCAAGGCATCTTCTGCGCGCTCGACGATACGCAATTGCAAAAAGTGTTGTCGTGCGAATTCGGTGGTCTCAACGAATCGTTCGTTGAACTGCATGTACGCACCAACGACGCACACTGGTTGGCGCTGGCGCAGCGCCTGCATCACCACGCCATACTCGACCCATTGGTCGCCCAGCGCGACGCGCTGGTGCATCAGCATGCCAATACCAACATCCCCAAACTGATCGGCCTGGCACGCGAGTACGAAGTCACCGGCGATGCCGCATCGGGCGCTGCGGCGCGCTTCTTCTGGCACACCGTCACTGACCGCCACACCTATGTGATTGGCGGCAATGGCGACCGCGAATACTTCCAGCAGCCAGACAGCATTTCCAAGTTTCTCACAGAGCAAACCTGCGAGCACTGCGCCAGCTACAACATGCTCAAACTCACTCGTCACCTGTATCGATGGGGGCCGCAGGCGGAGTTGTTCGATTACTACGAGCGCACCTTGCTCAACCATGTCATGGCCCAGCAGCACCCACGCACAGGCATGTTTACCTACATGACACCGCTGCTGGCCGGCGAAGCGCGCGGTTGGTCGTCGCCGTTCGACGATTTCTGGTGCTGTATCGGCAGTGGCATGGAAGCGCACGCCCAATTTGGCGATTCCATCTACTGGCAGGACGGGCAGGGCGTTTACGTCAACCTATACGTGCCCTCCACGGTGCGCGACGCTGCTGGTCTGGACATGACCTTGCGCACCGCCTTGCCGGAGCAGGGCAGCGCATCAGTGCGTATCGATGCGGCGCCGCCGGAGCAGCGCACACTCGCATTGCGTGTACCCGGTTGGACACAACAGCCGCGCCTTCAACTCAATGGCCAGCCCGTCGAGACCACCGTCAGCGATGGCTATCTGCGCATCGCGCGCCTCTGGCAGCCGGGCGACATCGTGAGCCTATCGTTGGACATGCCGTTGCGCCTTGAGCCGACCCCGGACGACCCTGCCTGGGTCTCGGTGATGCGTGGGCCGCTGGTCCTTGCCGTGGATCTGGGCGATGCCGCCCATCCTTGTTCGGGCAGAACACCGGCATTGATTGGTGGCCAGGACGTCCTGCAACGCCTGCAACCGGTGCCGGGCACGTGCGCGTTCGTCTATAACGATGGTGTGCGGCAGTGGCAATTATCCCCGTTCTACGCGCAGTTCGACCGCCGCAGCGCGGTCTACCTTGAACACCGCGACGCCGCCGCATGGCAACAACGCCAGGCTGAATTGGCGGCAGCTGCGGCTGCGCAGAAAGCACTCGACACACGCGCATGCGACCGCATCGCGCTGGGCGATGAAATCTGCGAAAAAGCACATGCACTGCAAAGCAAGCAGTCCAATCCGCTCAGCTACCGCCGTCGTCCCGGTCGCGACGTACGCACTGGCGGCTTCATGGCGTTCACACTAAGCAATACTGCCAAGGCTCGCATCCTGCGCCTGCGTTATTGGGGCGACGAAACCCGCCGCCGCTTCCGCATCCTCGTTGACGGTGAACTCATCGCCAACGAACGCCTGGATGGCAACCGCCGCCTGGATTTCGTCGATGTGGACTATGCACTGCCCGCTGCCGTCGCTGGCCGCGCCGCTTTGCAGATCCGTATCGAACCGGAAACCGGCTACTCGGCTGGCCCTGTGTTCGGGTGTTGGGTGTTGGAGAAAGCCACTTTGTGAAACTGGCTATCGCGGTGTCCACCAACACTTGAACACCATAGCTTTTCCGAGCGAACAGCCGTGGCATGCTCAATAAGGCAATATCGCCATCAACCATGCTGTGCCTTCGTCGTTGAATGCCGGGAAATCTTCTTCAGCGCCTGCGAAGGGGACTCCATCGTGCCCAACGAACAGCGTAGAAGCTTCCAGGTCCGCGTCCGTGGGCGTACCAGGATCCGGGAGGCCGCCACCGGATTTGGTACGCGCTCGTTTGACACCCCAACCAGGGGGCAGGAGCGCATGCAGAGGATCGGGCTGTTCGGGAATCCGTGTCTCGGCAGGCTGTTGTGGGGAACGGTTGACAGCGCCATCCGATCGAGACCGTTTGTGCCTGCTGCTTGCCGGCGCCGGCCCCGCCTCATGCAGTGGGCTGGGCGCGTCTAGTTCACGTTCCAGGGACTTGGCGAATGCATGCCAGGACTGCTGGGATGGCGATGAAGGTGGAGGAGAAGAGGGCTGACCTTCCAATGCTTTCAGGATGCGCCGCCAGCGCTGGGCGGCTGGAGGAAGCATTCCACCAAGAGCTTCGAGTTCGGTGACGCCCACATGGTGAAAGAGTTGCAGCAACCCGGGCCTGCTCATCCCGAACTGCCGCATCGCTTCATCGAATGCGCGCGCTGGGTTGGAGTGGCACTGGAAAAAACTGAGCACCTGGACAATTTGCGCGGTATCGGCAGCGCGATGGGAGGTGTGTTTGGCCACACGTCGATTGGTTTTTCTGATCAACATTGGCGCGTGCGGCAATCCCTTGATCACCGCCTCCAGCGCAGAACGTCCGCCAACGCAGGCCAAGGCGACAAGGCGGTCGTTGGACAAGGCGGCCAACACCGGATCAGGGCAGGACAACTGGGAAAAAACGCCCTCAAGCGCCTGTTTGCCGCCGTGATTGCTGGCGATGGCCACCACCTGTTCCGATGTCAGGCCATGGTCCTTGCATAAGATGGGCAGCAGGCGCTGCACGGTCTCCAGCGCCTGCTTGCCGCCGTGATTGCTGGCGATAGCGATCACTTGTTTCGGGGTTAGGCCATGGTCCTTGCATAAGACGGGCAGCAGGCGCTGTACGGCTTCCAGCGCCTGCTTGCCGCCGTGATTGCTCGCGACGGCCACGACTTGGCCCAGGCTCAGGCCATGGTCGTTGCATAGCGAGGGCAGCAGCCGCTGCACTGCCTCCAGCGCCTGCCTGCTGCCGTCGTTGCTGGCGATGGTCACCACTTGCTCCGGGGCTAGGCCGTGGTCCTTGCATAGGACCGGCAGCAGCCGATGTACTGTTTCAAGCGCCTGCCTGCCGCCGTCATTGCTGGCGATGGCCACCACCTGCGCCTGGGTCAGGCCATGGTCCTTACACAGCTCGGGCAATAGCCGCTGCAACGTTTCCAACGCCTGCCTGCCGCCGCGATTGCGTGCGATGGCCACCACTTGGTTTTGCGTCAGGCCATGGCCCTTGCACAGATCAGGTAATAGCCGCTGTACCGTTTCCAGTGCCTGCTTGCCGCCATCGTGGCTGGCGATGGCCACCACCTGCTGGGGTGTCAGGTCGTGATCCTTGCACAACGTGGGCAATAGCCGCTTCACCGCCTCCAGTGCCTGCTTGCCGCCGCTACTGCTGGCGATGGTTGCTACCTGGTCCGGAGTCAGGCCATGGTCCTTGCACAGCACTGGGAGCAGTTGCAGCACTGCTTCCAGCGCCTGCTTGCCGCCGGTATTGCTGGCGATGGCGACCACTTGCTCTATGGTCAGGCCATGCTCCTTGGATAGACGCGGCAGCAAGCGCTGCACCGTCTCCAGCGCCTGCTTGCCGCCGCCTTTGTTGGCGATGGCCACCACCTGTTTTCGTGTCAGACCATGTTCCTTGCACAGCTTGGGCAGCAGGCGCTGCACCGTCTTCAGCGCCTGCTTGCCGCCGCCATTGTTGGCAATGGCCACTACCTGCTCGGGGGTCAGGCCATGGTCATCGCATAGCACTGGTAGCAGTTGCTGCACTGCCTCCAACGCTTGCCTGCCGCCGATATTGCGGGCGATGGCCACCACACTGGCCGGCGTCAGGCCATGGTGCTTGCATAGCAGTGGCAGCAGGCGCAGCACCGTCTCCAGGGCCTGCCTGCCGCCGCCATTGTTGGCAATGGCCACTACCTGCTGGGGGGTGAGGCCATAGTCACCGCACAGCAGTGGCAGCAGGCGCTGCACTGCCTCCAGCGCCTGCTTGCCACCGGCATTGTTGGCGATGGCCACCACTTGGTCAGTGGTCAGGCCATGCTCCCTGCACAGCTGCGGCAGCAGGCGCTGCGCCGTCTCCAGCGCCTGTTTGCCGCCATCGTGGCTGGCGATCGCCACCACTTGGTCAGTGGTCAGGCCATGCTCCTTGCATAGGATCGGCAGCAAGCGCTGCACTGTTTCCAACGCCTGCTTGCCGCCGATATTGCTGGCGATGGATACCACCTGTTTCGAGGTCAGGTCATGGTCCTGGCATAGAACCGGCAGCAGGCGCTGTACTGCCTCCAGCGCCTGCTTGCCGCCGTTATTGCTGGCGATGGCTACCACCTGATCCGGGGTCAGATCATGGTCATTGCACAGTACGGGCAACAGCCGCTGCACCGTCTCTAACGCCTGCTTGCCGCCACTGCTGGCGATGCTCACTATTTGGTCTGGAGTCAGGCTATGGTTTTTGCACAGGACGGGAAGTAGGTGCTCCACCGTTTCCAGGGCCCCCTTGCCGCCGTGAGTGCTGGCGATGGTCACCACCTGCGCCGTAGTCAGGCCATGGTTCTCGCGTAGCGTGGGCAGCAGGCGCTGCACGGTCTGCATCGACTGCCTGCCGCCATCGTTGCTGGCGATGGTCACTACCTGTGCCGGGGTCAGGTGCAGGGGCGGGGCGGTCAGTACATGGCACGATGCATACACTGCCTGCAACGAAGTGACTCCACCACTTTTTGCAATCTTGAGCAGTTGGCCTGTGACCAGCTGTAACGGAGGCTCTCGCAACGTTGCCGTCACCTGGAGCAAGGCTTCCAGGGCCCTTGCTCCGGACCATTGTTTGCCGACGCTGACGATGTCTTCGTGCGTGGCCTCCGGTAACGTCGCGACTATGTCCGGATATTTGGCTGCCACGGTTCCCAACGCTGGCGGGTGTTTGCTGAGCTCGACAATGTGCGCGTGGGTAAACCCATGGCCGACCAGCGCCTGGTGATGCTGCGCTACGGTCGAGCGCACCTGCGGTTTAATCTGTTCTTGTTGAGGCTGGCTGTAGCCGAATGTGCTTAGATCCAAAGGTGCTGTAGACGAAGTGTTGGAGGCTTGGGCAACAGGCAGCGCCGCAGCGACGCCCACGGAGGGGGACGGGTCATCGGCTGCACGTGGCGCCGATAATGCATCCGGCACAGCCGCTGCATGCTGAGCGCTGAAGGAAGGCAACGCGCGAAAAAACGGCTGATCAACCGGATGTAACAGGTCGTCGAAGCTGCCCGCAGAGAACATCGGCAAGCTTGCAGGTGGAGGTGGCAGCTGGGTCCGGGTCACTGTCCGTCGCGTGGGCAGGCGACCCAGGGGGCCGCCAGCAGGCGTAGATGTTCCCTGGTCCGCACGTTGCTGGCCCGCATCCGGTTGCGATCTGGCCAGATGCTCGCGGGCAGGATGTTGCGTGCGAGAACGAATGGGCTCCATCAGGTATTCCTCATTTCAGAGAACGGCATCACCGGAACGCTAATAACTCTGATCGACAGGTTCTTTTCCCGAATCCGCATAGCAGCACATAAATTCGTAACATGGGTTTAGATTCGTACGGATTTCAGCCAGCAATTGTGTTCGCTCCAGCCCATCGGAAGACATAGCCGACGATGGAGCAAGCAAGGCAGTGGCTAGCTCCGCACATGCGGACATCGATGGTCAGGTGTCTGCGCGTGCGGCACATCCTGTACTGCTCCCCCAAGCCTCGATTAAGGGCGGCTAACAAAACGACTGCGCAGCCGCCAGACGGGCGCGGCCGGTGCTCGGAATCCTCATGTACCACGCCTACACTCCGGTTC
>Ga0207791_1000163_pt1 | contig 18158 bp, 16 predicted proteins | sample HigsolmetaGSP16D_FD_184844 | JGI IMG/M metagenome (GOLD analysis project Ga0207791, IMG submission 184844) | High solid enriched microbial communities from the Joint BioEnergy Institute, USA - SP1-6-D (SPAdes) | ecosystem: Engineered > Bioreactor > SSF (Solid state fermentation) > Aerobic >...
CACCCGCCGCAGCCATGCGGCGTTGGCCTGCTCGCGCTCGTCGCCGGCCTCGCCCCCGGCTGCGGCTGCGTCCTCGGGCGGGTTCGACGGGTCGCCATCGAGCGCCCGCTGCATGCGCTCGCGCTGCGCGGCGTCGGCCTCGCGCTGGGCCCGGGCATCGGACGGTGATCCGGTATCGGCCGGTTCCTTTCGCGAATCGGGCGGCGGCTGCGGCGGCGTGCCCCGGCCGTCCGGGGTGCCCTGCTCTCCGTTCGCGGGCTCGCCCTGATCGCCCGGCTGCCCCTGGCTGTCGTCGTTCTTGCGCTGCTGTGGCGGCGCGCGCGAATCCTGACCCTGCCCCGGCGGGGGTTTGCGATCGCGGGCCGCCAGGACGGCTGCGCGATTGGCCTGCGCGTCGGCCATGCCGGGTTGCCGAGCCAGCGCTTCATCGTAGGCGGCGATCGCGTCGTCGTAGCGCCCCATCCGCGCCAGCGCATTGCCGCGGTTGTAGGCCGCATCCGCGCCCGGCAGACCGGTCCAGACCTTCAGCGCATCCTCGTAGCGTTCGCTCCTGTAGGCCGCCGTTCCGTCCTGCATGCGCTCGTGCGCGACCTGGTCGACGCGCTGCCACGGCGTCGCCGCAGGCGGCGCCGCCTGCGCGCCCAGTGGAGCCAGTGCCGGCCACAGCGCGAGCACCGCGATGCACGCGAAGCCCGATCCGCGCCGGAACGCCAGCAGTACCAGCGCCAGCAGCGGCAGCAGCAGCCAGTAGCCCTCGTCGAGCACGCGCCGCACGCTGCCGTCGGACGACGCACGTGCGGACGTCCCCGTCGCCTCGGGCGTCAGCACACCCAGCGCCTGCAGATCGCCGTCATCGATCGAGAGCGCCTCGTAGCGTCCGCCGCCCGCCGCGGCCAGGGCCTGCAGCGCGGTCGCATCGAGGCGGGCGTGCGCGAGTCCGCCATCGCCATCGCGGTAGGCCGCGCCGGCGGCGGATCCGAGGCCGAGCACGGACACGTGATAGCCCATGCGCGCGGCGACGGCGGCCTCCGCGATCGCGGCGGCATCGGCGTCTCCGGTCAGCAGCAGGATGTCGCCACGCTGCGCCTGCCCCTGCCGCAGCAACTGCGTGGCCTGCACGATCGCGCGGTCGGCCCGCCGGCCGTCGACCGGCATGATCTCCGGCGACAGCGCATCGAGATACAGCGCGACATTGCGCGCGTCGTCGGTCAACGGCGCAACGGTGAAGGCGTCGTCGGCCCATGCGACCAGGGCGACCTGCCCCGCGGACCGTGTGGCGAGCAGCCGCGCGAGTTTCGCGCGGGCCTGCAGCAGCCGCGACGGCGGCAGGTCGCCCGCCGTCGACGCGGTCGACAGATCGATCGCGATCACCAGCGGCGCCATGCCCTGCGCCTGCAGCGGCACTTCGGTCTCGCGCCAGCCCGGGCCTGCCAGCGCCAGCACCGCGAGCAGCGCCGCCAGCAGCCAGGCGACCAAGCCGGGCAGCCCACGCCGATCAGGGCGTGGCTCGAGCAGATGTGCGAGCAGATGCGGATCGACCGCGTCGCGCCAGGCGTCGGCTTCACGCCGCCTGCGCCACCAGATCCACGCCAGCACGGGCAGGACGGCCAGCGCCCACAACCACGCCGGGCGCGCGAACTGCAGGGTTTCGAACGGGAGGTTCATGCGCGTGCCTCGCGGCGCAGACGCAGAGTCGGCGACAACGCGAGCAGCAACAGGACGCTGGCCATCGCGAGCGGCACGGGGTAACGCTCGATGCGCGGCCGCAGCGCCGGACCTGGCTGCGCAACGGGCTCTAGACGATCGATCTCGCCGTAGATTCCCGCCAGCTCCGCGGTGTCACGCGCCCGGAACGCGCGTCCGCCGGTCACATCGGCGATGCGCTGGAGGGCCGCTTCGTCGATTGCGGGCTCGCTGCCGGGCATCTGGAATCCGAACATGCCGCCTGCACCGGCCTCGCTGCCGAAGGCGATGGTGTGCACGCGCACGCCGGCATCCCGCGCGAGTTCGGCGGCCTTGTCGGGCGTCAACGCACCGGCATTGCTGACGCCGTCGGTCAGCAGGATCAGCAGCCGCTGCCCGCGCGGCGCGTCCTGCAGGCGTTTGACCGCGAGCCCAACCGCATCGCCGATCGCCGTCTCGCGCCCGACCAGACCCACGACCGTCGCGTCGAGCTGCTGGCGCACACTCTCGCGATCCAGTGTCATCGGTGTCATGGCGTACGCACGCTGGCCGAACACGATCAGTCCGATCCGGTCACCGGCGCGGCGTTCGAGAAAATCGGCGATGACCGCCTTGGCCGCGGTCAGCCGGTCGACCGCACGCCTGCCGACGAACATGTCCTCTTCACTCATGCTGCCCGACAGGTCAACCGCCAGCATCAGGTCACGCGCGCTGCGCGGCGGCTGCGCCGCCTCGCCCCATTGCAATGGGCGCGCTGCGGCGACGCACAGCAGGCACCAGGCAATCCACAGCAGCCATGGCGTTGGCGAAGCACCGGGGCGATTGCGCGACGTCGCCATCGCCTCCAGCCCGCGGTAAGGCACGCGCAGGGCGCCGCCACTGCGCGGCGAGGCCGACGCGAAACGCCGCACCAGCCACGGCAGCGGCATCGCGAGCAGCCACCACGGCCACGCGAAGACATCGCGCAGGGCCTGCATCCAGTTGCCCGCGTCACCGGTCATGCGCGTCTCGTCATCAGGTCGACGAACGTGTCGCGCGCCAGCGCGTGCAGCGCGTCCAGATCCAGCGCACCGGTGTCACGCCGGAACGCGCCGTCACGCAACGCCGCCCCGACGCCCGTCACGAAGGGTGCGCCCCGTTGGCCGGTATCCAGAAACGCCAGCCAGTCGTCGCCCTGCAGCCGGTCCGCATCCGCGCGACGCCGCCGCGCAGCGCGGCGCAACAAGGACGACATCGCCGCGATCCGTCCGGTATCCGAGTCGGCCAGCGCCACTTCCGCGTCGAATGTCCGCTGCCAGCGGCGACGCTGCCAGGCCCGGAACATGCGCCAGCCGACGATCGCCAAGCACACCACCACAATTGCTGCGGCCAGCCACCACCAGCCCGGGGCCGGCGGCCACCACGAGGGCGCCGATGGCTGGTGGATGTCGCGCAGCACGAGATCGGGCGCCGCCATCGCTCATTTCCGCCCGCGGGCGAACGCCGGCAGCCAAGCATCGCTGGCGGCGTCGCTGGACAGCGATTCGACACCGATGCCGGCGCGGCGCAGATGCTGGACAGCCGCGTCGCGGGGTCCTTCGAAGGTGTCGCGCCAGCGCGCGCGTTGCGCACCGGCCGAGAGGTCCAGATCGATGCGTCCTCCGGCGTGTGCGAAACCAAGCCGCGCACGCGGCGGCACGCGTTCGACCGGATCGTCGAGCAGCAGCACCAGCCCATCGCAATGCGCGCCAACCGCCGCCCAGTGCCGCGCCGGCACCGCCGCGACACTGGCGGCATCGGCCAGGACCACGAAGCGCGCGCCGGGACGCAGCAGGCGTCGTGCATGATCCATCGCCACGCCCAGGCCGGCGTCATCCGCGGGGGGCGTGGCATACCACTGCGCGAGCGCGTGCAGCACGCGCAGCGCGCCATGCAGGCCGCTGCCCGGCGCAACTGGTGCTTCGCGGGTCGCACCACGCAAGGCCGCGATGCGATCCCCGCCGGCGGCGGCCGACCACGCAGCGATGGCACCGGCGCGTGCCGCCTGCGTGGACTTGAACCGCACGCGCGTCCCGAAATACAACGCCGCGGCGGTATCGGCGACGATCAGCGTCAGCCGCTCACGCTCGCGCTGGAAGGTCTTGGTGTGCGGCCGTCCGGTGCGCGCCGTGACCCGCCAGTCGATGTAACGGGCGTCATCGCCGGCCACGTAATCGCGGGACTCGGCGTACTCCATGCCCTGGCCACGCTGCGGCGACGGCGCCAACGCACGCACCCCGGTTCGCGCGCGTCGCACGTCCGAGCGCTGCCGCGCGAGCGGGCGCAGCGCGACCAGTTCACGCAACGACGGTCGGATGCCGGGCATGGCATCCAGGTCCGCGGCCTTCACGGCAGCGGCACCCGTTCCAGCAGCGCCTGCACGAGGCGTTCGCCATCCCAGCCTTCGGCGGTCGCCTCGTAGCTGGGCAGGACGCGATGCCGCAGCACATCCGGCGCCACGCGTCGCACGTCGTCGGGCGTGACGAAATCGCGCCCCGCGAGCCAGGCGCTCGCGCGCGCGCAACGTTCCAGCGCGATCGAGCCGCGGGGACTCGCCCCCCAGGCGATCCGCGCCGCCAGTGTGGCGTCGTAGCGCTCGGCGTCGCGCGAGGCGAGTACCAGTTCGACCAGATAGCGCTCCACCGCGGGTGCGACGTGCAGGTCGAGGACCGCGCGCCGTGCCTCGAACAGATGCGTCAACGGCATGCGATCGATCGACGCCGGGGCGTCGTCGAGGTGTTCGCGGGCACGGACGCGCGCAAGTTGCAGGATGCGCGCCTCGGCGTCCGCCTCGGGGTAGCCGACCCGCACGTGCATCAGGAATCGGTCCAGCTGCGCTTCGGGCAGCGGAAACGTGCCTTCCTGTTCGATCGGGTTCTGCGTCGCCATGACCAGGAAGAGCTCGGGCAGCCGATAGGTCTGGCGCCCTACCGTGACCTGGCGTTCGCCCATCGCCTCGAGCAGCGCCGATTGCACCTTGGCCGGCGCCCGGTTGATCTCGTCGGCAAGCAGCAGCGGATGGAAGATCGGTCCGGCCTGGAACTCGAAGCGTCCGTCCTGCGGCCGCCAGATCTCGGTGCCGGTGAGATCGGCCGGCAGCAGGTCAGGCGTGAACTGGACGCGCGCGAAGTCGGCATCGAGCCGCGCCGCAAGGGCGCGCACGGCCGTGGTCTTGGCCAAGCCCGGAGCGCCCTCCACCAGCAGGTGTCCGTCGGCCAGCAACGCCACGAGCAGTCGCTCCACCAGCGCCGCCTGCCCGATGATTTCCCGCGACAGCGCATCGCGCAGCGCCACGAAGCGCGCATGCAGGCCCACGTCGTCCACGCCGTTCGCGTCCATCGCACATCCCGTCACCGGCGCCCGCTGCGCCAAGGCCCAGTTTGACCCGAATGCGGCCGGGAGGTTCCACCGGCCTGGCGGGATGTCCGCAAACGCGAACGGGGCCCGAAGGCCCCGTCGCTGTCAGCCGGACGCGTCGATCAACCGATCGGGCGCTGCGCCACGCGCATGACCTTCGGGGTCACGAAGATCAGCAGTTCCGCCTTTTCCTTGCTGCGGCCACGGCTCTTGAAGAGGTTGCCGAGCAGCGGAATATCCGCCAGGAACGGCACCTTGGACAGCTCGCTGCGATCGGCGAACTCGTAGACGCCGCCCACCGCGACCGTCTGGCCGTCCTCGATCAGCACGGCCGTGGTGACGTTGCGCTTGCTGATCAGCGGCACCGAACCGATGTTCTCGTAGGTCACCGAACCGGTCACCTCGTCCTTCTTGATGTCCATCGCCAGGAACACACGGCCATCATTGGTGATCGTCGGCGTCACCTTGAGCTGCAGCAGCACGTCCTTGAACTGGACCGTCGGCACGCTGTTGCTCTGGCCACCGGTCACGGTGATGTAGCCCACTTCCTGGCCCTGGTTGATGATCGCCTCGCGCTGGTTGCTGGTGACGATGCGCGGGTTGGAGATGACCTCGCCCCGTTCCTCGCGCTGCAGCGCCGAGAGCTCCACGTTCCAGTCGATCGTGTTGCCGAGGATCGTGAACCCGAGCGCCGGGGCACCGACCACCGGCAGGTTGACGTTGAGCGCGCCGGGCCTGCCCAGCGTGTTGTTCTCACCCGACACGAAGCCACCGCCGAGGTCCACGCGATCGTCGATGTTGCGGTCCGATCGCGTCGACACGCCGAAACGCGCACCCAGATCGCGGGCGAACGATTCGTTCGCGATGACGATGCGCGCCTCGATCACGACCTGGTCGACCGGCTTGTCGAGCATGTTGACCAGTCGCTTGACCTCGGATACGCGGTTCGGGATGTCGATCACGAGCAGCGTGTTGGTACGACGGTCGAAGCTGATGCTGCCGCGCGAGGACAGGAAGCCGCGCTGCTGCGTCGAGCCGGTGCCGCCACTGTTTCCGCTCTTGCTCTCCTCGGTCAGCAGCTTGGCGATGTCTTCGGCATTGCCATAGCTGATCGGGATGTACTCGGTGGTCATCTCCGCGCGCTCTTCGATCGCCAGGCGGGCGTCTTCCTTGGCCTGTTCGAATGCGGCGATTTCGCTTTGCGGCGCCACCCAGACCACGTTGCCGCTGCGACGCTTGTCGAGGGACTTGGCCTGCAGGACGATGTCCAGCGCCTGGTCCCACGGCACGTTCTGCAGACGCAGGGTCACGTTGCCGGTCACGCTGTCGCTGGCGACGATGTTGAGGTTCGATTCGTCGGCAATGAGCTGGAGCACGGTCCGGACCGGCACGTCCTGGAAATTGAACGTGACCGGTGCGCCGCTGTAGCTGCGCACGTCGGACACGGTCGCGGCCGCGACCTGGCCCATCGTCGCTGCGGTCGTCGCTGCACCTACCGCGCGCTCCACCGCCGGCGCTGCCGGCGTTGCGGCCACGGCACCCCCACGCGGCACGATCTCGACGATGTAGTCCCGGCCGCTCTGGTAGGCCATCGGCTCGAACTCGCCGCGCGCGCTGAGCACCACCTGCGTGCCCTCCGCGCCCTGCCGTGCATCGATGCGTTGGACGGGTGTCGCGAAGTCGGTGACGTTGAGCGGTCGCTGCAGGGACGCCGGAATGGTCGCGCCGCCGAGATTGATGACGACGTTGCCGCCCTGCGTCCGCAGATCGGGTGCGGCGCCCTCACCGTCGAAGCGGAGCACCAGCTTGCCCGAGCCGCCGTCGCCTCGACGGAAATCGAGGTCAGTCACCGAGACCGCAGCCGGCTGCGCGGCGGACGCCGCCGCCTGCAGCACCGGTAGCAGTGTCGTCGCGGCCGGGGCCTGCGCATGTGCACCGCTCAGCGCGGCGACCAGTCCGATGGCGAGACCGAGTGCGCCGGCACGCACGGTACGTGTCCGACCCGACTGCAGGCTTCCCGCGTTGCTCACGGTCATGTTGCTTCCCCTCATCATTGTTCGTTCAGCGCGAGCGAAGCCGGGCGCTCCAGCCAGCCACCGGCACCATCGGGCACCAGCTCGACGAGCTCGATGCGATCCTCGTTGACCGCTGTCACGCGGCCATCGTTCTGTCCCAGGTAATTGCCCGGGGAAATGCGGTAGGTCACCTTGTCCGGCGCCAGCACCAGGCCGACCATGCGGCCACCCACGCCGATCGTGCCGACCATCGACATGCTGTCGAGCGGATACTGCTCGGTGATTTCCTTGCGCCGGTTGGAATCCGGACGCGGGCCGCTGCCGTTCGATTCGTCGGTGAACGCGTTGCTGAAGGGATCGCGGATGCCCTGCGCCGAGTACTCGAACGTCTCGAACTGCTGCATGACCGGAAGCGGCTCGAGTGCCGGCGCAGGTCGCTGCTTGACCTCTTCCACCCAGACTTCCAGGTTCGGCGCGTCACCCGGCTCGCTGGTCACGCCACGGCCGCAAGCGGTCGTGGCCATCACCACGGCCAACAGGGCAATGACGCGATAGTGCGTTGCGTGAGATGGCGTCATCACTGCGTACCCTCCGCTGCCGGAGCGGCTTGTTCCGGCCCCTGTCCCTGCGCCTGCGCTGCCGTCTCCTCCTCGTCGAGGTAGCGGTAGGTCTTGACCGTGCCCGAGAGCTCGAGACTGGAATTGGGACCGATCGACGCCAGGCCGTCGGCACCGCCGTCCCGCGGTTTGAGCGAGATGTCGTGCATCGTCATGATCACCACGCGCGGCAGCGACGCCACGCCGCTGACGAACGCCCCGAACTGGTGGTAGGTACCGACCATGCGCAGCGCGATGGGCTGCTCGGCGTAGAACTCGCGCGGCACTTCCTCGCCCGGCTTGAACAGGTCGTTCTGGATGCCGGTCGCGATCGCGGTCTGCGAAATGTCGACGATCAGGTCCGGCATTTCGGTCTTGCTCGGAAGCTGGCGGAGCATCTGCTGGAGCTGCTGCTCCATCTGCGCGAGCTGCTGCTTGAGCGGTTCGAGGTTGGCAGCCTTGCCCTGCTTGGTCTCGAACTCGCTGCGCAGCGTGGCCTCCTGCGTTTCGAGGCTGGTCAGTTCGTCGCCCTTTTCGCGGGTGATGACGTACCACAGCAGGAAGAAGATCAGCAGGCCGATCAGCACGCAGGCGCCGATCTTGTACTCGCGGGGCCATGACCCGGTGTTGTTGAAGTCCAGCTCGCGCAGCGACATCTTCTTCTTGCTCACGACGCGGCTCCTTCGGCGACGGGCGCGCTCACCGGTGCAGCCGGGTCCGCAGGCGCCGCGGGATCGACCGCGCCCGAAGCGGCGGCCTCCTTGGCGGCAGGCGTGGAGAGCTGCACGCTGAGCGTGAACGCGTAGGGCAGGCCCGGGACACCGTCACGCGCCTCGATGACGGTCAGTTGCGGGCTGGTCATCCAGCCGGAACTGTCGAGTGCGCGCATGTAGGTACTCACGCGCGCATTGGACTGCGAGCGTCCCTCGAGCGTCAGCGTCTGGCCTTCCTGCTTGAGCGAGGTCAGCAGCACGCCATCGGGAATCGTGCGCACGAGCTGGTCGAACAGATGGACCATCTGCGAGCGGTTGCCCTGCAGCTGTTCGATCACCGCCTTGCGCGCCAGCAGGCGCGAGCGTTGCGCCTCGAGCGCATCGATTTCGGTGATCTGTGTGTCGACGGCCGCGATCTGCTGCTGCAGGAACGCGTTGCGCTCGTTCTGGCCATCGATCTGCGCGTTGTAGTACATGTTCACGAGGAACCAGAGCACCACGCCGATCGCCGCGGCGATACCGACCATGACGCCGAATTCCTTCTGCCGCTGCTTGCGCCGTTCGGCGCGCCACGGGAGGAGATTGATCCTGGACATCAGTCGAAGCTCCTCAGCGCGAGGCCGCAGGCGATCATCAACGCAGGCGCGTCCTGGGCCAGGGCGTGCGCCTGCACGCGCGGACCGAGCGTCATCTGTGCCAATGGATTGGCGAGCACCGTCTGTACACCCAACTGCTCCTCGACCATGTCGGCCACGCCCGGGATCGACGCGCAACCGCCGGCGAGCACGACCTGGTCGACGCGATTGAAATCGCTGCCGGCGTAGAAGAACTGCAACAGGCGGCTGACCTGCTGGACCATGGCTTCCTTGAACGGCTCGAGCACTTCGATCTCGTAGCTCTCCGGCAGGCCACCCTGGCGCTTGGCGAGGCCGGCTTCCTCGTAGCTCAGGCCGTAGCGCCGCATCACCTCATCGGTGAGCTGCTTGCCGCCGAACACCTGCTCGCGCGAATACAGGCTGCGCCCGTTGCGCAGGACGTTGAGCGTGGTCATCGTCGCGCCGACATCGACCAGCGCGACCACGCCGTCGGAGGGCATGCTCAGGGTCGAAGCGATCATCGCGAACGCGTTCTCGACCGCGAAGGCCTCCACGTCGATCACCTTGGCCGTCAGCCCGCCGAGTTCGAGCGCCGAGGCGCGCAGCTCGACATTCTCCGAACGCGACGCGGCCAGCAGCACCTGCACCATCTCGCTGTTGCCGGGCATGGGCCCGAGCACCTCGAAATCGAGGTTCACTTCTTCGATCGGATAGGGAATGTAGTTGACCGCCTCGAGTTCGACCTGCGATTCGAGATCGTCCTCGTCCAGATCGGCCGGCATCGGGATGGTCTTGGTGATGACCGCCGAGCCCGCGACCGCGGCCGCGGCGTGCTTGGCCCTGGTGCCCGAGCGCGACACGGCGCGGCGGATCGCCTCGCCCACCGCCTCGACCTCGACGATGTTCTTCTCGACCACCGCGTTGGGCGGCAACGGTTCCACCGCGTAGTGCTCCACGCGGTAGCGGTTGCCCTGGCGCGACAGCTGCAGCAGCTTGACCGCGGTCGAGCTGATGTCGACGCCGATGATCGGCACCTGGCTTTTTGTGATGAGCCCCACGGAATATCCCCTTTGCCACGGGCGTTTAGCCACGCCTCGTGTCCCGGCGCATTAAATAGCGGACTTTCCCGGCATTGGCAACAGACGGTTGCGATTCCGAAAAGCTGAACGACCCTGCCGGAGCCCCCGCCAGCGGGACGCTGCAAGACAGATGCCGCCACGCGTGCCGGCGCCCCGGGTGCGGCTCCCCTATACTGCGCCGCCATGAGCCCAGCCCCCACGACGACACCCGCATCCCGCCCGTCCCGCTTCCGCCGATTCCTGCGCTGGAGCCTGATCCTGGTCCTGGTGCTGGGCCTGCTGGGGGCCATCACCGGCGGGATTCTCTATGCGGCCGTGGCCTCCAAATTGCCCGACGTCGAGGCCCTGCGCGACATCGAGATGCAGGAGCCGATGTACGTCTATGCACGGGACGGACGGCTGATCGCGCTCTTCGGCGAAACGCGACGCTATCCCGTCGACATCGAGGACGTGCCCGAGCGTCTGAAGCAGGCGTTCCTCGCCACCGAGGATGCGCGGTTCTACGAACACGGCGGCATCGATTACCGGGGCGTCGCCCGTGCGCTGTGGCTGCTCGCCACGACCGACGACCGGCGCGTGCCCGGTGGCTCCACCATCACCCAGCAGGTCGCCCGGCAGTTCTTCCTGAGCTCGGAGTACAGCTTCACGCGCAAGTTCGCCGAGATGCTGCTCGCCCGGAAGATGGAGCAGAATCTGACCAAGGACGAGATCTTCGAGCTTTATCTCAACAAGAGCTTCTTCGGAAATCGCGCCTACGGCGTCGCCGCCGCGGCGGAGTTCTACTACGGCAAGACCCTCGCCGAACTGGATCTCGACGAGATGGCCTCGCTCGCGGCGATCCCCAAGTTTCCATCGAGCGGCAATCCGATCAGCAACCCCGAGCGCGCGAAGGAACGGCGCGATGTCTACGTGCTCGCGCGCATGCAGGAACTGGGCTTCATCACGCCGCAGGAAGCCGCCGCGGCGCGCGCCGTGGACATGCATGCCAGCCCGCACGAACGCCCGATCGAGGTCTTCGCGCCGTACGTGGCCGAGATGGTCCGCCTGGAGATGATCGCCCGCTACGGCGGTGATGTGCTGACGCGCGGCTACCACGTCACCACGACCATCGACCCGACGATGCAGGCTGCCGCCGAACTTGCCGTGCGCAACGGACTGTCGACCTACGACCATCGCCACGGTTGGATCAAGCCGGCCGAGACGGTCGAACTGGCCGCTGACGAGGATGCGGCGACCACCGCGCGACGCCTGCGCGGCATCGCGCCACAGGGCGGACTGCTGCCGGCGATCGTGGTGCGCAGCGGCGAGGGCAGCGCCGATGTGGTGCTGGCCGACGGCAGCACCGTCACGCTGGATGCCGCGTCCAGCCGCTGGACAGGCAAGAATCCCGCCGCACTGCTAAGCCGCGGCGACGTGACCCGGGTCCGCCGGATCGAGACACCGGCCAAGGGCGCCGCGGACGCGCCGGCCGATGCGGCGCCGCCGACCGTCACCTGGCAACTCGACCAGTTGCCACGGGCCCAGGCGACCCTGGTGTCGATGGAGCCCGCGGACGGCGCCTTGCGCGCCCTGATCGGCGGCTACAGTTTCGCCGGCAGCAACTTCAACCGGGCGACCCAGTCGCGTCGACAGCCCGGATCGAGCTTCAAGCCCTTCATCTTCGCCGCGGCGTTCGAAAAGGGATTCAACCCGGCCTCGATCGTGCTCGACGCGCCGGTGCTGTTCCGCATGCGGCGCGGCCAGGACTGGCGACCGCAGAATTCCGACGGGAAGTTCGTCGGTCCGATGCGGCTGCGCGAGGCACTGGTGCAGTCGCGCAACCTGGTCGCCGTCCGCCTGCTCGACGCGATCGGGGTCGATTACGCGCGTCGTTACATCAGCCATTTCGGCTTCGAGGAATCGCAGCTGCCCCCGAACCTGTCGATCGCACTGGGCACGCCGTCCCTGACGCCGCTCGACGTGACCCGCGGTTACGCCGTGTTCGCCAATGGCGGCTTCCGCGTCACGCCCTGGTTCATCGACGAAGTGCGCGACCGCGAGGGGACGGTGGTGTTCAAGGAAAACGCAGCCCGGGCCTGTCGCGGTTGCGATGGCGACGGCGTGCCGGGCCAAGCGGGCGCGCCGACCCACGTGGTCGACGGATTCAATCTGGGGCCGGCTGCCGAGCAGCGCGAAGTCACCACGGCACCGGTCGAAGCGGCCCCCGCGCCCGAGCCACGGGCAGACGGCGCCGCGCCCGTGATCGCCCCGCGCGCGATCGACGAACGCGTCGCCTACCAGATGATCTCGATGATGCGCGACGTCGTCCGTCGCGGCACCGGCACGGCCGCGCGCGTGCTCGAACGCGAGGACGTGGGCGGCAAGACGGGCTCCACCAATGACCACCGCGACGCCTGGTTCTCCGGCTTCGGCGGCAATCTGGTGACCTCGGTCTGGGTCGGTCGCGACGACAACCGCTCGCTCGGCTTCCGCGAATACGGTGGACGCGCGGCGCTTCCGATCTGGATCGACTTCATGCGCGTCGCGCTCGAAGGCGTGCCCGAGGCGTCCAACGAGCCGCCCGACGGCATGGTGCGCGTGGCCGTCACCGCAGGCGGCAGGTTGCTGCCGACCACGGCCGAGGGCGGCATCATCGAGTACGTCAAGGCCGAGGATCTCGAACGCATGGAATCGGAGATCGACCTGCAGATCGATGACGTGCCGGCCGAGGAAGCCTTCGACATCTTTTGATGCCTGCTGCGGCAGCCTCCGCGCTGCCGCCAGTGGGGTTACGCGGGCGCTTCTACGCCTCGGCAGTCCTGGTCGCCGACGTGTATTGACCCGTCACGCCACCGGCGTAGAGTCGTGAAAGGTGATCGACAGGGGACGATGCGATGCATCGCGCACAGCAACACGCGGACACCCGGACCCGCGAACGCCGGCACCGCGTCGCCCACGAAGCCGCACGCATGATGGCCGAAGGCGGTATCCGCGACTTCCACCAGGCCAAGCTGAAGGCCGCGAGCCGCCTCGGTATCCACGACGACGCTTCGCTGCCGCGCAATCGCGAGATCGAGGACGCGCTGCGCGAGCATCAGCGACTGTTCGTCGGCGTGCGTCAGGCCGATGCGTTGCGTGCGCGCCGCGAGGCGGCCGTGCAGGCGCTGGGATTCTTCGAGCCGTTCTCACCGCGACTGGTCGGTCCTGTCCTCGAAGGGACCGCGGACGACCATTCCGCCGTGAGCCTGCATCTGCACACCGACGACGCCAGCGCGGTCGCCCGTTTTCTCGACGACCACCGCATCCCGGCCGAAGGCCGCATGCGGCGTCTGCGCCTGGACCGTCAACGGACGGCCGATTTCGATGTCTGGGTATTCGCCGCCGACGGCCTGACCTTCGATCTGACGGTGTTGCCGGACGCCGTGCTGCGTCAGGCACCGCTGTCCGCGGTCGACGAGAGGCCGATGCGCCGCGTCTCCCAGGCCCAGCTGGAGCGCCTGATCGCACTCGAGCACGGCACCGGCTGACGAGGCGCGCTTCCTTCGAAAGCGCGCGTCTGCTTGCAGTTACTCCGCGACGATCTGCGCGCCGGCACCGCTGCCGAACACGCGTGCACGCGCACCGACCTGCAGCCCGTTGGCATGTGCCGACTGGATGGCGGACTCGCTGCCGTCATCGAACTTCAGCATCACCATGTAGGCCGTGACCGCCTGCCCCGCAGCCGGTGTCGAAGCTGCCCCGGCCACTGCATCCTGAGCGACGCCACTGGCGACCTGGTAGGCGTCGTAGGCGTATTCGCCCGCGACGTTCGAGGCCGCGCGTCCGGCGATGCGCCCGAGCGCGCGCCCGAATGCGCCACTGGTCCGGGACGGCGTTGCCGCCTGCTGCTGGCTCGCCACGGCCACCTGGATCGGACTGATCGCAGTGATCAGTCCGCTCCGGAACGACATCTCCTGCGCCGGGACGTTCGAAGCCGCCAGCCCCACGACGCACGCGAACATCACGACCCACATCCTCCGCATCTTCATCGCTCCATCCCCTCTGCTGATGACCCGGGCGCGGTGGCAGCCACCTGCGCGACAGGGCCAGTCTGCCGGGCCGGCCCAAGCGTCACCGCAGGAAAACCGCAGGCCCGGCCGTCGGGAACTGCCGATGCGTGGCCGCCAGAAACGACGAAGGCGGCCCGAAGGCCGCCCCGTCATCGCCGCGCATGCGGGCCGCGAGGCCCGCCGCAGGATCAGCGCTTGCTGCTGTCGGTGTAGTCGCGGACGTCGTAGCCGGTGTAGATCTGGCGCGGACGGCCGATCTTCGCTTCCGGATCGACCTGCTGCTCGAGCCAGTGGGCGACCCAGCCGGCGGTGCGGCCGATCGCGAACATGACGGTGAACATCTCGGTCGGAATCTTCAGCGCCTTGTAGATGATGCCGCTATAGAAATCGACGTTCGGGTACAGCTTGCGCTCGACGAAGTAGTCGTCCTTCAGCGCGGCTTCCTCGAGCTTCATCGCCACGTCGAGCAGCGGGTCGTTGATGCCCAGCTCGCCGAGGACCTTGTGGGTCATCTCGCGGATGATCTTCGCGCGCGGGTCGAAGTTCTTGTAGACGCGGTGGCCGAAACCCATCAGGCGGAACGGGTCGTTCTTGTCCTTGGCGCGCTTGACCGCGGTCTCGACGTTGTCGGCGGTCCCGATCTCGGCGAGCTGCTTGAGCACCGCCTCGTTGGCGCCGCCATGCGCAGGGCCCCACAGCGCGGTGATGCCGGCCGCGACCGATGCGTACGGATTCGCGCCGGTCGAACCGACCAGACGCACCGTCGAGGTCGACGCGTTCTGCTCGTGGTCGGCGTGCAGGATGAAGAGCAGGTCCATCGCCTTGGCGACGACCGGGTTGAGCTCCAGCGGCTCGCTCGGCACTTCGAACATCATGTGCAGGAAGCGGTCGACGTAGTTGAGGCTGTTGCGCGGGTAGCGGATCGGCTGGCCGATCGAATAGCGGTACGCGGCCGCCGCGAGCGTCGGCACCTTGGCGATCAGGCGGATGGCGGCGAGGCGGCGCTGCTCGGGATCCTGCAGGTCCAGCGTGTCGTGATAGAACGCCGACATCGAGGCGACCGATGCGGCGAGCATCGCCATCGGGTGCGCGTCGTGGCGGAAACCCTGCAGGAAGCTCTTGAGCGACTCGTGCATCATCGTGTGATGCGTGACCTCGTGCTCGAACTTGGCGAACTCATCCTTGCTCGGCAGCTCGCCGGCCTGCAGCAGGTAGGCGACCTCGAGGAAGCTCGACTTCTCGGCCAGCTGGTCGATCGGGTAGCCGCGATACAGCAGCACGCCTTCGTCGCCATCGATGTAGGTGATGGCCGACTTGCAGCTGGCGGTGGCGGTGAAGCCGGAATCGTAGGTGAAACAGCCGGTTTCCTTCGGCAGCTTCGAGATGTCGATGCAGGGATTGCCGAGCGTGCCGTGCAGGACGGGCAGCGTCACCGTCTTGCCGGCGGCATCGAGCGTGACCTGGTCGAGCTTGGAGTTGGATTCAGACACTCTGGAGGCTCCTCATTATCTCCGGGCGGCGATGCCGTCCGGCCTGGCGGGCGCGGCACGTGCCGCAACGCATCAATTATCGCATAGCGTTTCTGCGCGCGCCGTTGCATGGCATTGCACGAAAGTCGAACACGGCGTTGCCTGCCGCGGCTTTCCACGCAGCAGGCGAATCCGGTTGCAGGAACGTCGACGGCCGCCCGAAGGCGGCCGTCGATGTCGTCGATCGACGCGTGCCGCAATCGCGGCACGCACCGCGGGCGCTTACTTGGCGTAGCGCTTGCGGAACTTGTCGACGCGACCGCTGGTGTCGATGATCTTGTTCTGGCCGGTGTAGAACGGATGCGTGGCCGAGGACACTTCGATCTTGATCAGCGGGTATTCTTTGCCGTCCTCCCACTGGATCGTTTCCTTCGCCGAAGCGGCGAGGGTCGAGCGGGTGAGGAACTTGAAGCCATCGGACGTGACGTCCTGAAAGACGACTTCACGGTAATCGGGGTGGATGTCGGCCTTCATGGCGGGCACCAGAGTTGCGGAAGGTAAGAGCGGCATTCTAGCGGGCGAACCGTTCCGCGCGCAAGCGGCCGCAACCATCCGCGTCCTCAGCGCGACAGTGCGCGCCGGATCCGTCCATGGAAACGTGCCGTATCGAAGCGCATCAGGATACGTGCGTTGTCCGGCCTGCCGAGCTGGCGCTGCCAGTCCACGACGGTGGCGCCGCGCGCCGGGCCGTGCTCGAGTACGACCTCGAGCGGGCGCTCGACGACCTCGATCGCGGCATCGGGTTCGAGCACCCAGGCCATCGCGAGCGCATCCGCCGAGTGCCAGTCGTCGCCGCGACGATCTGCCGACCATTCGCGCGTCTTGCGCGAGATGGCGTCGTAGAAGCGGCCGACATCGCCACCCGCCTGCATCCACGCGACCACCGCATCGTGCGGTAGGCCGTGCGCCACGGTGGCCTCCCAGTCCGACAGATCGAAACGCGGGAACGCATCGAACACGATCTTCGCGGCCTCGGGATCGAAATAGGCATTGAACTCGGCGCTGGGCGTGATGTTGCCGTGCCCGGTGACCGCGCCCGACATCGCCACGAACCGGGCGATGCGTGTCGGCAGCGAGGGATCGAGCTTGAGCGCGAGTGCCACGTTGGTCAGCGGGCCGAGCGCGACCAGGACCAGGCGACCGGCGTGGACATGGGACAAGCGCAGGATCGCCAGCGCCGCGTGTTCGCGTTCGACACCGCGGCGTGCAGGCTCGTAGCCGACATCGCCGAAGCCGTCGTTGCCGTGCACGTAGGCGGCATCGGGCGCGGCGTGCAGCAGGGGCGCCGCGCAGCCCGCGAATACGGGGACGTCGGCATGGCCGGCGATTTCGCACAGTTTCAGCGCATTGGACACTGTATGGCCGAGGCCGACATTGCCCGCCGCGATCGTCAGCCCGACGACCTCGTGCGCGTCGTCGTCGAAGGCAAGCAGCAGGGCAAGGGCGTCATCGACGCCCGGGTCGGTATCGATCAGGAGCGGAATCTTGTCGGTCATCCGGCATTATCGCCCGCCGCAGGCTCGCGGGCGACCCGCACGGGCGTCAGGAGGTCAGGCCGTGGTCCCGCGCGTAGGCATAGAGCTGGCTGTTGTTGTCCAGGCCGAGCTTGTGCATCGCGTCGTTCTTCTGCCGGCTGATCGTCTTGACGCTGCGTGACAGGCGCACCGCGATCTCGCTGACCGTCAGGCCGCCGACGAACAGACGCACCACTTCCGCCTCGTGGGGCGAGATCCGCACGGGCGCCTTGTCCAGCCCGCCCGTCTGGTCGAGCAGGTCACGCATCGTGCGGCAGAAGTAGATCCTGCCCGAGGCGACCTTCTGGATCGCGGTCAACAGTTCGCCGCGGGCCGAGGTCTTGTCGACGATCGCACGGACGCCGGCCTCGACCATCGCGCGCAGCATCGCGGGATTCTCGACCTCGGTGAGCACGATGATCGGCAGGTTCGGGAACTGGCGCCGCAGCGTGAGCAGCAGGGGCAGTCCGTCGCAATCTCGCAGCTGCGGACCGCGCATCGAAAAGTCGGTGACCAGCAGGTCGCCGGGCCTGGACTGGGCCAGCACCTTGAGCAGTGCCGCGCCGTGCGACGCCTCGCCCACCACCTGCAGCGGCGGCCCGGCGTGCTCGATCTCCGCACGCACGCCGGCGAGCGTGAACGGATGATCGTCAGCAATGAAGATGCGCAACGCAGTGTCCATGGAATCCCTCCCTGGGCATGGCGCCGGAATCCCGGGTTCCGGCAGAAGCGGCCCGCCCGCCCTCAGAATTATCCCGTGGCAGCGCAGAACGCCAAGTCTCCAAGTGCGATGTGCATCACACTGGAATTGCGTATTCGTACGGTATTAAAGACAGATGATGAACGGGTGAAGGCCGACGGAGGCCCGCAGCGCACGGGCCGTCAGGCCGCCGCGAACCGTGTAGCGCTGCCGATCCAGCGTTCGATCAGTCGCTGCGCCAGGTCGGACCGCTCTGCCAGCAGGCTGTCGCCCACCGCATGTACGAAGGGCAGCAGGTCGGCATCGCGCGAAAGGTCGGCCAACCGGAAT